>WLWD01001889.1_pt1 | contig 104052 bp, 82 predicted proteins | sample 6712731 | NCBI WGS metagenome assembly WLWD01 (sample SAMN12718690, study PRJNA576275) | sponge metagenome | isolation source: marine sponge | host: Mycale hentscheli | place: New Zealand: South Island, Marlborough, Capsize Point | collected 2014-11-01 | reverse complement strand
TTTTTGTTCGAAGCTGCAGCAGTTATGAATAGCCGACCATTAGCACCAGTGGATGCACACTCTAGTGATGGGACAATCCCTCTCACTCCAGGACACTTCCTCACAGGAGGACCTCTGACTGCTCTTCCGAGTGAGCCTGAACCCGTCAAGACATATACGTACAGCAGAAGATGGAGTTATCTCCAGAGGCTAACTGTTGATCTCTGGAGCCGATGGCAGAAAGAGTATCTTTTACTACTTCAGAAACGAGCAAAATGGAGAGATCCAAGTTCTAGTGTTTCCGTAGGAGATGTGGTATTGCTGAAAGATGAGGATACCTTTCAGAGAACTTGGCCATTGGCCAGAGTAACAGCTACTTATCCCGGCACAGATGGATATGTGAGGGCTGTCGATGTCAAAATAAACAAGAAGATTTACAGGCGACCAATACACAAACTTGTCAGAATACTCGGGGAAAATCAAGGATCTCCCCTTGGGGGGGAGTATGGACAGGTCCAAGAGACTTCACCTAGAACTTAGATGTTTGTGTGTTTGTGTTAATCATGTATGCATACCTCTGGTGTGTGTTATGAGTCCATTCTTTTGTCAGACTTGTCTGCGGGGCCACCCTGTAGTCAGGTATCACCTTTTTTCCTTAATTTGTTTACTGTTAGGCATGTGACTCTGGTAGTTATATATGCACTCATCTCTTTTTCACTGTCAGTTCTTATCCAAGTTTTGAAGAAGTCGTTCTTGAGTCTCTCTCTCGCTAGCTAGCATCCAGTGTGTTAGCTAGTAAGGTGGCAAGTGGAGGAAATAGTAATTCTTATCTGGCAGGAGTACAGGGACTTAATCACCCTGGTGTCAACTGACAATCTCTGCGCCAGCCACCCCTCCATAATTTGGTCCTTCGAGCCGGATGTGTACCTGCTGTTAAAGTATTCAATTCTCTCAGAACTCTATTCGTGATTTGTCTACTGTTCGTTATTTTCAACTACCTTCACTTCTCGTTTTGAAAGTCTATTTTTTCGATGGATGGTACTGCTACTGCGCTTTCACCTGAAGACAGTCTCAGGACAGCTCAAGAATCTGAAGTGCGCTACCAGTTGATGTATAAAAATCTTCAGCGTGAAACAAGCGAACTTCTGTCCCTTCCAGTTACTGAACTGTTGGGAGTAGATATAGAACAGCACCTGTCAGAAGCAACCAATTTGCATGGCAGCTATGCCACAACCTCAGTCCTCATCAGTGAACTCATGGTGAAGTTAAAAACAAGAGACGCAGAAAGTATTGAAGATGGCATGTTTACCTGTAAGAAGAAAATTAAGAAACTCAAGGATGAACTTACAAGACTGCGTGCCATAAAAGATGCCTACAAAGGCTCTCTTAGTATGAAGAGACTCATCGGACAACTTTCTAGTGTTGATAATCTGACAGGACCTGCCTGTCAGTCAGACATACAAGCACTCAGAAAGTATGTTGTTGGATTCGGATCTGATCTCCTGTCGTTGCGCTGCCCTGATGTCCAGAGCATCTATGATGAGGTGATTCATCTCTCTGCCGCTATCTTTGAACGAAGTGAGAAACAGCTCTTGGACGCAATGTCCACTGCTTCCGCTTCTACTGACGCCGAATCCACAACTGCTCCTACTAGAAGAAAACTCAAGGAATTACCTTTGCCTACCTATTCCGGTGATCTTGCTGAATGGAGGTCATTTTTGCGCCTCTTCCTTGAGGCCATGGAAGACTCCTTTACTGACAATGAGAAACTCTCATATCTCAAGGATTGTCTCAAAGACAGAGAAGCTCTAGAGATTGTTCAGCAAGCTATCATCAATGGAGACAGCTTCGCTAAAGTAGAAGAATCCTTGAAGTCGTTGTTAGATCGACCCCGAGAAGTTTTTCTACAAGCTTTAAATCTCATCTATAAAGGTGGTAATATTGATTATGATTGCTCTGGTCTATCTACTCTCGTGAATGACTTCCGCAAGGTGTACAACACTCTTCAACGGTATGGAGACCAGACTATGGCTCAAGTACTCACTGCTACAGCTGAACTACGGATGACTGATACTCTTCGGAAAGAGTGGATTCTTCATCAAGAGGATCCGCATACCATCCCGCAGTTTGAGGAGCTCTTAACATTTGCGGACACTCGTCGCAAACTGCTCACTGCTACTACTAGCTAGGTTTCGGCCTCGGTGAAGCAACCCAAACCAATAAGCCAGCACAAGAAGAACGTCCTGCAAGTTCAACGTACCACTGTGTCAGATAAGTGTCTTTATTGTCAGTTACCTCATGTTATTTATGTGTGCTCAGACTTCAAGAAGCTGTCAGTTTCTGCTCGCAAAGAGCAAGCTAGACGCAAGGGTCTCTGTTTCAACTGTCTGTGTAAAGGCCACACAATCAATCATTGTACCAGCAAGAATAGATGCAAGCAGTGTGAAGCCAAGCATCATACCCTCCTTCATCAGGATTCTACTTCTGCAATAGAACAGAGCACCACTGAGTCACCTTCTGCAGCCAGCATTGTCGCTTCTGCTACACATCCTCCTACCTCTCGTGCTATGTGTCTACCGAGAACTGTCCTTGCCTTGGCGTCCTCTGGGAGCTATGCCAGACGATGTAGAGCTCAACTGGACACGGGAGCCATGCTGTCTTTGGTAACTCACAGACTAGCCTATGCTCTCCATGCCAAGAAGATCAAGGGAACAGCTATTACGATTTCAGGTATTGGAGGAGAGCAGTACAGCACTTCTGAAGTTGAAATTCGCCTTCAAGCTTTACACTCGGATGAATACATTGATGTTCGTGCCAGTGTGGTGGATTCAATCCCTACCTGCTCTACCTCAAGAAGGTTTGATGGTTACAAGCACATTCCTGCATTCAAGGACTTGCACCTCTCTGATCCAGGATATTCACCTGGATCACAGCTCGATATGTTGTTGGGTATTTCTCATTGTAACGTGTGCTCACTGCCCAATGTTATAGTTTCTGCAGATAAATCATTTAGAGCAGAGGAGACCATCTTTGGTTGGGCTGTTGGGGGAAGTTCTCCGGTTGCCACGGGGGGAGCTTCTTCCACTTGTCTGAAGATGATCACTTACCATGATGACATTTCGGAGCAACTCCAGCGATTCTGGTCACTAGAAGAAGTTCCAGGAGAGCCCACTCTTTACACAGACAAAGAGAAAGCAGCTGTCACACACTTCCAGGATACCCACAAGCGAAGCCCTAATGGAAGGTACATTGTTGGTCTTCCAAGAAGAGAACCACGTTTGGAACTCGGAAGATCCAGGCACACTGCTCTTCGACGATACAAGCAGAATGAGCGAGCCCTCAAGAGCAAGGGACGTTGGGATTCCTTTCATCAAGGAATAGAAGAGTACCTTCAGTTGGGTCATGCTGAGAAGGTTCCCCAGCAAGACTTGGACAAGCCATCAGCAGACATCTTCTATTTGCCAATGCACGGAGTCGTGAAGGATTCCACTACAACCAAGCTTCGTATAGTTTTCGATGGGTCAGCGAAGACAACGTCAGGATACTCACTTAATGATATCCTGCTATCAGGCCCATCATTGTATCCATTGCTGACTACTGTACTCACCAAGTTCAGGAGACATAGAATTGGCATGGTAAGCGACATCTCCAAGATGTTTCGTGAAGTGGCCTTGCTTCCAGAAGAGTATGACCTGCATAGATTTCTCCACCGTGATGAGACTGGAGAGATTGTCGATTTTCGTATGAACCGCTTGACCTTTGGTGTGACTACTTCTCCTTATCTGGCCACACAGGTTCTTAGGCAGCTTGCACAAGATCACCGTGAAGACTATCCGAACGCTTCAGCCATTGTGCCCACGAACTTCTATGTGGACGATTGCCTTGTTGGAGCTGACACTCTCCCGGAAGCCATTGGACTGAGAAATGAACTGAACGCTCTGTTTAGCAGAGCTGGAATGACTCTCCGTAAATGGAGATCGAACTCCATGGATCTCCTCCAGACTATCCCAGACTCCCTCAAGGAACAAGGAAGTCTTGACATTTGTCTGTCTCCAGCAGAGCATGGCAAGGCTCTAGGACTGCGCTGGAATTCTGTTGACGACACTCTATCTGTCTCTGTTCCCACTCTGCCATTGGACTCTCTGGCGACCAAGAGGTCTGTGTGCTCTGCCATTGCTAGGACATTCGATGTGATGGGATGGTATACTCCAGCCATTTTACCAGCGAAACTGCTTCTTCAAGAGTTATGGAATTACCAGTTGGCATGGGATGATCCACTTCCAGATGATCTTCAGCATCGGTGGAGATGTTGGGCTGCCGATCTTGACCGACTCAATCAACACACCATTCCACGTTATACCGGTTGCTCTACTGAGAAGATCAGACACAGATCCTTACATGGATTCAGTGGTGCATCCTCCAAGGCATATGGGTGTGTCATCTATCTGAGGATTGTGCTGGAGAATACGAAGACTCTCACCTTCCTCATTACTGCCAAGAGTAAGGTTGCACCCCTCAAGGTTCAAACAATCCCTAGATTAGAGCTCTGTGGGGCTCTATTGCTTTCTAACTTGTTGTCTAGAATTTCTGTTGATTTAGAGATTCCTGAAGACTCTGTGTATGCGTGGACAGACTCGTCAGTTGTCTTAGGCTGGCTACGCACTCCTGCCTACAGACTCAAGGTCTTTGTGGCACACAGAGTCTCCCGAATAGTTGAAACTGTTCCTGCCCAGCATTGGAGATATGTCCACACTACCTCCAATCCTCCGATCTTGCCTCCAGAGGAGTTTTGGCTTCTGAACTCTTAGTGAACAGACTGTGGTGGGATGGCCCACCTTGGTTGACGGCGGCACCCGCAGATTGGCCTAGTCGACCAGACTTGGACAAGTCAGAGCTGCCGGACATTAAACCTGCAGTTTGCTTAGCAGTTCCACCACAGAATGAGTTTGGTGTTTCATGTTCTAATTTTTTCAAACTTTGTAGGATCACTGCATGGGTGCTAAGATTCTTGAGAAGAGCAAGAGGTGACAGAAAGATCACGGATCTGCCCAACCTAACAGCACATGAGTTGACTGCTGCTAAGACCAAGCTCCTGAAAGTCAGCCAGCATCACACATATCCAGATGTATTCGAAGAACTGAAGAAGCGAGGACATCTTGCGGTCAAGCATCCATACTCCAACCTTGCTTTGTTTGTGGATCAGCAAGGACTGCTGCGAGTTGGTGGAAGACTCCAGAAATCTGGATTGGCTGATGATGTTATTCATCCCATTTTTTTGTCCACCCGTTCACATATAGTGAGACTTTTGGTTACTAATGAACATGTTGTTTCTCTTCACTCAGGTCCCTCTACGGTTCTGGCAAGATTGACTTCAACATATCACATTCCAAGAGTAAAGAACTTGCTCAAGCATATCAGCAGGATATGTGTCTCCTGCCAACGGACATATGCCCGAACCTCACAGCAGCTCATGGGAGAACTACCTGCTGCTAGAGTACGCCCTGCCAGGCCATTTTCAGTCGTAGGATTGGACTTCGCAGGTCCAGTGACATATAAGGAAGGCAACCTTCGGAAACCTACCGTGAAGAAAGGCTATATCTGCATCTACGTATGCTTCGTGGTCAAGGCTGTCCATCTTGATCTAGTTGCCGACCTGTCAACAGATGCCTTCCTGGCATCTCTTCGACGTTTTGTTGCTCTACATGGAGCTCCATCTGACTTGTATAGTGACAATGGCTCCAATTTTCGAGGAGCAGATCTGGAGCTCCAGAGACTCTTCACCCTGCTCGAGTCAACCTCCACTCAAGATCGCCTGCAGAACTGGGCTTTCACCAGGAGTTGTCGATGGCATAATTCTCCCAGTAGAGCACCACACTTCGGTGGTCTTTGGGAATCTGCTGTAAAGGTTATGAAGAGGCTACTGAAGAAGGTTTTTGGAGAACAAGTATTACGAGTGGACGAGTTGCAAACCTTTTTGTTCGAAGCTGCAGCAGTTATGAATAGCCGACCATTAGCACCAGTGGATGCACACTCTAGTGATGGGACAATCCCTCTCACTCCAGGACACTTCCTCACAGGAGGACCTCTGACTGCTCTTCCGAGTGAGCCTGATCCCGTCAAGACATATACGTACAGCAGAAGATGGAGTTATCTCCAGAGGCTAACTGTTGATCTCTGGAGCCGATGGCAGAAAGAGTATCTTTTACTACTTCAGAAACGAGCAAAATGGAGAGATCCAAGTTCTAGTGTTTCCGTAGGAGATGTGGTATTGCTGAAAGATGAGGATACCTTTCAGAGAACTTGGCCATTGGCCAGAGTAACAGCTACTTATCCCGGCACAGATGGATATGTGAGGGCTGTCGATGTCAAAATAAACAAGATTTACAGGCGACCAATACACAAACTTGTCAGAATACTCGGGGAAAATCAAGGATCTCCCCTTGGGGGGGAGTATGGACAGGTCCAAGAGACTTCACCTAGAACTTAGATGTTTGTGTGTTTGTGTTAATCATGTATGCATACCTCTGGTGTGTGTTATGAGTCCATTCTTTTGTCAGACTTGTCTGCGGGGCCACCCTGTAGTCAGGTATCACCTTTTTTCCTTAATTTGTTTACTGTTAGGCATGTGACTCTGGTAGTTATATATGCACTCATCTCTTTTTCACTGTCAGTTCTTATCCAAGTTTTGAAGAAGTCGTTCTTGAGTCTCTCTCTCGCTAGCTAGCATCCAGTGTGTTAGCTAGTAAGGTGGCAAGTGGAGGAAATAGTAATTCTTATCTGGCAGGAGTACAGGGACTTAATCACCCTGGTGTCAACTGACAATCTCTGCGCCAGCCACCCCTCCATGGAGTATAATGCCGAAAGAGTTACTACCTATTGTGATAGCGGCAGTAGTGTGGGGCGAGCATTGGAGAGGCTCCGCTGTGAAAGCCTGGTGTGATAACATGGCTGTAGTGGCGACCATCAGGTCAGGGTCATGTAAAGAGAAGAAGGCCATGCATCTGATGAGGTGCTTGGCATTCGTGGAGGCAATCAGATCTGTCACGATAGTGGCAGATCATATAAGAGGAGAAGATAATGTGATAGCGGATGCGCTATCGAGGAACAAGAGTAATGTAGCCTGGTCCCTTATGCAGGCACCAGCGGAGAGGCTGTCAGAGATGCCGAAGGACCTGATAGAGCTGCTGACCAGCGCGAATCACTCTTGGTCAGAGCAGGAGTGGCAGAAGCTGAGGAGTTTCTGTTCCAGCAAGGTTTAGCCCCGGTAACGCGGGAGCGTTACTTGGGGGTGTGGAGGAGGTATGAGGAGCGGTGTGGAAGTGTAAACGAGCCGTCATTGCCGGTGACGGAAGAGAGAGCTATTGGATACGTGGTGACCTTGGCCTGTCAAGGTGTGAAAGACGGGACTGTGAGACACCATTTGGCTGGGCTTAGGCAGGCCCACTTGAGGGCGGGCCTGCCAGCGCCAAACTGGAGTGAAATGGCAAGGCTTGGCCAAATCAGAAAGGGTTTGACCAGGCAGAGAGCGGTCCAGGGACAGAAGGGATTGGAAAGAGACCCTGTGGGCTGGCATCATCTAGAAGCTATGAAAGCTGTATGGGAGCAGGGCGGAGACAGGGGCACCATGTTATGGGCAGCCGCCTGTTTGTGCTTCTTCGGCTGTCTCAGGGCTGGGGAAGCGTTAGCTCCGGAGAGCGGCAGTTTTGACCCCAAGGCACATTTGTGACCGGATTTGTGAAAACCCGGCTAAACGCGGCATCTAAAGTTTTCTAATTTATTCTACCAGTAGGCTGCACGGGGCCTTGGGATGCCTTCCTCCTAATTTGGAAGCTGTAGCACAAGCCGTCTTCGCCCTACGCACTACAACACTTCAGTATTTTTGCTAACCTTATTATTGCTGATTTCGAAAAAATGCCCGGTAAAGGCGTTGCTAAGGTCAGGGGGCGTGCCTTGTGTCCGTATACTATTACTGCGTGTCTCCGGGACACTATGGAATAAATCGGTTGCAGGCGGATTGAAAGAAGTCTAAAAGGCTTAATGCAGGGCTCCTTAAGAAACTATGATGACGTGAATTGCGTGAGTACGTGAATTATGTAGAATAGCAAGTGAATTAGTTAGCTACAGTTTTTTCCCGGCTGTTAATGAAAAGCCCGCCAATAATTTCTTAGCAACTCTCCGTACACGAGTTCAACCGGCTAGTGTTTCTAGCCTCCTAGTGTGAGTTCTAGAGCACGCCAGAGCTTACAACTGCGTCATAAGCTAGAGCTAACTGGTGTCTATCCATTTCTGCCATAAAAAATTTTTCGAAAAAAATCGACCCATAAGGCTTTACCCGGTGAAACTGAAAGAAATTGCTTGCCGCGTTTAGGCTGATTTCCCCAAATCCGGTCACATTTGTGCTGGGAGGATGTCCAGCTGGAAGACACAGATAGCCCAAACTGGGTTAGAGTACGGGTGAAGGAGTTGAAGACAGACAGGGAGAGGAAGGGCGCGTGGGTCACAGTGTGCAGAACCCACAAGCTGATCTGTCCAGTGGTGGCCATACTGAAGTTCATGATTGTGAGAAAGGCGGGGGCAGGCCCGTTCTTCAAATTGGAAGGCGGCAAGAGCCTGGACAGACGGAAGTTCGTGGAGGAGGTAAAGATGGCTATAAGACGGAGTGGGTTGGCGGCCGAGGGAATATCTGGACATAGTTTTCGGATAGGGGTTGCCACCGAGGCAGCCCGAAACGGGGCGTCAGACGATGAAATAAAGAAGCTAGGCAGGTGGGCAAGTCGGGCGTACAAAGGGTACGTGCGAACCGGAGGTGACGCCCAAGCAGCCTCAGCGAAGAAGTTGGCGGAGGCAGGGAGCAGCAAGTGAGGTACAGTAAAAAGATAGTCTCTCAGTCATTGTGTTGTGGCATGGTCACCACGTATTATTGTTTGTACCTTAATGTATATATATGTAAAAAAAAAAAAAAAAAAAAAGGGGGGGTTTCGTACAGGGGTCATAGGTATCCCTGGGTGATTACTAGGGAAGAGTAATGGGTCGAGTTTGGTGGGAGTGGTGGCAGACCAGTCTTTGTGTAATAGGGAGAGTGCATGTGGGTGCATCGGAGCAGTCAGGGCTCTCCGAGTGGCCAGTGTTGGGGCGGTTTGTGGGGCAAGGCAGCAGCAGGGTGTGGCTGAAGCTGCTGCGGGACGGCGTTCGAGGCAGAGAGACCGTGACGCCTAAGCCCAACAAGGCCTAAACGGAGGCACGTCCGTAGACGGTAAGATTACGGACCTGTGGCCGACTGCAAACCTCCGGTACACACACGCAAGGTTGAGGAATACAAGTATGAATGAACAAGCACTATACATGATCAAGAGTTCCTGACACCGGATGCCGAAGCAGGTAATGGCAGGTCCAGTGCAACGTGCCGAAGTTACCGGCGGAAATTGACGTAGGTGATCAGATGGGAGAGGCCGCCGCACATGCGGGTGCGGGCGGGAAAAGGGTGGTATATAAGAGTGAGAACTCGTGCAACGGGCATTAGTTAGAATAAAGTAAACCAGTTAAGACATGGCAGAGAAGGGCTCTACCAGGGTAGGCCAGCCTTCAGAGGTCGGCGAATGTTCTCCCACCCACCACATCCCCAAAAGTTTAGGAGGGGGACTTGTCATTATTCCGGAGATTGGGTTAACTCCGTGACAGGTTGCAGCTGGCTGCGGTTGGGGCAAGGCAGCAGCAGGGCGTGGCTGAAGCTGCTGCGGGACGGCGTTCGAGGCAGAGAGACCGTGACGCCTAAGCCCAACAAGGCCTAAACGGAGGCACGTCCGTAGACGGTAAGATTACGGACGTGCGGCCGACTGCAAACCTCCGGCACACACACGCAAGGTTGAGGAATACAAGTATGAATGAACAAGCACTATACATGATCAAGAGTTCCTGACACCGGACGCCGAATCAGGTAACTTTCTCCTGCCCCAAGTCTCGCGGGACAGACCCTTTACCCAATAAGAAGAGCAAGAAAAAGTCTGGTCAAGTTCACGTATGCGTTTGGTCTCCCTGGTCCTGGAATTTCTCGGACCAGTAATTGGTTTTAAGTGACAGTGACCTCACTATATAAACAGAGACGCGCAAATTTAGCTTGGTTTCTATGGAACTGTAGGAATCAATTGCTGCTTATGCCAGAAACGTCTTGCAACGGACAAAAGAAAGAGAAGAAAGCTACATGGTCCTAGCTGTTCTAGTTTGAAAGAAGAACTGCAGAAGCTGTCTAGTGTGTCTCTAGAAAGTTTAGAAACGCTCAGCGATAGGGATGCATACTTATGCAGCACTTGTGAATTTCAGTTAAAATCAATTATTAATCTTAATGAGAAACTATCAGAACACAATAATGAAGTCAGAAGCATGCTATCAAAACTACAGTCTGTTTCTGGAACACCAATGGAAGCACAAAGGAAAAGACATCTCCCAGATTCTAGCAGTAGTGAGCCAGCTTCCAAGCAGCTTTGTATGGCAGCTTCTCAAGTTTCTATTCTGGATGAAGATTCTGCAAGATTAACACCCTCAGTCTCAATCATCCAGTAGCTGTCAGCCAGGAGATCATGCTTCACCAGATGTTCAGGTAATTTCAACAGGTCTGGATAATTTAATGCCCTCCTTATTATATTTTAACTACTGTGGGCTAAAAGCAGTTCAGAATGTTTGGTGGACATTTGAATTTCACTAAATATCTATTTATAAATGTGGGAGTCTATGAAGTCAAACATTTCTATTATGTTAGATTGTCATTTATAAAAAAAAAACTGCCTTTTCTTGTCTCCATCTCATTAAATTTTGAAGTACATATCCGCTCATGTCATATTAAAAATACTTATTATAAATCAGGTCAGTGTTTTCTATTAAACTGGAAGAAAAAAGGTGATTAATGTGAAGACACCGACTCGCAAGCGAGGCATCCAGAGACTTGCTCGGCGAAATTACAAATCACTGGCATCACAATGTTTACCTCTGCGGAATTCACAAAATCAGCTGTGGTGAAATTAACATGCAGAATTCGTGACGAGATGCAGAAGATGAGCTCTGACGCACATGATTCCATCCTAAGGGACAGAATAGAGGCTGTAAAGCAGTTTAGTTGGGAGACAGTTTATCTTGAGTATTGTAAGATGATTCCAACACTCATTTTCTTCTTGGAATGTTTCATCCCAAACCTAAAAAGCAAAAAAATATTCATATGCTTTGTGGCTTCATTACTATTGAAGTGCAGACATCAAAGGATGGGTCTAGTACAACGTGCCATTTCTGTAATGCTTTATGGAAATGGATCAACTAAACAGGCTAGTTTCTAAAAATTTTATATAGCAGGAATTGCTATTCTAGAAAAAAAAAAAAAAACTAACAGAGGCCCATACTTGACCCTTCCTACATTTGTTTTTGTTGTTTTTTGTTGTTATTTTTTAATTATTGTCATTCCTATTTTTCATTTCAATGGTGTCTGTGCAGTAAATGAAATCAGGCTTTTCATGTACTGGTGAATGCTGCAGTATATCCTAGTGCAAATTATTGATGTCTTGCTTCATTTAATTAATGTGTTGACTTAAAAAATTTAGACTGAATCTTAGCTTGAATACCCCTTTCATATACACTGGCTAATGACAATGTGGGTGGACCTCATACACAACCTTGTTGTGCTGTTTGTGTATGTGTGTTTATATGTGTGTGATCTGTATGTGATGTGTGTGTATAAGTATGGTGTGCATAATGTGTGGTATGTGTGTATGTGTGTGTGATATGTGAACCAGTAAAGTGTGGGTTACAATGATGTAAAGAGGTAGAGTTTTGTGATGACAGTGTTCAGATGTCCCAATACAATGTGCACACTGCATTATTCCAAGGGACCCCAGTTATTGTTTTTTGTTGTTATTTTGCTCAATAGTAACTACTCCAGGAAATGTTTGGACAAACCCAATAAAGTCCCACCCCTTTCTTCCTGTGTATGAATTTACTATTCCATTGTTGTATTGGTTTTACATTAAATTTCGGGGGAAGGGAAGGGGGAGGGTGAAGGGAGGGGACCGAGTCTCATATTAGATTCTCTTTACTTTGTCAATTTCAGTATGATGGAGGTTCTAGGGGTGTGTGCAAAAAAAGTTGTTGTTGTTTTTTGCCAATTTTTTTTTTCAATATGCTCCTGCAATTGGATTTAAAGCAGTACATGTTTTAAGCATATATCTGATTTATAAGCCAACTTACTACTGATCTTCTAATTAGCTCTACTTTACTTCCCCTGATCTGAGCTAGGATGGCCATAAATAGGTGTGATAGTTTGTTAATAGAACGCTTGAAAGTGCCCTTTGACTGTAAGGCAAGGGAAAGCCTTCCCTTTTGCATTCAGAGCTAATGAAGTACAAATCAGCTATGAATTGCCTGCTATAGCCCTGTTTGAATCAGAGTTACATTCAAAACTGAAACCCTAGCTTGGTATTTTAAGTTTCAATGGGCCCTTGCAAGTGATTTGTGGGTCACCTTATTTCTGATTAGATAAATATGAAACTAATAAAAATAATACAGCATCAAAAGGTAAACTTGCTTTTTCTGTGTGTGTATGTGTGTATGTATTGTTGTTTATGTTTTTGGTGCTTTAAAAATAATGTTGATTTCTATTTAAAAGGACATTTTAACTTTGAATTGCATATCCCTGGCATGTTAAACAAATTAGTCAGTGTAAGGTTTTGTGGTCTGGTATTTGTCAAAATATCCTCATCAAAACTTCAACATTAGGAGTGTATGAGAAGAAATAGCTAATATTGTACGTATTATTACACATATTATAGGTATATAACAATCTCCAACCACTCCATGTGTGCCTATCTTATCAAGGAACTTTGAACTTAGTGGAAACACTGAGTCAGGACCATGACATTGGGATTCAGATTTGGTCAGATGATCTAAAAAATAAAATCTTGATTCCTAACTCACAGGTATCCCAGTAAATCAAATTAATTTGTCCATAATAATATTTTCTTCTATGTTTCTCACAGGTGCAATCTAGTCCACATCAGCCACTACTGTATCACCAACGACTATTTAATCCTTCAAATGAAGATAGCAAGTATGAGTCATTACCTTCAGTCCATTGTCCACCTCGGTTTTTATTTATTTATTTAACTATTCATTTACTGTGTCACAGCTGGTGTGGAAGTATTTTTTTGCTAGCAATTCATCAAGTGACCACGGCACAATTTATCAACTCTGCAATTTAATGAACGGAAATAATTTTGTTACAAAGCCCCTGAAAAGCTCTGATGCCTATGATAATCTCTTAGTTTTTGTTGTAAGGGCCACATCATTATCACAGCCATGATATTACTGGGAATAAATTCACTGAGTGATATTCCAACTTTCATGTAGAAGAAGTAAATACCTGGATGCAATATACCAGGTCATAGCTAGTCGTGAAGTACTGCTTAATGGTATCAGATCTATTCTGGTGGACAAGCTTGTTGATTAGTTTCACTGTTAAAAATGGGGTGTTTGGATAACCTAGTTTTGGTGTTAAATAGGAGGCGCTGCCTGGACACCCCAGTTTAAAGCTTTATAATGTCTCCATAGTTAGTCATTACTAAAAGATATTTGAAATGAAGAAACTAAAGGATATAACCTCACCAGTAGAAAGGTATACTCCTCCAGTAAATTGCGGAGAATAATGTAAAGCCAAATTATATAAGCGGAGAGCAGCAAAGAAATTATTTGCTCGCGCCAGTAGTGCGTGACTATTGGGGGCGTTACCAACAATCGCTTAGGATCGTACCGCCTCAAAATAACTAGCTTTTTCTGAAAAAATAAGTCGAAACAAAAAAATCTGGCACATTAAAGAAAATTAAAATATCTGGTGCATTAATATTTTGATGCCTGTTATAGTCATTGGGAGGCTGCCATCTGCAAGATCCTTGTGACAGAATGACTGACTGTCAGATAAACTGAGTACTGTAACCTCTCATGCATGCACGCTCACACTGTAAAAATTATAGCGTGAAAACCCACCAAATTCACACCAAACTGGTGGTGTGAATGCCCACCACCTATGCATAGTGTGTCATTCACACTTTCTTCCTAGTGTGAATGCACACTTAGTGTGAAATTCACACTCAATGGAATAGCATGGACCCTTTACCGAACATTAATTATATTCATGTGCAGGCAAAAACCAATGCTATTATCATTGTAATCTACCTTATAAATGTTTTGTACACTTGTGTGCTAGATAAGAGAGTTGACTAAGATTTTAGTAGTCTGATTAATGAGATCTGGGATTGTACCAATCTCTTTTTGGAAAAAAAATGTTGATATGTAATACTAGAATCAATGTAACTTAAAATAATTCAGCATTAATGTAAGTTTGAGTTCATAGTGATTATGGTGAGAACTCACACTAAATTTGGTGTGTACTTCACACCCAAACGATGAGGTGTGCGCATCACACAATATTTTGGTGTGACTATTGTTACAAGTGATTCACGCTTAATTTGGTGTGAACTACACACCTTTTGGTTTACAGTGCAGGGTTAATAATATTGCACTCCTGAGATTCAATCTAAATAAATGCAAGGAATTCATCCCACTTTGTCTAATTTGTAGTTGTTACAAATTGCTGCTAGTGACTTGGCACAACTCAGATATCAACTTTACTCTAAATTCTATAATGTTTCGTTATATTAGATTTAGGTTTACCATCAACATTTAAAGTTTTAACTGTAATTATATGTGACCTGCCCTTTAACACGCATGTAGTAACATACAATCAATTTACCATAGCAATCACAGTTCTGGAATCCCCATTACTTTTAAATATTGCAGCTGAATAGAGTAGTCAGAGCTACATTAATTAAGAAAAAAAGTTTGCTAAGTTTGGATTATCTTGTGTGAAAGTTATGGAAGTTTGAATAACAATGGATTTTGAGCAAGACTGTTATGATATTATTGATGCTGCCCTTGAATAGGTTTGTTTAGTTGGTAGAGTAGAAGTCTCTGGGGATGAGTTAGAAGATGAGGTGGCATGACTGAACCAAGGGTGTAAGGTAAGGATGAGATAAAAGTGATAGATGAGTTCTTTGGAGATCGCATGGCCACCCTGCTATCGGTATTCCGTCATTGTCACTTAGGGGGGAAAGTCATCTAAAATTGTTCCCAAAGGATGGATCCAGCAAGACAGTGGTATTTGTGTGAACAAATTAACTTTTTGAGTCTCAGATTTATCCAAAGAGTTTAACTTGTTCTTTTATTTCTGTAGAAAAGCCCACTCAATAATCAATAACATTAATCCCGCCCACGCATTATTTAAATAAGTGGTTGCTATGGACTTTTCTCATAAAGTATGCACACTACAATCATGAAATTCTTTGCCAATGTTAGTATACTACAGTGCTTTGATTTTGAGGAGAAAAATTTTTTTTCAAAATATTTATAAACCCCCTTTTAGCATGGGAGGTCACATATATTCCTGCAATTCCAAGATCATAATAAAGAATGATACTTTGTTATAATTATATTAAGTTGTACATTAGGTAGTCAGTAAGCATGTCATGACTTTGATATAGTTTAAATTTAAATAACTACATGAGCTTTATAGCTACTGCAGTAAAATCTTCTCTACATTTATTTTTTTGTACTTTAATTTCTAGTAGTAATGTAAGCCAAATAAAAATGAAGACAGACTGAAAATTTTTGAAGAAAGAGCCAAAACAGAGACCTCAAAATAAAATATCTTTGACTGTTTCTTATTTATTGAGCCCAATAAATAATTTATTATAGAAATTTATCTTCTCTTTGTTATCTTATTCCACTCTATAGGTGGTCCTTACTGACAGAGTTGATTGTTCTTACTTAAAATTGCAGGCTAACTAGTATATTGGCTACATTTCAAACCTTCACGGAGAAGATAAATGGAGCCGAAGATAAATGGAGCCGAACAAACAATTAAAAGCTAAGAATGAGCTACTATTATTGGCGAGCGAGCGTAGCGAGCGAGACACTTACAGGGGTAACACAATCGAAAATCGGGGATGTTTGTTTATTTATTTAGATATATGTTTGGACGTATGTATGTCATTTTGTACTTTGACCCTCCGTATTTTTGTGTTCGCTCCGCGTTCGACCCCGTCCAAAACTTCACTAAACAGAATCCTCTGGTTTAGCGACCATTACCCGTATCACCTTAGAAATTGAATTGTTTACCGCTTTGAATTGTTTTGCGGGTGCAGTTAAAACGCAAAAACTTATGGGAGCTCCATTTCTATTCGAGTTAGTGGCGGTGGTAAGTAAATACGCTATTTGTCACAGTTATATAAGCCCTACTCAACAGCATTTACTTGAAAATTCATTGTCCACTAGACAAACTACGAAGGTAAGTCTTGTGTAGGTATGTTCAGTTGTGTGAAAGTATTGTGCGTTACAACTACTATTAAGAACATCAGAAAGAAAATTTTAAATAAGGTGACTTGATTTTGTTTCTTCTTTTTCAATTCAAACAGTTGGAGGGAGCAGTTACTATGGAATTGAAACCCCTTTACCAACTCAACTTTATTTTAGTAGCTTGAGTGTTAGTTGTTAAAATCAATTATTTAACAATAGTGTAGTTTTTAAGGCTCGCTCGCCATTTGTGCTCAAGCACACCACTAGTAATAATGGCGAAAAAATTTCCAATCGCGCGTATTTTACTACACGAAAGTGCATTTCCTGAAGTGGCCTGACCTTGCAAGATATTTTGGGTAGTCATGCAAGGAAACCCATCGTGTTGACCCAATTGAGCATTTTATCGTTTTTCTCTTTAAGGGAAAACGTACTTCTCAAGTAGCTATTTACAATAAGTAATTGTTGTTGGACGGTACAAGGGCGTTACCAGTGATTTTGAAAGTCATGCTGAAGATTACTATCACATGGGCTCTTACTTTTATAGCAGCTATTCTACACATCGTCCCATCAGTGGAGGGTCAATGTATGTTATCTATTTAGCTAATAACTAGCCAGTTAGCTACAACTGATGGTCTACTCTATTAGTGTGATATCGGAATGGTGATACTGATACAAAGAAATAAAATTAAAGTAGTGTTGAATAATTCCTGAGTAAGAGTGGCATTTACTGCAAGTTGTACAAGTTTAATTGTAATCTTACTTTGTCTTTCTTTCTTTGCTCCAATAGGTTCAGCTTCTCAGCTTCTTTTTATAATTTTGTACTTTAATGCAGTATGTCAGGTTATCTATTCTGAGTTGTGCCAACTAATAAATTACAGCTAATGAGTAAAAAACAGTGTACAACTGAAATTACTACTAAATTGGCAAAAAAAAAAATCAGAAATCTTGATTACAGAAATTTAATAACAGCAATATTAACTCTTTCCTTCCAGACTTAGTTATACCAGAACGCCAAATGTCGATGACCTCAGGCAACGACGGATGATCAAATTAATTACCGTTTTAAGACTCTTGGTCGATCCTAGGGCCATAACAATTCAGTAAATTTTAGCTACCAAAAAGGTATTGACAATATTTTATATAGCTACCTGCACATAAAAATTTAAAAAAATTCAAACACCTGACGAAATAAAGTATTATTACAAACATATGTCAGAATGATAGATCATCAATCTTCTGTCCTTTCATCATAGGTGAGACAAAACTTGGGCACAGGGCGACAGTCATTGCAGACACAAAAAGAGCATCACTGCTTGAATGTCAAGTTGGAAATGATCAACAAGAATTTTCCTAGAAGAACATATACATTATTTGATGACAGTTACATAAGCACAACACTGTATATACACAAGGACACTAAAAAAATTTTTTTGTAAAATAAAACACCAAATTTTATAGTGTAGCACACGAAATTATCTACGATCACAATAACAGCGTTATGCATAAATTCGTTAACATACATACATAAAAGCGTGTCAAATTTGAATGTCAAAATGAAATTCTCCTCTATAGGCTATACAGAGACCCAACCTACCCTAGGTTGGTAAAGATCCTCGTGAAGCTTGTACGAATATAGGTTTCCACTAAAACAATACAAGCACAATACAGTGTTTTTGTTTGCAATTAGTTTATTTTACTACTGTCATGCACACACACCCTTCCAAGAACATAAGAAGAACATACATTATATGCAAATGATACTCAACTTACCCTGGCGATAACAATATGAAGTACGTCCAACCCCAGTATGTCTACATTATAGTCAGGTACTACTTTTGCTGCTTTAGACGGATCTACTGTTGTTGTTAGGGTCCCTGAAGGCCCTTGATTGTAGCGTCCTGAGCTCAGCCAGGGCGCTACACTTAGGGCCTGGGGACACTAAAAACAGTAGTTAACAACTGCCTCGCCTAGCTAATTTAGAACATAGCAACAGTTCCTAACAACACAGCAACGGTCAGCCCTGAAGAAAGGGGCACTACATATAGAATTTCTTCCTGAAGGGACCTAAGAGATTTAAAGTCCCTCTGTCACATTAAAAATACTATGCCAACTATATGTTCTAAGCCAAGTGGGACATCATCAGGGCTACTATCAAAGTAAGTAGGATTAATTAATTTAGCTATCTATTCAATAATTGGCAAGTGAGTGAGACACACTCCAATCAGGACACACCCCTAAAGCACTCCAACAAACAATAAATTTGCTGTTCAGCTGTTGTGAATTGTAAATCTAACTAAATACTTATTACACACACCCTAAAAAGCTAGCCTCCCCACCCAGTACTATAAGTACATTAAAAAATTTAAAATTTTTACATTAAAAAATTTAAAATTTTTGGAAAATTTGAATTTAGTAAAAAACAACAACCGACAACAGAAAAATATGTATAATTCAAAAACTACTCAAGAGTAATACATAAAATACATATTTATAGTGAAGCTAATACATTTCTTTTGCTAGCTACGCTAACAAGAAGTCTATTTTGGTGATAGAAAAATAAGAGTCAGAAATGTTTCGTCTACTTCAGAGTCAGAGCTGCTGTATTCTGAATCATCAGCTTTGAAACCAGGTTCACTGTAAGGGTAGACCTCATCTTCCTCCTCTCCACTTCAATCTGAATCAGGAAACACAGAATCGTCCTCCTCAAGCAACTGTAAAACGTCCCCAGCGTTGTAACTCCTTGAAACCATATTGAATATGATGGTTCCAAAAAAAAAAAAAAAAAAAAATTTCCGTAGCTATTTGTTTGATAATCTCACAAAAGTAAGTAGCTATTGTTCGATACTTTTGTCATGAGAATTTGCAGGTTCTAACCGATGCTACTATAATGATGGGCGATACTCCACAGTTTGTTGATCGTGATGCTCTAGTTGGCGAGCGAGCGAAGCGAGCGAGCAACTCTAAGATGTAGTCTATGGAAATCCTGAATACGTGGTCGTTTAAACGCTCGCGCACATACGTGGTCGTTTAAACGCGCGCGCGCATACTTGGTCGTTTAAACTGAATACGTGGTCGTTTAAACGCGAGCGCATTCCATTTGCGCATCCTGAATACGTGGTCGTTTAAACGCGAGCGCATTCCATTTGCGCATCCTGAAAACGTGGTCGTTTAAACGCGAGCGCATTCCATTTGCGCATATGGCGCATGCCTGCGCATGCCCACCAAGCAACTAAGCAACAACAAGTTTGGTTCTCTCAGCTCAGCTCACCATGGCACTTACGGAAGAACAGAGACTGAGAAACATTTCCCCAGAACTTCGCTCGCTCGCCCAACCAATGCTACACGAGCATTTTCTAGTGTTAGTCAGTTAATGACAAATACTGGCAGCCCCATGGTCTACTTATCGCACAACGTGTCCCTAGCTACGCCCTTTCATACGCAACCTCCTCGTTGAAGTATATTATTTTCTTATCTTTCTTTATCTTGACTGGATCTTAGCTAATCGTCAGCACGGGCTTAGAATTAGCTAGCTTTTGGATTTTAATGCAATCACTGCCACTGCAAAATACTCTTCCTGTTAGATTATTATCCAGAAGGTAGCAACTAATCAGTGTTGGGTCAAGCCCAGTTGAGCTTAAGCCTTTTCGAGCTTAAGCCCAGGTTTATCAAGGGCTTGCTTGAAGCCCATTTCATAAAAATGGTCAAGAGCTTGACCTTGGACTTAAGCTCTATCACAAAATATTGGGCTTGAGCTTAAGCTCGATTGATTGATAGTTGTTTGCTGAATGGAAGCAAAGAATCAATATTAGTAGACAATAACACTTACCCATTTTACCTAATAGGCTATTAGCCACAGCCAATATTAGTAACTTTTATTAATAAAGTCATTTCCTTTTTGTTTATTGAATTATGTAATTTTCAATGTTCTTTCATAATAAAATGAATAATAAAGAATTCCAACTTCTGAATAGAGCTTGAGCCTGGACTTAAACCTTTATATAAAGAGTTGAGCTTGGACTTAAGTGTCCAATTTGAAATTGATGGGCTTGGGCTTGAGTTTAAGCTCTAAAAATCTATAAAGGCTTGAGCTTTGACTTAAGCTCTTAATACAGGGCTTGACCCAACACTGCAACTAATGCAAATGGACAATGTAAGTCAGTCTCACTATCGTAGAAAGATATATTTATCAGTTAGTCAAGATTGTTGGCGACTCTGGCAACATGGAATGGCAAGAGTAGCAATTGTCAAACAACCCCTAATTTAACAATCTTTTGCAAACTAAACTTTGTTAATTGATACCCTTTTGTTCCATTGTTTGCTGTGTGCATTAAGTTGTACTTCCTGTCTGTCTAATTCACTATTTGTTCAGTTAGCAATTTTCTGTATATCGGTCACTTGGTACTGTATTGAACAATCTATTAACATTAACCTGATGAGGGTGGGTGCTGGTGTCCACAAGGGAAGGTTACAATTCTTAGACAGCACTTGTAGCGACTAGCATTATAGAAAGAGGCATGGGATTTATAACCTCCCCCCCCCCCCCCCCCCCCCCCCACTTCTAGTAGCCCAGAAGGTGTTATCAAAGGTAATAGCTAAACTCAAGTAGCTACTGACCTTAATGCATTTGATGGATTAAGAATTAGTTAATTATATCAAAGAGAATTGTACCATTGAAATATACAAAAATAAAGATTATAAGATTTTGTAGCTATTATTTCTTGCCAGGCAAAGTAGTTACTTAACGAAACAAAAGTTATCACAACTGCAGTAAGCTATTGGCTATCACTACTTTTAAATTATTGTCATATCTAAAATATTTCTGCAGTTTAGTCTATTGTGATATTTTAAAGATTCCAATAATATTACTTTGGCACCACATAATTATTTGCTCCCACTACTACGTATACTATAATCATATTGTAATTTCATGAAATAGAAAATGTATTTTAAACTTTGTTGATAATATGCATTCAAGCGCATATCTATCTATTAATATAAAAGTTGAAAAGCATAAAGTATATTATAATAAATAAGACGCTAGATAGAAATGTAATGGAATATTTTTGTGAGCAAGAATAGAAGAATATTGTTGAAAGCACTTCCATGAATTTCTGTTTATCTTATAATAAATGAACCACTCTGTTAATTATTTGTTATAATTCAATTCTTGCTGATATAGTGAAACTAGATGAGAATTCATGCCAAGATGAGTACATCACTTTATGTTAGCTCAATCACTTCTATTCTAATCAACTACTGTAACAAAACACATTTGATTAAAAAATAATTTATATAAGTGGTTGTCTTGGCATGCTCCTCTTGACTCTTAATAATAATGTCACGCATGATTTATTTTGCTTTTAACTTGTAGGTGCCATCACTAGTGCTACTATAAATATTGCTAGTAATGATCAACGATTACTAGATCGTAATGATCTACAGTTAGTCCTACAAGGAGTAACTACAGGAGCACAAGCTACATCAGTGACTTGGAGAAGGAATGGAAGTATGATTACTAGTGGTGGTGGATTCTTTATAGGAGGAGGAGAGACTGTACATACAGGCAATCCTCCATGTGCTGATCAGATGTACAGAGTTGCTCTACAAATGAATGGATATCTACCTGGAAGTTACACATACACTGTTGATAATGCTGATACACCAACTCCAGTGACATCACCAGTATTTGAAGTGCAAGGTATGTATTAATTTTGCACACTGGAGTTATAATGTATTGAAAACTATTAATATTCACAACTTGAGGTTTTGTAATTGTAACTGAGCACTATCTCTTTCAGTAAAAGATCATCCTTTTTGTGATATCTTTCTTACTGTCTTCAACATTTTTAGTGATTCCAATCTATATATCTGATAATGGCCTAATTGTTCTTATTATTGAGCAGCTATGTCTGGGACTATCTTTCTTCATAATAGCTCAGCAAAGTATTTTTTTCTTTAAATTTTTACCTTGTTGCTAAGATGTTGCTATTGAAGTTCTATATCTGGATCTGCTCCATTAGTCTCACTGATTAGTCTCACATACTTCATATATTTGTGGTAGTGCCTCAATCTCTGCAACACTCTCAACTCATCCTAGACTGCACTTGAGCATACTACTCTGATTCGATCAAGTCCGCCTTATAAGCAGCTCAACTACCTCATCAAGTATACCTCACTGATATCTACTCAGATATTTATTACAAAGCTCCTCTTTTGAGTTGCTCAACGTATTGTATTTCTACTGATAGTATATGTAACTGTGGTGAGAGAATAACTATCAAATGATGAGGAAACAAACATAGTATTCTCACATTATACTATTCAAATATTTTTCTGAAGAGAGAATATATCTATTAATTTTAATAATAAAGATAAATACGTGGTGCAGTGACAAATAGGTCAAATATAAAATACATTCAATGGATAAATGTCACTTTAGAAAATTGAAGAGTTCAATTTGTCTTTTAAAAGTGAGACCCTTCAAAAATATTTACACAAATTTTGAAAAAATGGTCGCCCGTTTCTTTTCATAAGTCAGTAATCAAAGAGTTTGTGTTTAAAATGAGTGATTTTGAATTCAATTTCCATTTAAGTCACTATAGTTAAGCCAAGAACTTAATGAGAATACATTTTATAAAGTATGAATGTTGTCATGTTGTTTGTCATTTGTGGGATCATATCATGTGTATGTCACCCTTTTGTCATCTCACCAAAACTTAAAAAGACAGTAGTTATGACTTGTGTTTCACAGTAGACATCTTTGTTTCTTAAGAGGCAGTTAAAATACAGTTTTCCAATTCGATGACCTGTCACCATAAACAAATTCCAAATACTGGATGACAATAGCACCAGATATTAGTGAGGGAGTCCTAGATGAATTATTGACAATGTCAGTTTGTTCCAAAGGGCAGTAAATTGACCAATAATTTCAGTTTTTACTCATTAGAAATGTAATGCTGCAATCAAAATGTGGAAGAGAAGGAGTGTTTTTCTAGAGAATCATTCTTAACTAGAAATGACTCTCTATGATAGACTGTAGTGAGAGATCTAGCATGCTGATTAATATGCTTAAATCCCTTTCCCTTCCAGTAGTTTTACTGAATTAATAGGACAATGAAACAGCCTGAGACGAGAACTGAAGCTATGATGAATACAGATCTAAAATCTAATATATTAGAATATGTAGTGGAGTAGGAAATGTGGCAGCTAGGGGTGGGCCAATGGCCCCACCAGTAAATCTCAATTAGAGGCCCGACCACCCCCCCCCCCCCAATATGTCTCCATGCCATACTACATTAGAGGTTTTTACTCCTATACCAAGTAATCTTTATAGTTAAATGACAGGTCGGATATAATAATAGGTTGTATTTGAAAACTAGCAGGTGCTAAATCAGCCACCTATATGCTATTTCAGAGACATCACCTTCATATTTAAAATCCTCTACAAAGCTTAGTTTAGAGACAAAGATATAACATATCACCTGGCTTTCTATATTTCTCTCTGTAAAATGATGATTGTACAGGGTATTTTTGATAACCCAATTCTAATGGAGTCTGTGCCATAGCACACCACCAACTCCAAACATTGATGCATCAGTAAATATACAAAATGAATCAGATAAAACAGGAATAATCAAAGAAGAAAAATCACAAATACCAGAAATGATACACTTGAATTTGAATTTACGTCCTTGATCGGAAAGTATAGCTTTGGGTACACCAATGCCACAGAAAATAGAGAGCAAATTTTGAGCAGTTTCTTTTGCAGTACATCCTCTCATTGGCAGAGCAAATGGAAATCCAGTTGACAAATCCATTGCTGTCAAAATACAATGAAATCATCTCTTAGACTGGATTAAGGGGCCAACAATTTTGACAGCAATTTTTTCGAACCTCTCCAAAATCACTTCAGAGGGGCATAAGGGAGCCTTAGGTGGAACCAATTTGTTGTATAACTGACATTTGGAACATGACTTAACATAAAACTTAACTTCACAACTCAAATTTGGCCAAGTGAAGTGGCAATTAATAAGGGAACTAGTTACCTCACTACCAAAATGACCAGACATAACATGTGCCAATTTCAAAACAGCGTGTCTGAATGGTTTGGGTGCACCTACAGGATGTGATTGGGCTTGTAAGGCACATAAGTACATTATCCACTACAAAGCACTTTTTTTCCTTCTTGTCAGCCCAACCCCAAAAACACTTTAATGACTCATCAACTTTACCAAATCAGATTTATAAATTCCGTCAAAGCTAAGATATAGAATTGATATTTTTAGGCAATCAGATTTAAAATTATCAACTGAAACAAAACCTTGAGAAATATCAGTACCAGACTCAATAGCAACTGTATTGTCACTCACAGAATCAACAGGAACTAAATCACTGTCACTAGCATCATCACAGCAATTAACATGATCAGAAGCATAATCATCACTAGTAACAAAATCATGATATTACAGGCAGCTAGACTATTTAATAGAACTAGCTACCCTGATAGCTAGCCAGGTGTAGCAACTTTCAGAGAGTTTATTGTAGTAGCATAAAACCATAATATTTCGGCTTGTGGAGCCTTCTAGTGGTTACTGAACTAATGAGGGTGACTGTACAAGGAATTTTATATAAACAGATGATACAGAACAAGTGCCCCTGGGAATGCTACTTGGTGTTGGGAGGTGTGAAGGTGTAATCGTAATTGAGACAGTTAATTAGTGGCAGTCATTCTCGGAGGGGCCTTGGAGGCCTGAGAGGACCCTAGAGAATGACTGCCACTAATTAACTGTCTCAATTACGATTACACCTTCACACCTCCCAACATCAAGTAACATTCCCAGGGGCACTTGTTCTGTATCATCTGTTTATATAAAATTCCTTGTACAGTCACCCTCATTAGTTCAGTAACCACTAGAAGGCTCCACAAGCCGAAATATTATGATTTTATGCTACTAAAATAAACTCTCTGAAAGTTGCTACACCTGGCTAGCTATCAGGGTAGCTAGTTTTATTAAATAGTCTAGCTGCCTGTAATATCAGATTCATTCAACTACATCATCACCAATATCCTCAAGATTAATAGAATGACACCATCCATGGCTTCTTTAATAGCATGGATTCTTTGCTCTTCCTCTAACCTCTGCTCTCTAGCACGGATTGCCACATATACAGGTTTTTGGGGCACACTTCACTTTACCAAGCTACTCAACATCGCCTAAATCCCTGCCCAACAAAACACTACCATGAGGCAATTTACTAAAGGAAGTAACTAAACATTTCCCCTTCACACCGTGCAAACTCAGTGAGAACCTGTAAGCAGGAGCAACACACAGAAATCCTTAGGAATTCCAAAGGTAGTGTCATCATCTTCATCATTATATCGCTCACAGTAGAGTCCACTTCCTTCGTCGGCAGATCCGCATCGGCAAAATTGTGCTGTCAGCGGTTGACTCAGTTCGTAATTTCCCGGAATCTTCTGCAACTATCTCAGGTGCAAGGGATGAACTGCCAAAAAACAGACAAGGATGTTTCAACTAGTCCTTCTGTACTTGTCTGTCTAGTAGTCATGACCTCGTCTTAATGCGAGACTTCCTGGGTCCAGAAGAACGACCAAAATCCTCGGATTCACTCATCATGACACAAATAAATGAATAGTAAAAAAAAGAACAATTAAATTGAATAGAAATTAACTGACAGGGCCATCATGATTAACAATAAAACTAATCATTAGGCAACAACAACATCCAAATCACATTAAACATAATCGAATAAACATGAACAACAAACCACACTGAAATGAAGTTCACAAACGATCTGTCAATCAGCTTGTCAGGTTCTGACACTCAATCAGATGTGGGAGCTTGCCCAAATGATTGACAGAAGAAGTGTAAGTAATCTGTCCAACTAAATCTGTCCAACTAGAAACTTGGCTCCAAACTTGACTGAAGCCCACTTCACACTTAGCATTAATTTAACAAATAGCAAGGAAAGAAGCAATAGCATTAGGCTCGTCTCACTCTTCCACAGAGATGGAACTGAAGAAGAACCACTGCCAACAGGTGTGGTGAGACCGGGAGATTCAGGTTAATTAGGATCCTTACTAGCAGTTAACTTTCAAGCTAAGGCTAGTCTATGTAAATTCTCCACCCAGGGCTAGCTAGTCAGGCTAATGAACCTAATCACGCTAATGCGCCCAGTAACTTGTTGGATTAGGAGCTTAAAGAAGTTAATTCACAAAAGCAATATAGAAGCAAAATAGAACTACTAACTGAGGAAAATGATGAAAACAAGAACTATATAATGGTAGTCAGGGGGGTAGGAAGCTATTTTTGATTGGTCAGGCCATATCAGCTTTATTTATGTTCTTGATATTTTACTATTACGTTTCAACACCATTTAGCTAAATCAGTAATTACAACAAAAAAATTGGATAGCTAGCTACTCAGAAAAAACAACAACAAACAAGTGAAGTTTATTGCTTCAGTGCATCAGCTGGCTACTGCTGGTTTAATGTTAATTACACCTTCTTCAGAGCTAGCTAATCCCTTCTTGACTATAAAGAGACTCTCAATGTGTCATGCATACACTCAGCCCCATCCATTTATTTGATTTTTATATCACCCATGCATAGTTACCTGCTGGAGACCATGCTCCGTGAGGGATAACATGGGTGAAGTGTTGGAGAGATGATTTGAAATAAATTGGACGAACTGTCTAATAAGTTGTCCTAGCTATCCTCGGTTTTACCTCTTACTACTTGGCGCTCCATTGTGTAGGCTAGTCCTATAACCCCCCACGCCACGGGAGACACCCACTGGTCTTATAAATGGATACTTTCCTGAGCATGCTAGCATTCTGGAAAATTAATAAGGCATTACGTACTTTACTCATGCGTGTGAACACAGGAGACTCCCACTGGTCTTATAAATGGATATAATCTCTACTTTCCTGAGAGGATGCTAGCATTGTGGAAAAGTAATAAGGCATTGCGTACTTTACTCATGCATGTGAAATCTACATATTTTTTTTTAATAATGTGTTGTATCTTGATCAGTTCTATGCCACTAATAAATTCCATACCAAGACTTCTGCTTATACCTGAAATAACAAAAGGAAAACAACTACTTCTGTTCGCTAGATAGAATGAGTTCCTGACCTCAGATTTCTATTCGACTCCCACTTAAAAAGACAATATTTGGCTGATAAGATTCCTCATTGACGATACTTTCCAACTTTGAGATTAGTAAAATGGGTCAGGCCACGGCCTGACTGGCCTGACCGGTTCCTACACCCCTGATGGTAGTGTGTGCAAGTGATCAAGTTAACAAATGAAATGTTTTTGCTAATTAGGTGTTGAATACATGAATGAATATTTTTGTGTTCCATTCTCAGGACTATTCTAATAATTAATTAGTGTAATATCGCTATAACAGGTGGTGTGGTTATACCACAGACAGAGTCATATCAGAACTTTCTTTTTTAATTTCAGGGGGACTTCTCATTGGCATAAAAATGATGATAATTTTGAGGCAAGAGTAACCATGCAGATTATATTAATTGTTAGGGGGCAAAACCAATTTTGGGGAAAGGTAAATGCCCTGCTGAAAATGCTATAAAATATCACCGTTTGTAGCTATTATAACACAAACATATAACTAATGTCACTGTGACTCTGCTCTACTATTAAGTTTAGCTTATCATCTGTTATATATAAAACTACAATGATCATGTAATTTGTTATTTGTCTAGATCCAGGTCCTCCTACTAATATTGTATTGAGTCAGATTAGTAATAGTAGAGTACAGGCCACCTGGACTCCTCCAGCTGGTTTCTCTGGAGCTACATATCGTGTGTATATAAACACTATGAATATCAATACTGGTGGTACTGAAGTGACTGGAACTAATTACACAACTGAGACTATTACTACTTCTACTGTTACTATTCGTGTGAGAGCTACTACTGGCACATATTTCAGTGTACCAGCTGTGTCTGAAACACTGACTGTTAGAGGTAATGCAATATTATGCAAATACAGTGTGTACACATTCAATAAAGTAATATATTTGCATCTGCAATTGTTTTGTACCATACATATGATGAAATGATGTCAGTGATTAATTTCAGAGTTTGTATTGCAATTTCAACAATAGGATATAAAAATTACTCCAAAATTTTAGGCCTTAATATTTAGCCAAAAGTTGCTAGTTCCTGTTGAAAAGAATTTTCAGGCATTATCATTGCAAGATGTTGAACTTTTAACTAGTTGTCAATCTTGTTATTATGGTTGTTGGCTAATACAGAATATTGCAATCTGTATATAAATAAGAACTAAATGAAAACAATGAAGTGATCATTTTAATGTCCATGTGAAATTATATAAATAGTCTTTACTCAAAATATTGTGTTAGGTTTTATATTATATATATTATATATATATATATATTATATATATATATTTATACCATGGTTGCTGCGGTAAAAGTGATATTTTCCCCGGTAATATTTCCTGGGGCTATGATATTTTCCCGGTGCGGTGTCAAGTGAATTCTTCGTGTTTCCAAAATTAAAATTCAATTAAAATTCAATTGAAGCACGCCAGAAAGTTTACTTTAGCAAGTTTACTTTAGCAAGTTTACTTTAGCATTGTAGCTGCCAGCTGTTATCTCCAGATCTAACTCTACCTGGGCTGCTCAGCAGTAAGCAGTAAAGCAGCTAGCTGTGGTAAATTCCTGTGGTATGAGAGCGGCAGGAGAGTTATACGTGGTAGGGCTGGTCCCATATAGGTGGATATGAGAGAGTAGTAGTAGCAGCAACTATGGTATAAAACAGTTATGCCATGGCAACATCAGGGTTATGGAATATCACAGCCCTTATCCCTCAGGCTTCGCCCTCGGGATCGGGACTGTTATATTCCATAACCCCTCGTTGGCCATGGCATAACTATTACATATATTATATATATAATATATATTATATATATATGTATATATAATATATATCACTTGTATGTAATAACAGATGTATTGGCACCAACTGTAATGATCTCATCAGTGACTGCTGCATCAGCTACTCTGTCCTTCTCTCAACCTACCAATAGTTTATCAGTAGATATGTACACAGTTACATTGACTGGTGATACTTGTAATGGAGTCCCTATGAGAACAGGAACTACTATGACGAACTCAGTAACTATTGGTAATCTGGAGGCTGGTATTCAATACTCTGTAGCTGCTGTTGCTAGAAATAATTTGGCAGAGTTACAAGGCACTGGAAGTGCAACTCTGACTACAAATGAGACAGGTAAGCTGAAATATTAGATATAAAAGAGGGACTCAATAAAAGTAGTTTAAGTATATTTATTGGCGAGCCTGTGAAGCAAGCATCACACTATCAGGGGTAGCTAACACAATGGAAATTGGGAATTTTTTTTTTTTGTGTGTATATTTGTGTAATGCATGTTGTTCGTGTTGACTTGGATGTCGACCTCATCTTATACTAACCAAAATGGAATATTTTGGTTTATCACTTATATTCCAAGTGTTAACCCCTTTTCTGTGATATAAGTTGTTTCTGACATACATATGAAATTTTGTGGAAACAGTTAGGTCTTAAATTAAAAAGTTTATTTGAATTGGCAGTAGTATTATAATTATCTAGGTTAGTGTGCTGGTGTTTGTCATAATTTTCACTCTTGTAACTGTATTGCTTTAACTTGACAATAGTTTGTCCAACAGTCAACTAAAATATTGTAGCTTTCTTGATGTTTTGCATTCAGATTTTTAAAGCACAAAATCAACTTTTATTTTATTTGAAATTGAATTTAAGTGTTATAGCTACCCTGTTCTCTTGATTGTGTTAACAATGGATTAATTGCCATTTGTGCTAAAGCACATCACTAGAGCACTAGATAATGCAATCAAAGTGTTGTACGAAAAAAATATATTATTATATGGGGGTAGTGGCAAACTAGATACAATTTGTTCATCACTTTGTATTTATATGTAACCGTGATACTATTTTGGTAAATACTTTATAGTTTTGTTCTGGTTTGCAGTTGATCAGATACGCACTAATGATGCCTGTAATTAAGAATTATATAGGAGATTTCTTGCTTCTTATCACTAAATAAAGGATATTAATTTTGAAGTTTAACTATTTAGCTTTCTCCGTTAATCACTAAAGAGACCCACTCTGTGTGGGGGCGACTTGTCCAAGATGCTGGGAAGTTCCAATTTAGGCCTGTGGTTGACTTCCTTTGCTCACTTTAAATGAGTCAAATTTTTACTTTGCAAATTTCTTTCACAACCTTCCTTTTCATTAAATACATTTTCACTTTTTTTCATATGAATAACACTGTAAAGCAATTGAGATAGCACTGGCTTCACCTAATGCTATTTCTATCCCGTTCCCCAATAGCACAGTTACCCGTGCTATTACTCGTACATATGATGGAATAGTTACACACAATTAACTGACAGATGGTTCATGAATACATTGTTCTGTCAACATATTAGACAATGGAATCAATGGGCACCATTAAAGGTAGAAAAATTGACAGTAAAATATTGTACAAGCCTACTAGAATTGACTGTTTTAATGTGAATGCAATAAAGCTGTTAAGTGGGTAGCTTATCAGGATTTTTTAGTTGCTGTGTACAACATAGATATGCTATAATATTGATATTGTAATGAATCCTTTCCTGCACCACATGTAACACTAGTTTTTGAATACTGGATTGCATGTTTTGAAATGTACTGCATGTACCATATTTTGTTTATAAGTTAAATGAAACAGTGTATATAGCAACAGTTTATCCGTGCTATTCTAGTCTCATACAAATTTGTGTGCCGTATAACATATTGTACCACTTGTACCACTTGTTGTATGAAACTAGATTAGCACGGATAAACTGTTACTATATATACAGTTAGAAGATAATACAGGATGTACCTGGAGAATTACAATGGTTACATTTTATTAGAATGAACCAATTTTAAAAATCACAAATTTCCTTATTCTATGTAGCTATGTTCTAATTATATGCTAGCTATATGACCCCATCAAATCAATATGATGAGCATGCTCATGATGCCTTAAGGTCTACAATTGTTTTGATTTTTCTTTGGGTTACTGACATTTGGGTATTAGTTATTTTCACAGTATTCATTCTAGAAATCTTGGCTTATGCCATGCACTTTACATTCAAGGCATTCTTGTTGACATCATTGTTGTTTGTTAAAAATGTCATCATTACTACTGCCATGAGTGTTTTTAACAGCACACTCCACATGAATGGTACTGCTGGATCTACCACTAAGTCAAGTCCTGTGCTTTGCTACAAATTTAATACTCTTGAAATACAGTAAGCCTCACTTACCATTATGTGCATAAAATTAGGGCAGGGCGGAGTTGATTTCAGTTGAAAATTCTTGCGTACAAAGTAATGGATCCAGAACTAATTCTCATGTATTCTCAGTAATGGATGTACAGAAATGGTTCAGCTTTGCTAATGGTGATATTTATATACAGAATTTACAGAAATAAATGTGGTAAGGAGAGTAAATAGAAAAATACAAAACAGTTCAACAAACATGGTATATGACAGGGTGAGAAAATGATACACAAAAAATTGGCTTCTAAACATTAGAGGTAGTCGTACAGTACTGAAGTGAAATCCAAAATGGTGTGATGGAGCTATTTCTTGAAATGCGGCAGACATCGTGTTTCTATTCTTGGTAGGTACTTTCTCCCAGTAGTAATTGCTGGCCTGCAGAACTAAATTTGCTAAGGGAAAAGTAAAAGTAATTATAACACACCCCAGCAACAATGGCCTATTATAACACACCCCAGCAACAATGGCCTATTCTGCAGGGTTTTCGTGGCCAAAGAGTGTGATGTCACCTTTGATTCTGGAAATAGACTGCCTCCAAAATTATGACAGTAACAAAATTTGCTTTGTAGATGAGGGTGGTTCAGCATAAACTGTGATGTAATCATGATGTAATACAGTAATCAATACTTGCAAATAGATGTGGGAGATCAATACTGGTGTTGAAATACACATGGAGTGATTTTAGGATAATTATCACATTTGTACATATTGTAGTTCCTAGTAGCAGTCCTGTTGCACCAACATCTAGTGCTACTACATCAACTAGTATCACCATCACATGGACTGAGCTATCATGTCTAGGCAGGAATGGAGTGATCACTGGATATACTATTAGATATGGACTTGTTAACACTTCGCCAACAACAATAGATCATACATCTACTGACAGAAGTAGAGTAATATCTGGCCTGACACCCTTTACCAACTACACTGTCTCAGTGAGAGGAGTGAATAGTGCAGGAGTTGGAAATTATTCTGCAGAAGTTGTCATAAGGACGGATGAAGCTCGTGAGTAACAATAAATCAATTTGATTTTTTTACTTCATCAATATTGTTTCATTTATAATCATGAAACATTTTAAAAAGTTTTTTTTTGTAAATAGCTAAAGTATGTTATTAGGCGAGCAAGCGAAGCCAGAGAGACACTATCATGGGTAACAAAATTGAAAATTGGAGATTTTTTATTTTATTTTTTGTTTATAGTTTGGACATACATGTACGGTGCTTCCAGCTCTAAGATTTGAAATTTTGGGGAGTTCGTAACAGTTACTGAATATACTATATTTTTTAAGTATATAATGATGAATGCTTGAAATTTGAAATACTTGCACATAATATCATATCATCCTTTCCCAAAATATTGTTGTGGTTATTTGGTTACGTTTTACTTAAGAGTATCTGAAGTGAGAGTTCATAAACAGTAATTTATAAGTGTGTAAGCCTGAAAAAGAGATAAATATGAATTTGTCAAATTTGGTGTGCTGACTCTAGATTATCTAAAGTTTCATTACCAAAAAAATTGTGCCATGATATGTTATTATTCCACCAAAAATTTGCATTAAATTCAAAAGTGTTTAAGCCAGGAATCCAGTAACTATCTACTTATATTGTCTTAGAGTCCAGTATGACATAGCCAATATGCTAAAAATATAACTTAATCTTCAATTTTGGACTAATTGGCAGCATTTTTGTTAACATTTTTGCATTTGTATGGTAAAGATCACCAATCTGTGACATTTACTAGTCTTTTCAGCAAATTGCATATGTAAACGTCATGTCAAAGCAGTATGCTTGTGCATTTTTATTGAGCGCATTTTTAATTGTAACATACTTAGCCAATGCCAGCTTTATAGAATGCCAGCTTTATAGATGAACAAACTCTTGTTTCCCAAGTCTGCAATGACTGCTACTGGAGTTCTGGGCCATTATTCTGGGAAAGATTTTCGCTCATCAAATATACTATCATGCAATTCTTAATTTATTTGTAAGAAATTATTTATCTGGCAAAATTTTGTTGGATAAGAGTTAGCTAACGAGTTTTAATATTTTAAATCCTTTATGTAGTCTCTAGAAATTACAGACTGAGTTTGCACTTCAATGAAATACTAGTTGTAAGTGAATTGCCACCACTATTATGACTAAAAGCAAAGGTTTGTCTCTATTATTGTATTAGCTACAATTATAGAAAATTAAATTTCAGAATGGCTCCATAAGTGCCACATCCTTTTACAGTTATGGCGAAAATTTCCTGACTCTTCTTCAGATTAGCTGTAATAGTTCGTTCACCACAAATTATTGATTGCCACAGTTATATTTTCTTCTACATTTGTTATTTTGATTATAATATAATATTTTTTGATAAAGCTGATAATATAGAGGTTGAAAGAATGGATTTGGAAAACAATGTGGGCAAGAGACAGTAATTGAGGGGAGGGCAATTGAGACAATAAAATTAAAAGCTGGGAGATTAGAGCTAGCATCATGTCTTCTTTTGGGGACCTTTGAGATAATCTAATGCTGCTGTGCTGAAATCTCTCTTTGTTAATACCTGAGTAGATTTCATCCCCGATAGATTTGGTAGTGCTCCAGGGAGAAAAACGGCAGCATCTGAAAAACTGCCAGGCATTAGTTATCTCTAAAATATGCGTACTGCAGAGGTAATGTGGTAATATTTTTGTGCATAGTGTGACAAATTATACACAGTTTCTGAAGACTTAATAATGGCAATAGCAGCATTACAGTCTACAAGAGATGAACAGTTCTCAGCCTTCTGCTATTAATATTATTTTAGTCATTCTCGGCTGAAATAATTGTAATAATAGCAATTTTTTCTCTTTTTAATAGCCAATATAGTTAATAATAACTTAACAAACAAACAAAATTGAATTATTTACCACTTTGAATACTCTTTTGTGGGTGCAGTTAAATTAAGTCAAACAATTGTAGCAAGTGGTTACTATGGCATTGAAACCCTGTTACAGTATCAGCGTAATTTAGTAACTCAACCTTTTTTAGTAGCTGGAGTGTCAGAACCTAGAATTTATCATAACACAGTACTATAGGTTTATGTGACATAACTAGGGAGGCAGACTTGCCATTTGTGCTCCAGCACACCACTAGAATAATATCCTAACTTAACTTCAGCTCAAATAATGCATTATGTATGCTAAGGTCTCAGTATTAATCAATATTGAAATCTATTGACATATCAAGTCGTGGACACAATCCATTTTAAAACCTGCTCACTGGATATATGGATGTTGTGTACACATGAACTTTCTCAATCTATTAATTACAAGTTGACTGTATATTGTGTGTCTTAGTACCGGTTGCTGTTGGGAATTTAGAAGGAGAAGCATTGTTCTTCAGTGTTCTCCTGACCTGGAGTGAGCCAGTCCCTCTCAATGGCATTCTCAACAGATACACTATCAGATACTCAGTGAATGGCAGCAGTGAGATAAATAACACAACAAGGGACACCACTTTCTCTATTACAGATTTGAACCCAAACACTGTAGTGTCAAATATCAGAGTCATAGCTGCTACAGGAGCAGGAGATGGCCCACCAAAGATGTTAAATGACATCACTACTCTAGAAAGACCATGTGAGTTGTGTTAAAATATAATTTAAGGTCTGCTACAAAAAATGAATAATCAACTTGAAATATACCTACCTACAGAGTGAAGAAATTATACATTTTGTTAATAGCCATTTTAATGTATATTAGCAAGTATCCCACGACACGTTGGCATTTGAATATTGCAAAGTAAGAATGCAGTAGCATAAGTTATCTTGCTCAGTTATCATTCTCTGTCTTTGGTTAAGGTTATATAAGTTTCCCTCTCCTGTTTTCTTTCTTCTGAACTATTTAGCTTATTATATCCCCCACCCTTCCTTTATTCAGCTTTATCTTCTTGAGTTATAGAGTCCCTTTTCCTTTATCTACGTCTCCTGTATCTGAATCTCTGTCCTACTATCATGATTGTGGACAGCTTTGCAAAACTTTTGCCTTCTTTTTCGTGCTTTCACCTTCCTTTTTGAAACTGATGCCACCTTTACTTGTCAATTTCACCAGCTTTTTATTTACAATTAATTACTAGCGTTTTTGTCTTCTCTTCCGCTCTTTTTTAAATCTACGCCATCTTACCACACTGATTACATCCTACTTTAGTTACAATTAATCGCCTTTTGCCTTCTCTTCTGTTCTTTCTTTATCCTTTTTGAAACTCCTATTATACCTGATTTTTAGTTACAATTATGTAATGACTTTCTACTGTGACAACACTGTACCTATTCATGTAATCTTGAAGCTTTACCAAACTGTTTAACGCTCATGAATTTTCATGAATTCACACACTGTTGGTCACCATCATTGTCGTTACTGACACACAAGTGTATTATGAAATAGATTGATTAGAAGTGATAGTAAGAAAGTCAGAGAGTAACATTATTATACTGTAGCTGAAAATTATTTATTGTATAATAAAAGACTTGATACAAATCTATGCAGAGGAGTATAAAATGGTTTTTAATTAATGTCATGCATTTTTTTCTATTCTATAATAATCAGCAAGCTTTTTGTGTACCCTTTCTTTTTGTAATAAAAGTTAAAATACAGTATTAGCACATTTCATGCATGTTGACTGTCAGTAGAGATCAGTAATTTAATGCAATGTATACTTTTAATCCTTTACATCACTTATCAGTACTCTTCTTTATAATAGCATTTTCCCCTTGACGTACTTATCTTAAACATAATTTATAATACATAGTGCACCTCAAAAGACGAAGTACTTTGCTATCAGGTGTGTTGTAAGTATGGCCATATGTTCTAAATTGGCTAGTCACTGTGCAACCACCATGAGCGACTGTGTTTAGGGTTTATCAGGAATTATTGCCCTTACATGTACAGCCTTGGATTTTTTGAAATGTATAACTCTCTCAAAAGCAGCCCCTAACTATTAGGAACTTTAAATTCTCCAAAATAAAAACTTTGATTTGTATGATATCGTATCAAGAACAATTGCTCTGTTACTGATTAGTCTAGCCATAGCAATCATAATGTAATTTCTATGATGGGGAAACCAATGTAGCTTAGATATCTCTTGTATTTTCAGGCCTATCATAATACAGTAGACCCTCAATTATCCGAACACCTCAGGACCGAGGGTTGTTCGGATATTTAAAATGTTCGGATATTCGAAATAAGTCATTTGGAATGGGGTCTTAATATCTTATCTATTTAATGCACATCAAAATTCCAATGAATATCATTATTATTCCAAAAAATGGTGTTCTTGTGATACTGCATTCTTACTTTGCAATACGTCAAGCGCTGCTATGAGGCGGGGTACATACACATTTAAGTGGTTTATTTGAGCACAAATAGTGAGAGAGCCTCCCAAACTAGGTTATATAAAATAACAGTTTTGTCTAACTTCTAACAAAGGGTGAGTTTTTAAATTACGTAATTCACACACAACACTGTTGTGTGGGGTGTCTAATATATGACAAATAGTGTATTACTACCACTATAGTTTGAATAGAAAACAAACTCCTGTAATTTGTAATTTTAACTGCACTCAGAAAAGAATTCAAAGCAATTCAACTTCCTTGGATAATACGGTTAAAGAATGAAAAACCTAAGCATTCTGTTCAATGAAGTTGGGATGGTATTGGCTGCTGAGCTAACACAATAACGCAAGGGTCAAAGTACAAAAATGACATGCATATGTCCAGACATATATATAAACTAGTGGAGTGCTTCAGCACAAATGGCAAGCGAGCTAGCTTAACTTTGGAGTGATAACTAATAATTATGAGCTGTCGTTCCTGGCATAATTTATGTAGTTATTGAAATTAAAATGTTTTAACTTTACCTTGCAACCCATTAATGCTGCACTGATAATAGAACTGTTGGGTCTGCTATGCTCTTATAAAAGTTCAGGCGCTTAGAGATATGGTCCTTGTATCTTGATTTTTAAGGCCAGAAACTAATATTGTCTACAGGCTCATTGCTTCACAATTTCTTTCTCTGCCTTTTTTACTCCCTCTCTTTTACAGGGGTTTGATTCCCGGTGGTGACAAAATATTTTAATTCTGAATTGTTAAAAAAAATGCCTGTGAAAGAGAGATAATTCTTCTAATTAGGTTCATTACTTTATTATTTTATCAAGGCACTTTACCAACTTATGTAATCGGTAGCACGGGTGACAAAAGGGTCGCATGTACCATATTATAAATAAGCAACAAAATTAATAAATATACACCACTGTATCTCGATTGTGTAATCCCTGTAAGTATCCCCAATTCTCAATTTGTTACCCCTTTATAGTGTCTCAATCATTTTGCTCGCTTCACAATATCTGAAGTCTATCATTGACATGTGTTTTATTCTATAGTTGATGTACAGAATGTTATCACTGAAGTTCTGTCAATATCTTCAGTTAGAGTCTCTTGGGATAACTCTAGTATTCAAGACATCACTGAATTTGTAGTCTACTACAGACAGACTGGAAATAGAAATGTACAAAATGAAGAAATGAGTGTGGTAGTGGCAGCATCTGCTAATTCTGTCATCATCACTAACCTAGTTAGTGAAGTAGAGTACGTGTTTGAAGTAGTGGTTAGAGTTACAATAGGAGACAAGTCAGTATCTGGGAATAGAGTCGGATCAAATCCACTCAAAATTACAACTGCTAATTTGATGACTCCTACTCAAAATGGATTCCAAGTTCTGAGTCATGGTCTATGTGAGTTCTGCTGGTATATGTTAAAATTTGAAATATAGGGGCTCCAATTATAGCTGCATAGCATAAAAAATTATTAGGTGTAGAATATTGTGTGATTTCTCTAAAGCCATGAATCTTGAATGAATTTACAGGAGTGTCATTAGCAATGAAAGGCAACTTTAGATTATGGATAAACAAATTTACAATGTCCAGATGATGTGTAACAATATAACAAAGAGTGTAAAAATAATAATATATATATATACATGTATATATATTATATATTTCTTGGAAAAATAGGGAATCCTCACCATCTGCCTTTCAATGTCACATTCCCAATGTGCAGATTTTTTTTTTTTTTTTTTTTTTTTTTTTTTGCGTGAGGTGGGTAGGTGGGTAGGTGGGTGGGTAGGTGGGTAGGTGGTAGGTGGGTAGGTGGGTAGGTGGTAGGTGGGTAGGTGGGTAGGTGGGTAGGTGGGTAGGTGGGTAGGTGGTAGGTAGTAGGTGGGTAGGTGGGTAGTGGGTAGGTGGGTAGGTGGGTAGGTGGGTAGGTGGGTAGGTGGGTAGGTGGGTAGGTGGTAGTAGGTAGGTGAGGTAGGTGGGTAGGTGGGTAGGTGGGTAGGTGGGTAGGTGAGTAGGTGGGTAGGTGGGTAGATGGGTAGGTGGGTAGGTGGGTAGGTGGGTAGGTGGGTAGGTGGGTAGGTGGGTAGGTGGGTAGTAAAAGTGTCAGATTTTTGCTCTCCTTTCTTTTTGCATGCCAATTTTTGCTGAACTGATGACACATGACCTGCTGCACTGAATTTATTAGTTGTCTATACATGCACACTCTTCCACTTAGCCCTGGAATTGTTCTTACTAACTGTGTCAAAAATGTTTATGATAAAACCAATTATTATGAAGCATTAGCTAGCTATAGCAAGATCAATTCTCAGACCAAAAAATGTATTAGTCTATTCCTAATCAGGTATCAATATGGCATAAGTATTAAAAATGGTAGATGTAGTTAATTGCTGTCTAGACAAAGTAGCTAAGCATGCAGGAGACTCTCACCGGTATATAGTTTCAAAGTAAAACTCCTGAATTCCAGCACTCATTAACCTTTCAACATAAAGCCAAAACTACAGTAGGGCAAAAAATAAATTATTTACTCACGTGAATGTGATGTGACAATACAGGGAGTTACCTACAAATGTATGCGGAGCTGCAGCTTGTTATTTTTTCACAAAAATTAGCCCAATATTACAAAAAAGTAGCACAATGAAATGTCTTAAAATGTCATTCTGAGTAATTTCATATCTAAATCAGCTGTTAATATTGTCAATCATTTCCAAAATCGGCCCATGACAGACAGACAAACAGACAGACAGACACAAAACAGGACCACTACTATAACTCTCACGGCACGCTTAGAGTTAACAATACTTGCTACATGAGTCAAGTGTGATGGTGAGATAGTTTATGAGGAGGTTAATACATTTTCACAAGACATCGGTTAGTTAAAATAATGATAGAGACTGAAATATCTTTCTATATCATCTCTGCAGTATAATCAGTGATGTTTTCTATACTAGATATCATTATTGTAATTGTTGATAGTAGGGTTGGTAACTCAGTTTGTAAAATTCTAAATGCTGGTTCTGGGCTCCCCACATTCCAAACTGATTTTTTAGCAGATGCTTTGATCAGGTTAGATATTTATGTGGAGAAAAATAGCTATAAAAGCCAGGGAAGTGGTAAGCTAGGATAGCTACTAGTTTAATATTGAAGTTAGCTCGTGCAACATCATGGGATAACACCATGACATATTATTAGTTATCTCAAAAGTCACGAACCTTAACACCATGACATATTATTAGCTATCTCAAAAGTCACGAAATAATCACTGCTGTGACAATATCAAGCATAGAATAATTTAAATGTAAACGTATCATTTAGCAGCAGATGAAGGCAAATTGACTTAGTAATAATGTGAAGTTGTTTTAATATTGACAGAATCGAATAAAAAGTCTCCCCAAAACAGCACCTGTGCGGTCACTCACTTTGATTAATGATGTGTCACTGTAGCTACTGCAATTTTACTCAAACACACATCTCTTCAATTCATCATTATTATGCTTTTCTGAGCCATTTTATTCCCTTATATACGAACAACACTTTTCTCAACTTTTACTTTACAAATCTTGTTGGTAAATGTTTAAATATTATTTGTAAGCTAATATTTTAATTGCACTTACTATTTCCTTCTGCAGGCTTTCACAGTTTATGTTTATATCTATTTGTGATAGTAAACAAAATATAAATGATTAGAAATAATGATCCTGTTCTCTTCCATTGTGCCATTAGTATCTTCACTGATATTTCCTTTTCATAACTAAAATTAACGTAGATTAGGCTTTTGCACCGGACTTACTATATTCTTAATTATTATCTTCAAATGTATACTCAATAATGTAACTCTCACACACTATTCTGTAAAATCATATTGTCAATCTTAGTACAATAATTACTATGAATATGACAGTGTATGTATCATCACTATGTTTGTATTATTATTAGATATTGCCATAACTGCAGTCGTGACTATGTTAGTTGCTGTAATGTAGTAGCACTCTACATGATCAAACTTATAAACATTGATGTTATAATAACATGCATATAGTGACTAACACATTGTATACAATGTTTACATGCTTAGATATAGTATTCAAATATTATATAGAAACATTTATTAGTTTGAACCTGACATACTATATTGTATCATAGACATGTGCCAATTATATTATTGTGCATATTATTATTGTTAGAGCCAAAAATCAGTCTTCTAATCCATTGCTTCTGCTTGTAATCTGAAAAAACAATAACAATGATACTTATGTTAGTACATAGATACCAATTTAATAAAAACCACTGTTAAATGGCAAGCATGATGAAAACATTTCTCTACATTTTTGTTATTTTCTGGTAGTTTTATGTGCAAATAATATAACCCAGAAAAAATTACTATATTTGAACCCTTCACCTTGGAGGTATAACCAAAATCAGAATTACTTCCTGTTGTGGGTGGGGCTTAGTGATGATGTAGATAGGCAAACAGCTGTCTTTAGTCTGTTTAGTAAGACTATGGCTGTGGGCTTGTTTTACTCAAGAAGAAAGAGCTGAAGAAAGTAAAGGTGGGGGAAAAGAAAAGCTCAGATAGTTCAGAAAAAAGAGAGCAGGAGAGGGAAACTTATGTAACCTTAACCAACAGTAGAGGATGCAAGATAACTTGTGCTGCTACTGTATTCTTACTTTACAATACGTCAAGCACCACTGAGTGGTGGGGTACTTGCTAGTTATTTATAATCCTGCACATATATATTTATTGTGAGAGTTAATTTATAATCTCTAATAAAGGTGATCAAGACTAGAGATACTTGCAAAAATATGGTTTTAATTAAATGTGTGGGTGGCATGTGTGACTAACTTTAAGCCCCTCCTTTTGAGAGTACTTGTCTAGTCCCTATACTTCACATGCATATCAATTCATATTTCTTAACAAACTCTCCTGTATGTAAGAACTAGAGTAGTTCCCATGGGTATTCTTTTGAGAAGCTCAGAATTTACTCTTCTTCTTAGCCTTTTTGGAAGGAGTTGACTATAAGCAACTCTTTACAATACAATGAAATAGGTGTGGTCTCTTTTTGTCCTGGGCACAGTTTCCTAATTTCTCGCTGCAACGCAAAAGTGAGAAATTTTTCGAAGTCCAAAGTCAGTCAAAAAAAAAATACACCCAAGGGCAGCAAGATGTATGTACTTTGTACTATCCATTCCACACAATAGCACATTTATTTTCATGTGTGCAACTCGTGTCATATTTGACACACATGTACCATACTACAATAAGTATTGAAAGATGATTGTAGAGAGACACTTGGAATTGGAGTCTGCAATAGGAGAAGTTTGAAGGATGCAATATAAGAAAGATGACATGGAAGAACTACTTTAGAGAGTTACTGAATAGACACTGAATTGATTCATGGTTGTATTGCGTCAGTGTCTGTTTCTGATAAAATAGTGGAGTCAGATGTGCGAGTTATTATGGATATGTGGGACATATGTCACAAAAGTTGTTGTTGTAGCTAGACATTATGAGTAATGATCAACTGACCCACTGAATAAGAATAGTGGGATTACTTTAGTACTCACAGATAAAACTCCCACTATAGGTTAAACCATAAATACCAGATTTTCACAAGGACATATGCCGTCCAATGTATATCACGTGTGGGGATTGCCAAAAATGTATTATTATTTTTAATGGTATAAATAGGAAACATTAACAAATAGACTTTACATATACGGAAAGCAGTAAATTAGTTTAGACTCGCATGCAAATGGTATATAGGGCACATTGAGCTTCCAGTATATTGACAATTTGACTGTATTATACTGGGTGTAGCCATGAATTGTCTTTAGCCACACCCACAAACTGTCTTGGCCACCCCACTTCCTTGTCTGACCAATTCATGAGAGTGTCTTCTGTCCCTGTATAATCACACATCTTGAGCAAACTCAAAGTATGTAGTGATCATGAAGGCTCTCAGCTATGTGATTGAAAATGTGGGGACTTCATTTATTGATGAAAGTAATAGCCTTTCTTACTGATCTATATGTGGTCAAGACAATGTACTACCTCAAGAAAGCTGGATCAGATCAATAACATATTTGTCATTGAACATCTAAGTTACCCAAACAACACCTGTTAATGGCCCGACTAGAGCACTCAGAGTGCAAACCCTAAACATTATAAAATGCAATAATTAGCAAAAGTGGTCACTATTGTTGAATGACAAAGTTCTTAAATTTTCAGCATAATAACAGCAATAGTTTTGTTCTTATTTATGAATATAAATTTTAACTAGTCTAGCTAGGGCATTTTAAATTGGCCTGCTTGCATCTCTGCGATTCTCCAGGCATTTCAAGGGCCATAAACATTTAGAATCAGTTCTAGTTGGGCGGAGCCCGACCTCTGCTGAAGGGAGAGGTCGGGTTACAAGCCTATACCTGGGTTTGTTCCCTGCTGCAACATACGTTGCAGTCCAATCAGATTGCAGTGTGGTTAAATGCTAAGGTAATTAGCTGACTCAGCAGACCTCTCCCCTTCAGCAGAAGTCGGGCTCCGCCCAACTAGGCATTTTCTAGCTTTAGTAATAACCTTCTCCTGGTAGAAAACAAAATAGCCACTAGAACATTTCTACTTTCTGACATACACGCTACGCTACACAACACTTAGGGCACATTATTTGGAGAGCAGGCATACTTACAGTTGATAAAAGAAGCGCACCTCTAGCAGCAGAGACTTCCCAACACCGGACAAAAGAAGTTAAGCACTGGGGAACTATAGAAAAAGCAAGCAACAAATTTGAACCGGGTGTGGTAAAATTAGTATGCCCATGTGAGCGCGTGATTCTAAATGGCAGCTAAATGATTGAATGGGGTCGGCCGCGCGAGACTAAGCAGCACTCACCTTAGTCTGCCCTTTCTCTCGTTTTCTCAAAAACTAAGCCGAAATAAAAAAAAAGTGGCTAACTAAAGGACCTTAGTTCTCTTCTCTCAAGGGATAAAAGTTCGCCATCTTCGAGATCAGCTGTTGACCGAGTGAATGAATGCATGATAGTAGTACAGACTACTGTAACCCTATCACGCATGCGCGCTGAGGGTTAATTAAACGAAACTTATTCCTTTGTTTTAGTCGTCTATTATAGTTCCTCTCTGAAGATGTGACGAGGACCTTGATGAATTTTTTGCTCATGAAAGCCAGGCAATCCCAGGTTTACTTTCAAATTTGGGTGAATTTTGACTATGACTAAGCCAGGGATTGTGGGTTGTTTAGAATAACTGGTTCCTACTACAGCATATGACCATTATGCTGGATGTTTAGCCATGACATGTGCCTACTGTTGATGCTGTCATCTCTTAACTATACCAGTTTACATTTGCAATTTTTACAGTTAATGGGTAAACTATGTACATTTGCAATAAGTGTACAGTTGATAGATAAACTTTACATTTCCAAATTGTACAGATGATAGGTAAACTGATACCTTGGTAAAATAAATGTGAAAGTATACATAACAGGCATGGCACTTCATTTGTTCATACAACATATAATGAACTGTCATATCATGTAAGATTATGAAAACAATTGTTAAGGAATACAAGACTTATATAGCCAGTTAGCTGTAGATTGTGACAATATCTTCAGAATTCACAATACAAAGACTATAATGTATTTCCATTATTACTACTCCTTCAAGTAGTGTGCTATATACTTATCCACAACTGTCAGACTTCAACTCTGACAAGCCCTTCAGTGATCCAAAGACTCATTAGAGTCTAAACTTCGAGAATTGTGGGCTAGTGCATACCATTCTTCTGATTAAAGTTAAAAACAAGGATATTTAAATTATTGTTGATTTCATACATTGTATGGATTTATAGACAATATTATTTTTAATGAAATTATTTGCATTCAGCTAATCCATAATAAAATAAGGCTATGTTAATTATACCAAATCTTTATGTCTTACTTTCTTCCCACAGAGTGACAACCAAATTTATGCTATGATAAGTTCTCTTTTAGATTGTCTCTGAATTTTTTTTTGGTATTGTGTTTCCTTCCCTCAATTTTCATACTCCTCCCCCTGTCATTAGTAATTGCCATTTGTTATTTACTTGATATTAAATATAATGTCAGGTAGTAATAGGCACAGGAAGAAATACTGCAAATGTTGGGGCACTCTTCATTAATATTAAAGAACTTGCTGCTGCTGGAGCATGCAACAGATGAAAATATGTGATTATTATAAACGAAATAAAAAGCATAGTATTGTGCAGAAATTTCAAATCAATGTTCATTCTATCACTCTTTCAGTCTTCTAATTTAAGTTAGGAATAAGTCCAGAGATTAGTAGCGCTCAATTGAAGCACTTTTGAAATGGACTAGGAAGATTCGCGTAACTGCAGTAAGTTGTGCCCGAACAGAATTACACATAATAGTAAAGTTTACTATTTATTTTGCAACCGATAATTAATGAATGCTAATTAACAAAAAATATTACCGCACGAATATTAGGGCTACCGACATAGAAGACTAGCTACCGCGTACTAAATAAAAGTTATTATTATTATGAGGATCAATCCTTCCAGTTAAGCTCAATTACTGCTGTGCTCTTCTTTTGTGGAGATAGTCGGATTTGCAAGTGAAGTAAATTAATTGTTGTATTTTTTTGAGTCATGAAGAAACAGCTATCAGGTTTAATTCTATTTCTGCACATCCTTCTGAAAGCAGTACTATCAGTAAATGGCCAATGTAAGTGTAAAGGTTCTAGTTATTTGTGAGTCAAATTCCAGCTGCAGCAATAGATATTTGTCCTTCATGTTTAGGATGTTTTAAGAGGGAAACTGATAAACCGTATAATTTTTGTGAAGTGTTATTCCAATAGAGTAGTGGTGAATAACACCATGTTCTCTGTTGTGCAACAAAAGTCTTTAGATTAGCTACTTTTACTAAATTATGAAGTTGCTTGTTCTTTCATTTTGGATGTAGTATATGCTAGCCTTGAAAACTTGCCATATTTTACTTAAGTCTAATTGTTTGAAAAATGTATTGTTTTGAGAACATTGAAGAAACCTTTAGTACTTTACATTGCTTTTTAAGGTATTGCTGATATATCAGGCTAAGTTTCACTTCATTATAACATAGAATTGTAAGTGTATTCATTCATTCATTCGTTCACTCATTCGTTTCCTCCTTCATTTGTTCACCCCTTCATTCGTTCATTCGCTAGTTTGTTCTCATTCATTTATTCATCAACAGATTTGATGACGGTATAGTCAGTAGATCCTACACAATTTAGATCTATTATGCTTTTAAACTTAATTTGTATTCACAGAAGGTGGCTTGCACTTTGTTGCTTTTACTATGTATGTAGTTTGTATTAGCAAAAGTTGCCATTCAGTCACTCTGTCAGCGATGGATTTAAAATCAATGTTTCCCTGGCTAGCCTAAGGCATGCATAGAAGAGGAAATGGATATCATTAATTTACAATCAGTCTATATCATTTCTTTATATTAGTTATATTTTGATTTGTAGGTGCCATCACTAATACTACTATTAATATTTCTACTTTGGGTAATCCACGATTACTAGACCGTAATGATCTAGAGTTAGCCATAGATGGAGTAACTACAGGAGCACAAGCTACATCAGTGACTTGGAGAAGGAATGGAAGTATAATTACTACTGGTGGTGGATTCTTTATAGGAGGAGGAGAGACTAGACATACAGGCAATCCTCCATGTGCTGATCAGATGTACAGAGTTGCTATACAAATGAATGGATATCTACCTGGGAATTACATATACACAGTTAGTAATGCTGATACACCAACTCCAGTGACATCACCAGTATTTGAAGTGCAAGGTAATTCTGTTAGCAGGTGAAGATAAAGTAAAACAATAACCCTTAAAATTCATGTTATGCTGGATTGTATAAATTATGCATTATTGTTATAGCTATATTGTATAATTATCAAGAAAATTATAGTTTACTGTCCAACATTTTATGCTAATACTTAAAGAATACTAAATTATTAACTCATAATAATTGTTTAAGAAGCTAGTGTCATAGATAAATCACTTTTTGACTGTTTTGGACCATCTGCGCTAAATGTGATGTGAATGCTGAAAGTGGGCTGTTGAGACTATGGTGTTGTAGTAAAGCCTAATGGAACTAGACTGACGTATAAAGATGAATAGTGACTATGACAAAGGTTATAAAAATAAAGTGGGATACTAGTTGTACTAAGAACAACAACACATTTCATAAATATTTATCTATACAATCTGCTGTTGCTAGGAAAAGTATCCATAACAGAAAGCAGCAGAACAGCTAACAGACAACTTACACAATTATTTTTGCCCCATAAGTCATTTGCTTTTGCATACTCTCTTAGCACAAATATGTTCATTTTTGTTTATTCCCTAGGCATTTTACTTCTTTATACTATTCTCACTGATGATGACATCTGTATAGGTGTTGAAACATCTGCATTGCTCCATTGTTATTATGTTAGTGGGTAAAGATATAAAATAGTTCAACCTCAGTTAACACCTGAAGAGGACTTCGGCAAGAAATCGAAACATCGGGTTAAATTTTAATTCACATAATATTACCAGCTGTTAGAACAAGAAAATTTGCTATTATTATAATTATTTCAGCCAAGAATGACTGAATAACCCTAAATTATTCTTCATAAGTTATGAATTTTTTAAAACTATACATAATATATTATATATGCATGATGTATATTCTCTCACCTTTGCATACTTCTATTACATCACATTAAAATTTTTTTTTTTTTTAATAATTCTGAATTGTTTAATATAAGTATATGCAAAGGAGAAAAAATACATCTAATGATTAAATGAAGACTGAGAAAGAGGTTATATCATGTATATATAATATATAAACGAAAATGTATTACATCATGATCTTGTTTTATGTTTAATCATTTCATGCAACTTGTCATGTATACTTCAAGAGCACCCTCACATCCCTTTACTCTGTCAAGCTGGTCTGAGGACCTGGGCTGCTCCTCCCCTACCCATATTCTGTTCACCACTGTGTACCACCCCAGGCCCTATGGCAGTAATTAGGGAGCCACCACTGTAGTTAGGACCTCATCCAGGGTTTGTGCCCATTTTTTTCATATAAGAATAAGAGACAAAGCATAATATGCTAAGCCATGCAAAAAGTTATTCATAATGACTATTTAAATTATGGTTATGTATTATCTGTTGTCAAGTTCAGAGAGGTCAGTGCATGTCAAACCCACACAGAGGCTTCTTAAAATTAGCACGGGCACAAGAAGTAATTAGAAGAAAAAGATTTAAAATAATGCCAAAAAAAAACAACAGGAAAGAGAGACATAAGAGGAGAGACGTTCACAGTTGTGTTGTATAAAAATGTAGCAGAATTCTTTTTCCATTATATTAGTGGCAGTTGTAAGTTATCTTGGTTAATGTATTGTTTGTCATAGCTAGCTGTACACCATTGCAGAATTATTCTTAGTTAAATGGTTGCTTTTAGATTTTTTGTACTATTCTTTAGAAGTATATAACACTTGCATGGACACACTTGTTCACTGTGACTAAATTACTAATTTCATTAGTATGCACTAATTTGCCTTAGCTACTTTTACTAAATAGATTTTAATACTGGGCAAGCAAAGTGAGCCTCTCATAATTGAGTTTCAATATAGATTATGAAAGGAAAAGGTAACTATCTGCAAACATAAAAATTCAGACATGGTACTCTAAAGTGTGTGTAATTAAAAAAAATCGAAAAAAACAATGAATTCCATATACTGGTCATTAATGTTTTATGCTCTGCTTTTGAGGGTTATAAAGTGGAGCGTTGACCTATAGAAATACATATGCATTTTAGTGTGGCTGTGCTTGTCATATTGTCATATTCAGGTAATGAAAAATTGAGAGATGTTAGTTGGCAATAATACTGTACATTACTTGTAAAAAATGAGCTAAAATATTAATGATTCTAATGAATCGGTTTCTATCTTGTCTACCCTTAAAAGTAGTTATACCAGTACTCCACTAAATATTGATATTAAGACCTGGTGGTGGGATAATTACTGTGTAATTTCTTTCTTAGGACTCTGAGCAGCCATATTGTAAATTTAAAGAGTTCTAAAGACAACACAAATGTATGACTGATTACATACATTCAGTTAATATTATGTAATCAATGATATTTTTGTTTACTTTTAGATCCAGGTCCTCCTACTAATGTTACTTTGAGACAGATTAGTAGTAAGAGAGTACAGGCCACCTGGACTCATCCTGCTGGTTTCTCTGGAGCTACATATCGTGTGTATATAAACACTATGAATGTCAATACTGGTGGTACTGAAGTGACTGGAACTACTCACATCACTGGGACTATTGAGATGTCTACTTCTACTGTTACTATTCGTGTGAGAGCTACTACTGGCACATATTTCAGTGTACCAGCTGTGTCCGAAACATTTGTCATTAGAGGTAAAACCACATCCTGACATATAGGCATTTTGTATAATAATTTGTACATCAGTATAAGTAAGTATAACTATTATAAGTCTATTTCTACAGTAGAGAAATAGATTGAACAAAACAATATATGCATCTAATGTAAGGGTGAAAAATGTACCATTAAAAGTATATTATACAATCTAAATTTTGAAATTTTGTAGGTCTGCATGCTGTGTAGTGTACAACATCATTTACCATTGTAATAGAATTACCTAGAGCTAAATTTCAATCCAAAATGCAATGTTAGATTTAGAACCTCATTGCCTTGGGCTTGGTTGTAAATGCCCTGCTATAAAATTTACCTCCTCTTAGTTATCAAACTAATTGTACTTCAGAGGGCTTTGGCTCGATCAACGTGTCCTCTGCATTGCCTTAACAATAGCCCAATCACCAGCTGTTGGTATTAATCGTCAAACTCACAAACTCTTAGTCAGCCCTGACTCCATCTATTAATCAGTCTTTTCAACATGGACAAAATGGCAAAAATGGCAGAGGACAGACAGGAGTTGGATCCTTCTGAATCAGTTGCTGGGCAGTTAGCTAACTGTCCCACTGCAATAAAGAAGCTCTCTGAAGCCCTTTGGCCTGCTTTGCCCGACAATTTAGAGGAAATTGTTGCTGAAACTAGGAACAGGAAGAGAGGTGGACCAGTCACAGTTGCAAGTGAGCGGGGTCAGAGTGGCAGCGTAGCTAGCATTAGTGAGGCCTATGATGATGATAGTCAACAGAAAGGATGCACTGTCACAGGCAATGAAGCCTTCTACAGCAGAGATAAAGGCGATGAAGCTTATAACCCTGCAGGCAAGGAAGCCTACCAGGATGGGAACTATGGCATAGTTGGCAATGAAGTCCTACAGACCGGAACCTTTTGCTATAACCCAACTGGCAATGAAAGCCATCAGGGTAGAGCCTATGCTCCATCAGGCAATGAAGCTAGTGATTTTCCGAGATGGGCAGTGCAACCTACTTCAGCTTAATACCTGGCAGCAGAGTCAGGACAGACAGTGGTACTAGAGAGTCTGTAGAAAGCACTAGAGGTAGTAATCCAACTTTCCCTCCTGGACAGCCCCAGTATTATGGGCAAGGAGCATGGCCATGCCCATCAGGCTACTGGCCAATTTAAAGCTGGGGCCAGCCCCTACCCTTGTGGGGTAATCCTTGGGGACCGTACCACATCCCAATGCAGCCACAGATGCCCAGTTCTCCACAACTCGGCAGGAAGAGGCTGAGAGCAGAAGACGCTGTTGGCAGCAGCTCCGAGAATGAAAATTAGGAGGAGGAGACTCTTGTGGCTAAGAGAAGTTTTGTCTCTTCTGAGGACACCAAAGTTTCTGAAGTTTATATCTGCCAAGCCACTCAAAAATGATAAAAGAAAGTTCACAGTAAACAAATTCCCTACACCATCAGTGAATCCCGTCAACCCTCTGAATCTAGATGAGGTAGTAACTAACCTTGTCTTCAAGTCAAGACTTAGGACGCTTCCTCCATAAATTATATAGATTAACACTAGATGCAGCAGGCCCACTGGTATGGGCTCTGCATAAGAGGAACCAGGGGAGAGAAGTGGATATGGAAGGTGTGGTCAAATGCTCCTTATCATTGCTGGGAAATGCCTCGGCTGACTCCAATGTAGAGAGAAGAAAGTTGATTTTGAAGCATCTGATTAGGGATCTGAAGCCTCTTGCAAAGGCTGAGTTTCCGGATAGAAGCAGTTTATTTGTTCGGTGACAATTTTGAAAGGAGAGTCAAGCAGATGTCAGATAATGTCACTGCTCTGAAGGGAACAAAAAAACATCCAGCTTCAATCATTTTTCAGAAAGCGGTGACCCGAACAAGAGATTCTCCAAGCCCCAGGGTTGCCGCACCAATTGGGGCATCTCATACCAAACAGGATGTCAGTTTTTGGACGGCTGGATCATCCCCCAAGACCGAGGTTCCAGAAGCCAACCAAGCCACAGCAGAGAGATCAGACCTAATAGAAAAAGAGCTGCGTCCCCTTACCAAAGTACAAGGGGAAGTGTATCCCATGGGAACTCAGTTAAAAGATTTAGGTCTGAAACTAGTCCAGGGTCACAAGGCAGGCATGATAGCATCAATTGGGAAAAGATCATTACAGATACATGTGTGTTGAAAGCTGTCAAGGGATACAGGCTAGAGCTAGAATGGGAGCCGCCTTCGCAGCAATCCAATCCCATAACTCAAATAGGAGTCACTTCTTCTGACATTATATCAGTAGAGGTGGAGGCTTTAATGTTAGAAAAAAAAAGAGCAATCAAGCTGCTAAACAGGGTGGAGGACGCCTTGTACTCCAGATGGTCCCCAAAAATGAGGCAAGTTCAGGGTGGTGGTCAATCTAAGACCAAACTGCTTTATGAACTATTCACACTTCAAAATGGAGGGAATGCAGGTGGTGAGAGATTAGCTACAGAAGCAGGATTAGCTCACCTGGATAGATCTGAAGAATGCCTATCTAGTTGTGCCCATCTACAATGACCATCGCAAGTATCTGAGGTTCATCTGGGATGACCAGGCATATGAGTTTCAGTGGCTTTCATTTAGCCCATCAATGGCCCCAAGTACTTTTACAAAAGTACTTCACCCAGTAGTATGTTTTCTTCGGGCCAGAGGGATTTGATGTGTGATTTACCTGAATAAGATACTACTGATGTCAAAGTCCAGGATGACCCTCAAGGAGCGCACCAGCTTCTCAGTGGTACTGCTGAAAAGTTTGGGATTCCTGATGAATCATCCAAAATCTCAATTTGATCCTACTCAGGAACTGGAGTTTTTAGGGTGATCAGCTCGGTCTGTCTAGAATTGAGATTGCCAAGGGACAAGCTACAGCACATAAAGAAGGAGATGGCAGCCCTGGTAAGGAAACAGAAAGTCTCAGCTCGAGTGCTAGTCAGGATGCTAGGAAAATTAACAGCAGCAATCTTGGCAGTTCATTCAGCACCCCTGCACTACAGGAACTTACAGAGGCTGAAGCATCAGGCACTGCATGGAGCAGGCTATGATGGAGAGATCAAGATGACACAGGAAGCCAAAGAAGATATGTTATGGTGCTCCAAGAATTTGGCTGTATGGAATGGGAAGGTAATTTTGAGATCGAGCCCAGAGATCACCATAGAAACAGATGCTTCTGACATCAGATGGGGTGCTTTCTCACAGGGAGAAAGACAGGTGGTTGATGGAGCTCAGAGGAGAGAACTTACCACATCAATTGGTTGGAACTTCAAGCTGTGTATCTTGCCTTGAGAGCATTTTTGAAGGAGACGAAGGTCAAGTTCAGTACTGATCCTGACTGATAACACAGCAATGGTGGCCTATGTGAACAAGATGGGAGGATCGCGGTCAAGCCCACTAATGGAGCTAACAAAGATTTCGTCATGGTGCCTGGCCCATTCGCTGGAGATAAAGGCCCAGCACTTACCAGGGAAGGTCAATGTGACAGCAGACTACTTGAGAGACAGAAAAGATTGGATATTGGATCCAGGTCTCTTTGCACTGCTGAACAAGCGTTGGGGTCCGCTCTGAATGGACCTGTTTGCCACTTGATTTACAACTCAGCTGGAACATTTCTACAGCTGGAGAGAAGACACAGAGGCAGTGGCAACAGATGCCTTCTCACAGAGCTGGGCAGGAAATATCAATTATGCCCACTCACCATATGGTGCCTGATAGTGAGGGTTCTGACAAAAATTCAGTTGGAGAAAACAGTGCTAGTCGTGATCACTCCTCTTTGGAGGTCCCAGCCGTGGTTTCCAGTGATTTTGGATATGTTGGTGCACTACCTTCTCCTCATGCCAGTGGGAGTCAGTGTGATTGAACTATCCCCCAACTGCGATTGTCCGTTGGGGTTGCACAACCAACTGCAGTTGGTCACATGAAGGTCTCAGGAGACAGTTTAAGGCACATTCTATTTCTGAGAGAGCAATTGAGGTCATTATGGGTTCGTGGAGAAGCAAGACCAATGCTAATTATAATTTAGCTTGGAAGCGATGGGAAAGGTGGTGTCAGAGAAGAAGTCTCTGTGCCTTTTCTGCAAATATCCAGTCAATATTAGAATTCTTAGCGACGGAATTCCAAGAGGGTAAACAGTACTGCTCACTCAATTGTTACAGATCAGCAAATTCTTCTGTACACATGCGTATTGAGGGTGTTCTAGTGGGAAACACCCCTTAGTGTCAAGGTTGATGAAAGGAGTGTTCAACCTTAGACCCCCTCAACCCAGACACTCGGGTACTTGGGATGTGTCAGAAGTACTGCAACTCATTAGGAGTTGAGGTGTTAATGACAAGCTATCCCTGAGGCAGATCACCAAGAAGGTGGCAATGATATTAGCACTGGTTCTGGCCCACAGGTCTTCAGATTTAGTGAGGTTGTCCTTAAAGAAAGTAGGAGGAGTCAGAGCGGAAAGGTCTTGCAGTGTTCTGGTCTAGCCAAGCAAACAAGACCTGGGAACTTCAGAGTGCAAGAGGTGTGTATTGCTTGCTTCGAGGAGAATAACTATGTCCGGTTGCATGCCTGAAGCATTATGAGAAACAGACTAGTAGCCACACAAGGCCAGAACAGCTGTTTTTTTTTTGCCACAGTCTTCCCATTTAAGCCGGTATCATCCTCTTCCATTACAAGATGGATTAAAGATATCCTGATAGAGGCTGGACTAAGTAAATTCAAGGCTCATTCATCAAGGGGAGCAGCAGCTACAGCAGCTGCGATTTCAGGCATTTCAACTCAGGAAATTCTGAACAGAGCAAGATGGTCTAAGGAAGACACTTTCTGCATATACTATTGTAGGCCAAGGAAGGCAGAATCAACTGCAGAACATTTCACCAAGAAGGTGTTGGGCATGCAGAGGACAGGTTGATCGAGCCGGAGCCCTCTGAAGTACAATCCCAGAATGGCTAAGGCTGCTTGCAGTTGAATGCTATTCTGGATTGTATGAGGATGGTGGAGGCAAGATCAACCTGTCCATCTCACCCTGAATAACCCTCCCAGTATATACATTCTGTTGTCGTGATTCATAATTGCAAGGAATATTTGTCATTGTATACTACGTTATTGATAGTTAATACGTATGAGAAACATTTTGTCATTATTTGTACTGTCTCAAGGACTGATTAATGGGTGGAGTTGGGGCTGACTAAGATTTTGTGAGTTTGACGATTAATACCAACAGCTGGTGATTGGGTTATTGTTAGGACAATGCAGATGACAGGTTGATCTCGCTTCCACCCTCCTCATACAATCCAGAACAGCATTCAGCTGCAAGCTGCCTTAGCCATTCTGGGATTATATTTGACAGTGTCATAAAGTAGTGGCAAATTTGTGATCAACTGGTGATATACTATGGCTTGTGTCATTAAACCTCAGTGCACATGCGTGAGTGGGTTATAGTAGTCTGTCTGTCTATGTGTTTATCACTCACTGATTTTGTAGATTACTCACAATTAACCTTTGATTTAGGTATGAACTTACTCAGAATGAAGATTTAGGACCTTTCATTGTGCTACTTTTTTTAATTTCAGGTTAATTGTTGAGAAAATGTGAGCTTTCAGCTCCACGTAGGTACCAGCTTTGTGAATAACAACCCCTAGCGTCACGTCATAATCACATGAGCAAATAATTTCTTGCAGCCAGTGGTGTAGTTTGCTTTATGCTCTAGGAAGTTAATGGATTTGATAGAAGTGAAGTTTTGCATTGAAAATCTAGACCGGTGAGTGTTTCCTGCCTGTTTAGCCTTTTCTCTTATAAAGACAGGGTTTCCATGTTCATTGCTCAAGCTATATTGATTCCTGGTTAAAATAGCCAACAGACTGCTTGTTCTTTTGGTCTGAGATTATAATTGTAATAGCTATGTAGTGTTTAATAGCGCTGAGGGTTTGCACCTTTGGTGCTTCATTATGAATGGTTATTGTTCAAGAATATTTTAAGGAAACACTACAAATTTTTTACAATTGAATAAAATGAAGTAATTGTAACTAACACCCTTCTTGTGAAATAGAAGTATATAAGTAGTATATTATGTAATATATATGCTTTTTAAAGTGCATGTTATAATGACATTTATTATATTTATTAAATGTAAATTTTCCACCTTCAGCTATACACGTTTAATTTAAAAGGTAATACATTTAAATAAAATTTAAAACTTAAAACATTGATCAATATGCAGATATTTGTAGATCTAGCAGAGCAATTTGTGCCAACCCATCAGTGCAATAAAAATATTCTCTGAATTTAATGTATTATTTAGATGTATTGCCTCCAATAATAACTTCATCAGTGACTGCTACATCAGCTACCCTGTCCTTCTCTCAACCTACCAATAGTTTATCAGTAGATATGTACAGAGTTATATTGAATAGTACTACTTGTAATGAAATCCCTACTAGAACAGGATCTACTACCAGTAACTCAGTAACTATTGGTAGTCTGGAGGCTGGTATTCAATACTCTGTAGCTGCTATTGCTAGAAATAATTTGGCAGAGTTAGAAGGCACTGTAACTGCAACTGTGACTACAAGTGAAGCAGGTAAGCTGAAAAATTAGATATAAAAGAGGGACTCAATAAAAGTAGTTTGAGTATATTTATTGGCGAGCCTGTGAAGAAGCAAGCATCACACTATCAGGGGTAGCTAACACAATGGAAAATTGGGAATATTTTTTTGTTTGTGTACATGTATTTGTGTAATGCATGTTGTTCGTGTTGACTTGGATGTCGACCTCATCTTATACTAACCAAAATGGAATATTTTGGTTTATCAAACTTATAACTTATTTTCCAACCTTTTCTGTGATATAAGTTGTTTCTGACATACATATGAAATTTTGTGGAAACAGTTAGGTCTTAAATTAAAAAGTTTATTTGAATTGGCAGTAGTATTATATCTAGGTTAGTGTGCTGGAGTTTTTCATAATTATTCACTCTATGTAACTGTATTGCTACTTGACAAAAGTTTGTCCAACAGTCAACTAAAATATTGTAGCTTTCTTGATGTTTTACAATCAGATTTTAAAAGCACAAAATCAACTTTCATTTTATTTGAAATTGAATTTAAGTGTTATAGCTACCCTGTTCTCTTGATTGTGTTCACAATGGATTAATTGCCATTTGTGCTAAAACACATCACTAGAGCACTAGATAATGTAATCAAAGTGTCGTACGAAGAAAATATATTATTATATGGGGGTAGGGGCAAACTAGATACAAATTGTTCATCACCTTGTATTTATATGTAACCCTGATACTATTTTGGTAAATACTTTATAGTTTTGTTCTGTTGCAGTTGATCAGATACGCACTAATGATGCCTGTAATTAATAATTATATAGGAGATTTCTTGCTTCTTATCACTAATGTCGATTCCTGGTGTCCCGACCAAATATTTTTAATTCTTTATTGTTTAAAAAGCCTGTGAAAGAGAGAGAATACATCTGATGAGTAAAAGAAGGCTGAGACCCTTAACAGTATAAATACAGAATTGGAGTGTTTGTTTGCCGGCTGGTTGTCGTAGCTCAGTGGCAGAGGACTTGTGTGTTATGCAAGCGGTCCTGGATTCAATTCCCAGTGGCGACCAAATATTTCTAATTCTGTATTGTTTGGCTGAGAAAGAAATTATGAAATGATAAATTTGGTTGTTATAATACTTAAGATGCATAATTAATCTTCGATCAAAATTTCATAATTCAATGACATTACTATTTTTTCAAATTGTGGTATTAGCTATAGCTAAAATATTAGGTAATTTAGTTTATTATTATTTTTGTGTTTTTTTTTAATTTTCTTCCCTTTGTTATTCTGATGCTACAACAGCACAGTAATTATCATGATTGGAACTTATTTGTTTGTAACTAATAAGCTTAAAGTAAATATTACAATGTTTAGATTATACACAAAGATAAATATTTTCTCTTTACACTGTACATTTTGGCAGGTAAAAAAGTATAATAATTGGACATGCACTATCATAATTATAATAAATAATGTGTACATAATGGCATCAAATAACTAGGAAATAATTATCACTTTTCCCTGCTTTTTTGCTAATCCACAAAAAACTTCACAAGTTGGAGTACAGTTTTAATTTTTTTTATTTAGAATGAGTAAAACTCATTGTTATGCAGCACCTAGTAGCTAGGCCCTGGCAGATTATGCTAGCATAATTTTGAGCAAAATAGGCACCTGTGAGCAACAGGAATTATGCCAGCAAAATAGGCAAAATTTTCCAATCAAATGAGCAAAATGGGCACCATTTCTCAACTTACCTGAAAAATACCTAGCTATATAAATGTAGTAAGAGTCTTTGCATCTGTGCCATAGCCTATATAGTCACTACAGGGCAGTAGTAGCTAGCTATTAATGCATGTGACCTCCAAGGTCAAAGTTTAGTGTGCGTTAATTAGAAACCCACCTGCCACGTGACAAGAAGTAATATTATACTAGAGCTAGCTAGCTACTTAGTAGATCTAGTTGGATGGCTGAAGCCTCTGGCACTAGTTCAGGGGCCTCTGGACCATCAGAGAGTCAAGAAATTGAACTATCTAGCGATTCTGAAAGTGCCATTGTAAGTGGAGCCTGCACGCCAGTGGAGTCGAGCTCAACATCTGCGGACTCGGGAAGAGTGATCACCTCACTTCTGGATCGGCTCAAATCGCCTGAGCCCTCTCACTTGGCCCGAAAAAGGACGATTACAGGCAATATGCCTCCTGTAGGAAAGAAAAGAGGAAAAGGCGCTACAGCTGGTGACCCGAAGTCAGTGTCACCAGCTGAAAGAGTAAAAGCATACCCCAATGAACCCTTGACAGTGAGCAATAAAAAACTGTTTTGTTCTGGCTGCCGAGAACAATTATCCCTGAAAAAGAGCTCGATAGAGCTTCATCTGAAGTCGCTGAAACACGTAAAAGGAAAAGAGCGATTGGCGTCAAAACAAAGGAGGCAGTTGGATATTGCGGAGTCACTTAAAAGATATGATGATGAAGTCCATCCATCGGGAGAAATGTTACCTGTGTCTACCCGTGTTTACAGAGTAAACGTAGTGACTGCTCTACTAAAAGCCGGCGTGTCTCTCAACAAACTGGACAGTTTTCGAGAAATATTTGAGGAAAACGCATTTGCTCTTTCTGATTCATCGCACCTTCGTCGTCTCATACCATTTATCTTGCAGGATGAAATGAGTAAGTTGAAAAAAGATATTCGTGGGAAGAATGTGGCAATCATTTATGATGGAACGACTCATGTGTGTGAGGCCTTCGTGATTGTTTTGCGTTATGTTGACGATGATTGGGTCATAAAACAGCGTGTTTGTCGATTGATGCTTCTAGCAAAGTCTATTACCGGTGAGGAACTTGCTCGGCAGCTCATAACTGTTGTAGCTACTGAACTGTCAATTGCACCTAATATGGTTTTAGCAGCAATGCGTGATCGTGCGTCCGTGAATGATGTGGCAATGAGGACCATATCCATCGTCTATAACCAGATATTAGACGTAGGATGTTTTTCCCATACTTTAGACCATGTTGGGGAAAGAATGAGAACACCCATCTTGGACGACTTCACAAAAGCATGGATTAGCTTGTTTGCCCATAGTCCAAAGTCCAGGCTTGCATGGAGGACCCAGACTAGTCTTCGTACACCTACCTATTCTGCCACTAGATGGTGGAGTAAGTTCGAAGTCATCTACCAACTGCATAAAACCTTTGGAGATGTGTCGTCTTTTCTGCATAGGGATGATTTACCTCCAGCTACCACTGCAAAACTACTGAGAATTGTTGAAGATGAATGTATGTGCAGGAAGCTGAAAATGGAGATTGCTATAACGGTAGATGCAATGGAAGCATTCATCAAGGCAACGTACAAGTTGGAAGGTGATGGGCCAATAGCACTAGTTGCATATCAACAAATAAGTCTTCTCTATTCACAAGTGTCATTGGAGCACTTTCCCAATGTAAACGCAGTTGCAAGATCACTAGCCAATGGAAATTCTACACATGAGAGGCAATTGATAGACTATGCTAAAGCTGCTTGTGTTCCTGCCTATGCTTACTTCAAGGAGAAATTCGACAACGATCTCAGGCCCATTGTTCTAGCCTTCAAATCGGCACGTTACCTTTCTCCCTCAAAAGTGAATGAACTTAAGCCAACTGCTAATGATATGGATTCCTTTGCTGCCTTTCCATTCCTGAACACAGAAGCAATTAATGGCTTGAAGTCCGAGTTACCTGAGTATCTTGCGGCAGCTGAGGATGTTTCAGATGAAGTTGATGTCCTTATGTGGTGGAAATCGCACGAGGGAACACTGCCAAAATGGAGTAGCACGTGCAAGAAATTGTTGTTAGTGCAGCCTTCGTCCGCGGCTGCTGAGCGTGTTTTTTCGTTGCTGAACAATTCCTTCTCCTCTCAACAGGAGTCTGCTCTAGAAGACTATATTCAACTGTCAGTTATGCTGCAGTACAATTATCGAAAAACCTAACATTTTTTTTGTCATCTTTGTAAATTATTGTAATAATTTGTGTGTTGTTATGCAAGAGAATTTTTAATTATTTGCTATGTAGGCACGACAAAAAATGGGTTAAATTGAAAAGCAAAATAGGTAGAATAAAAAGCAAAATAGGTGGAAAATTGGAGAATAAAGGAAAAGCAAAATAGGCAAAAATTTGAGCATAATCTGCCAGGGGCTACTAGTAGCAGTCCTGGTGCACCAACATCTAGTGCTACTACATCAACTAATGTCACCATCACATGGACTGAGATATCATGTCTAGGCAGGAATGGAGTGATCACTGGATATACTATTAGATATGGACCTGTTAACACTTCACCTACAACAATAGATCATACATCTACTGACAGAAGTAGAGTAATATCTGATCTGACACCCTTTACCAACTACACAGTCTCAGTGAGAGGAGTGAACAGTGCAGGAGTTGGAAAGTATTCTACAAGCATAATATTTACAACAGATGAAAGCAGTTAAGTAAAAATAATGTATAGTTGTTTTGTATAAATTTCTTCCTAGGAATTAATTTCAGCTGCTTTATATCATAATAATTAATATTGTTAATGAAGGAATGTATTAATTACCATGTATTCAGCTGAGAAGGAAGTATTGTGGGATATTGTTGAAGAAGTGTCCAAGTTAGCTTAAAATTGTACTGTTTTCCCTTCTGTTCATTGCCATTTAAGTTGGTTTAATGTAAAAATGCACAATAACAGTTTCAGCATTGTATTAGTATAATAATAACTATTTTACTTTTAATTTAGGACCTTCTACTGTAAGAAATTTAGAAGGAGTGGCAATGCTGTTTAGTAGGGTTGTACTTACCTGGAGTGAGCCTGTGCCTCTCAATGGCATACTTACTGGATATACTATCAGATACTCAGTGAATGGCGGTAATGAGATAACTAGAACAACAAAAGAAACTACTTATTCCATCTTGGATCTAAACCCAAACACTGTAGTATCCAACATAAGAGTTACAGCATCTACAGGAGCAGGAGATGGTCCTCCTCAGACACTATCTGATGTAACAACTCCAGACAGATTATGTGAGTGTTTACACTGTTGTATGTTAGTAATTAGGGTTGATTTCTAACACCTGACATATAATTCATGAGCTATAAGCAACAATATTGCAAGCACAACAAATTATTTCCTTAGCACTAAATAAATATCAAGTATACATCTTAATAAAATTGTTATCAATGGTGTTGATTTAAACATTTTCGAGGCTATTCAAAATTTAGCATTATTGTTCTGTTAATATATGATTTCCCAACATTTTTGCTATGTATGTTGTTTGATGACTATTAAGATGTTGAAACGCTGGTAATTCTAATAGTAATTTTAACCAAATAACGTTATACTTAATAGACAAGCAAGGGGTACAAAAAAGTGTTGATGATGCAATGTACATTTGTGGACAAAAGTAGGTGCTGAATGAGAAGGAAGATGTGCTAATAACTCTAATACGTCTTCTCATTGTGGTAATGCATTTACCTCAAAGGAGCAAACACATTCCTTCTATAGTGTGGAAACTACAGTAGCCACTTACACTGTGTTTTAACTTCAAGAATATTAGATTTAAAAAGTTAACAGTATATTGCTGATAAAGGGCATAAAATGTACACATGTATATTGTAGTTTTTTAGGTGAAATAATCTATTCTCAATCTTGCTTCCCTTGCTTACAAACAAAATCATTTTAAATGGGTCACACACAGTATGTTAAGTGATATTGTTTTCTCTTTCATGACACGATGATGTCCCTTCAGCCATTGTTTACATATCACTCTTAATGCTTCCAGATAATTAGTATTAAAATGTAAGCAATCCTATTAATAAGTGACAAGTTTTATGTTCCTTCAGCTATTGCTAGAATTTCTTTATATTTCTTAATTTTTAGACTTGTTACTCTGACCAGAAATATTTAACTTTAAGTATGTGTCCCTCCTATAATAATCCAATTTTTCATTGCTTCTAACTTATTATCTCTTTATTTCTTCCTCTTTATCCCTTTCCCACTTGTTTTATTCTTTTTCACTCCCTTTCTTCTTGCTTCTTCCTTACTAATGTCCATTCTATTATACATTAGTCTTATTATAACTTTGTTACACTGTCAACCATTTGTTGCTAATTCATTTTAAATTTCTTAACTTTGGTTAGCTGTGCTGTTCAGTTGTATGTAATAGCATTCTATATAATAGATAGACAACGAAATCGAGGGATCTACCGCACACAGAACCCCGAGGGCCGTGGGCTGTACCGTCCCGAGCGTAGCGAGGGCGATACTAGCGGCCCGAGGGGTTCGACGGGCGGTAGTTCCCGAGATTTCGTTGTCTATCTGTTTTAGAACGTAGCAACTATAGCCTTAGTTACCAAATAATTTTTTCTATCCTTTGTTTTATGTTGACACTCGACAGCCACGGCGCATAGAATATTTTCATGTGTTGTGCGCTCGACTCCAGTGAACCGGCGAAAGTGATGGAATTAGAGTCAGGAGAATCGAAATCTCTGCGTTTTCAGCGAACTTAGTCAAAAAGAACACTCCAGCCCACCCATCTACATTACCTATTTTTCGCATTTCAGCTCAATTGGTGAGATAAAATTTACAAAACGGCCTAAATCTTCTTTCAACCAGCTACTCTTCCACCTTCTTCAACTCAATCATCTCTCCTTTATTTAGCTCCTCACAGTCAGCTCTCCAGTCTAGCTCTTCACCGTCAACTTTCAAGTCAAGCCCCTCACAATCAGTACTCTAGCTTTGCTCTTTACAGTCAATCTCCAGTCTAGCTTAGCTTTTGAATCAAGATTTGGTCAACCTTTACATGATGATGAAATTTTGAAAGATGTAAGGCCATGCAAAAAGTTTGTATTTACAGTATCTGACATTGATGAACAGCTTGCGATGAATAAGAAAGGATTTTGATTACATAAGCAAAATACAACGAAAATACCATGAATGTAGTGCTTTTACATTGCAAACAATATACTAGAAGGGGGTGCCTTTAATTTTCATAACTGTAGTGATATAAACATCCACAAGAATAGTACTAAAAGTTTTAAAATAACATATGCAACATATATAACACATTTTTTTTGTTCATTATGTTATTGGTTTCTTTCTCAATTTCTCATTTTGGTGATGATTGTATTAGTTATTGTTAGTGTGCAAGGCATGCGGTGAATCCATCTTATCTTTCCATCTGACAGGAAAACCGTGCAAACAACATTCTTGCACCATAGATAAAATAAAAATTCTTTAATTAATGCTTGCACGATAAAAAAACAACAACTAATAAAATGCTAGAAGGGAGTGCTAGAAGGGAGGATACTATTAGCCAGAAGGGAGGATACTATCAGTAGTATCCTCCCTTCTGGCATTTAGTATCCTCCCTTCTGGCATTTAGTATCCTCCCTTCTGGCATTTAGTATCCTCCCTTCTGGCATTTAGTATCCCTGTGCACTCACTTGAACAACACTATGCTGGGTAGAATGCCTACTTCACAATACAAAAAAGGGGTTAGCTATGTTCTAAAATATATTATTCCAATATATTGCAGGTCCTATAACTAATGCTACTATAATGTTAGGGGTCAATCCACGATTACTAGATCGCAATGATCTGCATTTAGTCATAGACGGAATAACTACAGGAGCACAAGCTACATCAGTGACTTGGAGAAGGAATGGAAGTATGATAAGTACTGGTGGTGGATTCTTTATAGGAGGAGGAGAGACTCAACATACAGGCAATCCTCCATGTGCTGATCAGATATACAGAGTTGCTTTACAAGTTGATGGATATCTACCTGGGAGTTACACATACACTGTTGATAATGATAACACAACAGATCCTGGAGTGACATCACCAATATTTGAAATAAAAGGTATAATTAGAAGATTATGATACCATGATAATCTCGTATAAGATTGAGGATTTTTTTAATATAATGCCAGATCTGAGTACTTAATGTGTGTAATAAAAAAATTATGCTAATTAATGATGAGAAAATATTTCTATCATTAACATTGAATTTATTAAAAAAAATATAGTATTACTTCAGCTTAATATAAATAACTTCACTTTTATTAAGTATACAATTGAAGATAATACAATTTCAGTTCATGAGATCAGTTTATTAAGCCTGTATATTATTTTTAATATTATTTTTAGATATGCAGGAAAATGAAACTAATTAGTACAGACAATAATTTATTTTAGCAATTTTTAATGTATTAAATGTGCTTACTACTGTGTCACTATAGTAATTTGGAAATGTTGATGCTTATTTTCTATTTTATAATTATTAGATCCAGGTCCTCCTACTAATATTATATTGAGACAGATTAGTAATAGGAGAGTACAGGCCACCTGGACTCCTCCAGCTGGTTTCTCTGGAGCTACATATCATGTGTATATAAACATTATAAATGTCAATATGGGTGGTACTGAAGTGAACAATGGAACTACTTTTATTACTAGTAATTTAACAATTGGCTTTAATGTCACTATTCGCATAAGGGCTACTACTGGTACATACTTCAGTGTCCCAGCTGTGTCTGAAACATTTACCATTAGAGGTAATATTTTTTAACATTAACTTGTGTGTCAGTATGCAGAAATATAACTCTTGCAAAGTTAAACTGAGATATAAGAAATTATAAGCTTGAACAATAGATTTTATTTAATATACATAGACATCAATATAGATACACTCAAACACATATAAAATACATACCTGGTACATATTAACAACTTACATTATTACCAAACTGCCTGCCTGCTCACTCATAATTTCACTGAACTGTGACGACAAATCCATTCCAACTAAAGTCAGGTTTTCAGTCTTGATATAATTAGATTGACTGCAGAACTATAAATATGTAATAGAATGTCAGATAAATTTTTCATAAGATATATAAATAATTCACAATTGACATGCTATGTCAGAGAATTAAGAATGTAGAAGTAGAGATGAGAGCATATAAGAATATGCATTTGTGACATTATTACTAGAGACACATCTGACTGTTTTCCAGTTAATTTAATTAGACGCTTTAGAATCCTTAGCCAAGCACTATAACCACGGCCTTTAGTAGAAATTTGAAATACAAGAGGCAAATAAATTCTGGTATGTAATCGAAGCACCACTCATCGCATAAACTTCCTTAAATGTCTATTCTATTTGTCATGCTTTTCTGTGTTAAACATTCCACTAGCTAATTAACTGAATACTGGAAATAATTATAAAGAAAACAATGTCTTTCCAACTCAAATGAAATAGATTGAAACTATAAACAAAATAAGAAAATAACATTTCTTAGTCATTACTAGTGGAAATTGTGCATATAGCGTGGAGCTACAACATTTGGCTTAGTTGAGTGTTCAGGTCTAGCTACCTGAACAAGTGGAAGTCTTCAGCAAATAATAAACAAACATCATGTTTACCTCACCTTACCAAATCTAATCATATTCATAATCCTCCAGAACCACTTTACCTTATATCATGTCATCCCTTATATATACCTGCTTGTGGCTTGTTGATGATCTCAAGAAGATCTACTATACCAGCAAAGCCACTGCTTGTTTGTCCCACACTAGCAGCAGAGTGTAAACTTGCTGAAGCTAGGAGTAGCTTATGGTGGCTTTGGTCCTTCGACCCTATGCCAACCTCCAGCTCATGAAGTTATGACCCCTATTATATACACACAATTTGCCAAGATCATTGGTTTGTGCAATTATACTGTTGTTTTAAGAGGAATTTAAAATGATTTAAATTTAGTGATTGTTTTGACTCCATCAATCCACTGTCATAATATTGCACTTTATAAATATACAGATGTTTTATCACCAATGATAACTGTTTCATCAGTGACTGCAACATCATCTACTCTGTCCTTCTCTCAACCTACCAATAGTTTATCAGTAGATATGTACACAGTTACATTGACTGGTACTACTTGTAATGGAGTCCCTACTAGAACAGGATCTACTACCAGTAACTCAATAACTATTGGTAGTCTGGAGGCTGGTATTCAATACTCTGTTAGTGTTACCGGTAGAAACAACTTGGCTGAATTAGAAAGCACTGGAACTACAACTCTAAATACAACTGAAACTGGTAAAACTTCATTGGATTATGTAGTGTTTAACTTACTTTTCTTTTTTATATGTCTGTTTGGTTCTTTCTTCTCTCTGTGTTTTTGTCTGTCTGTTAATATGTTGGTCTTAGTCTCTTTTCTGTCTTTCTATGTTTCTGTCAATTCATCTGTCCATTTAACAATCTCTTAGATATTCTTATTAGTAACTAAATGTTTGGAAGTTAAGCTATAAATTCTATGACAAATAGTTCTTAATTTTTTTTTACACACATGGGTTATAAATTAATTTTAAAACCACACATCTTAAAAATACAATTTTAACTGTGGCAAATATTATGTGTATTGTAAGAATTGTTAACAATATTTCTGACAAAATTATGGTAAAAATAAATATTAGTTTTTAATGGTATTTATTAATTTTTTTGTCAGCTACTGCAGCACCTAGTGACAGCCCTGGTGCACCAACATCTAGTGCTACTACATCAACAAGTGTCACCATCACATGGAGTGAGATAGCATGTCAAGACAGGAATGGAGTGATCACTGGATATACTATTAGATATGGACCTGTTAACACTTCACCTACAACTATAGATCATACATCTACTGACAGAAGTAGAGTAATATCTGGTCTGATATCCTTTACCAACTACACTGTCTCAGTGAGAGGAGTGAATAGTGCAGGAAGTGGAGTCTATTCAGCAGAGACTGTCATAAGGACGGGTGAAGATAGTAAGTTCAGTCTGTCATTCACATGAAGTTATTATAAAGCTTTATTGATCTTTGTTTTATTTTGAGCATAGCTTATATATTCACAATTTACTATTTCTCAGCCTTTTTTTACTCGTTAGATGTATTCTCTCTTTTTCACAGGCTTTTTTAAACAATACAGAATTTAAAAAAATATTTTGGTGCTACCTGGAATTGAACCCAGGACCACTTGCTTAATGCACAAGCGCTCTGCCATGGAGCTATGAAAACCAGCCGACTAACATAAGAAACACCCCAATGCTGTATTTATACTGTTAAGGGGCACTCCAGAGCACTTGTTTGTTAGGCAAGCAGTTCTTGGTTCGATTCCCGATGGCAACCAAATATTTTTAATTCTGTATTATAAAAAAAGCCTGTGAAAGAGAGAGAATACATTTAACGAGTTTAGATATTGTTTTATAATTTAAATACCAATTTAAATACATTTCACTAGTACATTGGTTTTTATATCAATAATATGAAAGTGCTTAAGTTGCAATATCACACCAGAATTAACATAACTCTTTTGAAGTTGGTTGAACAGGATTTTCTTTTGACTGAGGAAGACAAGATTCTGGCAAGTTTGCTAGACATGCTGGTTATAGCCTTAGAGGCAAGTCCTCATGTGTCCATGATACATGTAGTGACAAAATGTTAGGAACAAAAATTGAATAAATGTGCTGACATGCTATGAAGGAGAAGGCCCTAACAGTGAAAAGCAAGCAATCTAAGAAAAATTGGGTATGTCACCACTGTGGAAGCGGGCGAGACTGCTGGAATTTGGTTGCTGAAGAGAATACCAAGTCTCAGAAGCAGTACAAGGAATTGAAGGATGAGGACAGCCTGGTGACTGAGGTTAACGATTTAGCTGGAATATGAAGTCTCAATGGTGGATCATGCTTTGGTCCTTCTGGCAACTAGATCATTGATTCTGGTGCAGAGCTTCACAGATCCTCTACATGCCAACTGACATGTCTATGCCTAACTGCAACTTATTTTTTATACAAGGATCTTTGTATGAGTGAAGAGAAGGTGCATCAATGGGTTCACCTTTATCCTCCAACTGGACACTCACCCGATAGCAAAGGTCCACTGCTTTCAGGGATATCTTCCTCCTTGTTGACCACTGTGACTTGGCTGACTAGACTGTCCCTATCGTAATACCTCTTCAAGTTATTGAGGTGGACAACTCTCTTCTTTCTCATATTCTCACAAAGAGCTACTCTTACATTCACTCTGCTTAGCTTCTCTGCTACCACCCAGGGACCTGTCCAAGACTCCTCCAATTTAGCCACAAGTCCTGGTGTTCTGACCAAAATTTTCTCATTCACATCAATCTTTCTTTCAGCCTTGCCCTGGTTATACTGGCAAGCTCTATTGAATTGAGGGATTACTTCATTAGCTGCTGCATTCTCATGTGAACTCTCCAGGTGACCTCTAAGAGTTTCCACATATGCACTAACATGCATGTTCCTTAATTCTGTCTGGGCCCACCCCGCATGAAGTAAGTCCAAAGGGGTTCTCAAGTTTCTACCCATCAACAGTTCTGCTGCTGAGTACCCGGTGTCCCTATTTACCATGCACCTTAAACAATACAAGGCCCAGGGCAAATGCTGTGCCCAATCAAGACCCTTCTTTGCTACTTTAGTAAGCATACTATTCAATGTGCTGTGAACTCTTTCAATATGCCCATTACATTGGGGATGGTAAACTGTTGTTTGGCAATTTTCAATTCCCATCAAATTACTTAACTCCTGCATTAGTTTTCCTACAAAATTCTTCCCTTGATCTGTGAGTAATCTTAAGGAATACCCCATCTACAAAACATCTGATAGGCCCCCTCTGTTACTACTTTTGCTGCCTGAGATTTTAAAGGGACTGCATCTATCCATCTGGATGACAAGCAAATATAGGTCAGAATGTACTGATAGCCACCCTTAGCAACTGGGAATGGACCAACAATATCCAGAGCCACCAACTCACCAGGCTCACTGATGATCTGACGTTCTTCCATTGTGGTTTTCTTCTGGCCTCTCTTCGAAGCTCGTTGGCAAGCGTCACAGGACCGACAGTAGTCATACAGGTCACGAGCTACATTGGGCCAACTAAAACATCTATTGACAACAGGCCTGACCTTCTTGAGGAGAGATACCCCAATCCATCATGAGCAATCCTCATAATCTGTTTTGTCCTGGGAGCTGGTATCACAATCCTCCTGACTGGGTCTTGGTCTTCACCAATCTCCTGGTGGTAAAGGATCTTGTCCCTCCAAAGGTATCCACGCATGTTCTGATCAGCTAGGAGTCTGAGCTTCTCTAGACTTCTGTCATCCAGTAATTCCCTACAGAACAACTCAAAATCTTTCCCATCATCTATGTCCGGAATACAAGCATACATGTTATTGACACAAGAATTAAAATCCATAACTTCACCATCTTTCTGCCTCTTCTTACAGTCATAAGCACTCTTCTCAATTTCTTCAACTGCTACCAAGGCTTCACCTCTGCCTAAGATCTGCTCACTAACCTCATCCACTTTCCCTTCGCTAATGTCCTCAACCTGCTCTACCTTCTCATCTGCACTGTCACCAATCTCCTCTTCAGTATTGCATACTAGGGTTTCTAAGCCGTTCCGCTGCACCTGGTCACCCAGTTCTTCAGCCAGTTTCATATCTGCCTTTTCCTCTGCTATTTCTTTAGCTAACTGCTGTTCTTCCATTTCTTTTTGTCGTGCCTGGGCTCTGGTCTCCACTGCATTCACCTGCATAGAAGGGGAAGGAAAGCAAGCATCTACAATTGACCTATCTACTGAATTGGCAAGATTGACATCTAGCATAACATGTTCCCCATGAGTCCTTCTGGGGGCAACTGCTGCCACCCTGGTCACTGTGGTTCCTCCGACAGTCAGGTCCACTTTTGCCTTCTGCCTGTAGATGAGATGACCATGAATGCCTCGTACCAGGTAGAACTCCTGCAATAGCTGGTTTGGTTCAACAAGGTAGTCTGGGACAGTGGTGGCGGAAGCATTTTTTCATTGGTCAGGCAAATTCATACCTTCTATTTTCATAGCTCATTTTGTATTAAAGGAACAACGTTATTAAAATTTGAATTTGAAATAATAAAAGAAAATTAATGATTAGCTCAAGTTAAAATGATCCAAAAATTCTTCCTGCGCTCACTTCCACTAATAAATTCATGTTTGCAACTTAACTGACTTCTCTGGACAGTACTGCTCCAGTACGCTACCGCTGGAGTCGCCACAGGATGCCATACCAGTTCAGGTCGAATTCAACTGGTAAGTATCGTTATATACAGTTCTATTCTATAAATATCACTGCGCATGCACATGAAATATAAAGAACATAAGCCGACGTAGAGCGGTTAAGTAAATAGTCTCGCTGGCGAGACTGAAATAGTCACGCAGTTATGAAAAAGCAGTTATGAATAAATTGGTCAGGCACTTATGAAAAATATTGGTCCGGCACTTGCCGGGTCTGCCGGGCCAGTTCCGCCGCCACTGTGGGATAACTGCAATATCTGCCCCACTGTCCAAGAGAACATTACAAACCTCACCATTTACCATACCACTCACAAACTTTGGCTTATTCTGGCTTGTAGTGAAGTTGACTTTCCTCTCTACTTTATCACTTATGGGCAATTTGAGGTTGTATGACTCCTTCCGTTCACCAAGGTCCTTCTTTGACTGGTTACGCTTAGGACAGTCAGGACGAGTGTGTCCTGGTTCTTGGCAGTTGTAACATATCACTTTGCTTCCACTGGGTTTAGCTGGTGAAATGCTATTCAGAAATCTGCACTCAGCTGAATTGTGATTGTTGTGGCGGCAGTGAAAACACCACTTGCTTTGGTGCTGTTGATATCTCTGCTGCTGTCTTGGCCCATGTCCTTCATTGCCTCTGTCAAGTCGCCTGGTGGCTTCCATCGAATCAATCCGGTCACAAAAGTCTGCTAAGGCATCAAACGAGTTTGGTGTTTTAGTGTCAAAGAGATCTTGCTGACTAACACTGAGGGTTGTCCTCAACAGTGCTGCTGCCAAACGAGTAAGTATTTCTGTCTTGTTGGAGTCTTCAAAGAAAAATCTTTTTAAAAGCTGAGTAATCTGCTGGATTGTCTCCCTATGCTTTCTTCCTTGGGGGTCCTTGACAAGGGTATCAAATAACTTGGAACCTATTTCGTTAATTGACTTCCCAGCTCGTTTAAATATCCTGGCCTTCAGGTCTTCATAAGTTGCTGTGGGTGACATGAGTGTATCCAGCACACAGTTCTTGATTTTTGGGGTTAATCTGCTAGAGACTGCCTTCTTCCACATTGCCAATGGAATGGCATGCTGGTTAAGCTCCACTTCAACAGATTGCAGGTAGAGCTCCACATCCAGTCCTTCTTTCATATGTAAGGGATTCTTTCAATAAGGCGGTCTCTTTTTGCCTGTTCTCTGTTTTCCAAATCTTTAGCGGCAATACCATGAGCTGGTTCCTTTCTTCCATTCTCTGTACATCCAACTTCTCTTGTTCTACTTCTTTTACTTTCCTCTCTGTTTCCTCTTTTGCTTGTTTATCTTTTAATTGCTCCTGAACTAGAGCTAGCTTTTCTTTCTCCGATGTCAATTCTGCTCTACACATCTGCCTGTCCGCCTCCTGTGACCGCACCATCATTGTAAGTAAAGCAGTAAAATCTGGCTAGACTAGCTGAGGTTGTTGTTGTTGTATTTCATCCTGAGCTGGTTGAGGTTGCTGTTGTAGCTCTAGACTCATATCTGACAATTCTATGTCACTTTTAAGCTTTGAACTCGACTGATTTGCTTGGTTCGATTTTGACTGCAGATGGTGTGGTTCCTGTCGTGTCACCTTCTGCTTAATTCCTCCTCGACGCCCCGACATAAGCCACAGTGCACTGGCGTCCAACAAGGATGATACCTGAACAAACAGAAACAAAATGATCACAAATAAGCACAAAATGAAATAAGAAAAAAAAATGTTTAACTTATGATGGAAAAGTTACTCAGTTTAACCACACGTAGACTTGAGCTTCACTGCTTGGTAACTTGGCTTTCCTTCACGGCTTCTTCCAATGGCGAGCTGGTTTTTTCCAAATTGGTCACCGCTGCCTACCACTTGTGGGGGTTTGTGTTGGAGTTGGAAAGGGAGTAAGCAGGATACAGTAGCTACTTCTCCACTGATGGATGTTTCAGTTGCTGCCACCAGAGTTGTGGCCCTTGAAGTGTACGCAGCTAGTGCCCAGGATAGCCTTTCCTAAAGAACTTTAATTCAGGAAACAACAGAGTACAGGGGAGAAGCACACGAAACACTGGGTTGGTACAACTGAACAACTGTGCAATAACTAAGCATATATATATGAGTACAAGGTCAGCAGGCGCTCCAGGCACCTTTACAATTATGTGGAACATATGTTTTGTCTTCTTGTTGATATGCAAAAAATGGACATGGAATGTTATTTAGTGTTTCTGTCAGTCTTCTAATGTCCCTTGTTTGTCGCTAATGTCCTGCCGGACACTTATAACTGTCATAAATAGTGTATTGACTTAACACCGCCACGAACTCGAATAGAAACGGAGCTCCCATAAGTTTTTGAGTTTTAACTGCACCCGCAAAACAATTCAAAGCGGTAAACAATTCAATTTCTAAGGTGATACGGGTAATGATCGCTAAACCGGAGGATTCTGTTTAGTGAAGTTTGGGACGGGGTCGAACACGGAGCGAACACAAAAATACGCGTGGGTCAACGCCAAACATATATATAAACTAGTGGTGTGCTTGAGCACAAATGGCGAGCGAGCCTGATAGTTAGGTATCATAAAAATAAGTATTGTTATGTTTTAGCTTAGTTCATGCAAACACTATAATAGAAGTTATGAACTTTTATTTCAGCAAACAAATACAAAATCACTCTCTTACCTGATTAATGGTAACTTTTGTAGTATCAAACATGATAATCTCAATCACCAGTAACTCTTGAACAAGATCTCAGCTACGATAAAAAATAAACCAGTGTTATTATTTGTAATTTTAGCCAACAAATATCGAATTACTACTTATCTCATTGTTGAGTATTGATAACTTCTGTAGTATCAAATTGAAGTTACTTTGACCATCTGAATTACCTTGAATTCTTGACAACAAGCTCTCACCTACCAAAAAAAGACAATCAATTTTAGCACACAAATACAAAAAAATTTTTCTTACCTAATTTTCTTACCTCATTTACTTGAGCAGTGGTAACTTTTGTAGTACCAAATTTGAGTCATTCTGACTATTTGAATTTACCAGCCACTGTTGACAACAAGCTCTTAGCTCAAAAAAGAAAGGCCAGAGTTATTTTTGCATATTTAGCTAACAAATATGGAATTACGTACTTACCTCAGCTTCCCTCGAGTAGTAGTAGGTTCCTTAGCATTAATACTACAGCATTCTTACTACCAATGGCTCTTGACAACCAACTAGCGGCACTCCGTATCCCCCACTAAAACAGCGAAGTTTTGAAATTAGGTCTGGAAATGGGTCGTCAATGTCATAGTAACCGGTCGAATCAACTTTTTGTTTCTTGAAAAGCAAGCGTTTTCGAATGAATTTTGTCACACTTCTGCGCTTAAGTATAAAGTAAGGCTTGCTTAATGCTGTAGTTTCAGAATAAACTGGGGTCAAGCCTAAAAGGCGTGTTTTTTGGAGAAAAAAGTTGCCCACGCGCGCATTTTAGGGGCATACGTACCATCCTTACACACATATATACATATAACATATACCCGATTTTGCATTATCCACCCCTAATACTGTCTCGCTCGCTACGCTTGCTCGCCAAATAGTGTGGCGCGTAAGTTGCCCATTCAAAATGTATGGGAAAAATCACTGTTCAATTGAAATCGCACGGGGGGAAAGTGAAATAGCGCGTAACTAATTGAAATACCTCAGTACCTAAGCGGAAACTAAGTGAAATACCACGGTAGCTAAGTGAAATAGTACGGGTTTAAAATCACTGTTCAATTGAATCGCGCGGGGGGGGGGGGGAAAGTGAAATAGCGCGTAACTAATTGAAATACCTCAGTACCTAAGCGGAAACTAAGTGAAATACCACGGTAGCTAAGTGAAATAGTACGGGTTAGTGTGCATGTGTGCAAGCGTGCAGCGTTAACCTTGGAAATGTACAGTTCGAGTAGTTTCTAGTTTGCAGACGATGTCATTCTTTACCACTGAAGCTCTACCCACATTAGACGGAATGTTTTCAACAGATTAGGAGGGGTACGTTGAAAACAAATTCCAGCGGAAGCTAATCGTGAAATAAGGAGATAGTGAGTGAATGATACAGTGTAGCTACAATTGCAAATGACTTTTTAAAATGCTGGCCTACTATTAGCGAGTGATATCACCGGTAACCTGCGCTGTTAGGGATCAATAGCACTCGTAAAACAATTAAAATAGCGCTCCGTTTCGCCTTATGCTATTTCAATTGCATTACTCATGCTATTAATCCTGAATAGCACAGTTACCCTTACTATTACTCATACATATATTATATATATATATATTATATATATATATATATATATATATCTGTGTCACATCACTTGTTCATTCTATTGTGAGATGATGATTTCCCAAACAAAATACATAATTTGATGTGCATTGTCACTTTATCTGATATGAGGCAAACAATTTAACTAACAAGATAAAGTATTGCTGTTTCAATTTAATATTAGCCTAAAAGTTGGAGATGTTTGGAATTGCCCCAGTTCCTCCTCATTTCTTGTATAAGTGAGGTGGAGTGTTGACAGAAAACTTTGATTAAAAATCTAGTGACTGTGGCATGATCAAATATTATTATTGTACATTATGTCATTTGTCATTATTACATAATATTTTGTATGCACGTGAATGTTTCAATTAAACTTAATGTAAGGTATAGTGAAGTAATTTCTTTTCTCACTGCTTTATATAGTTATGTGTATCTGTGCCATGCATGCTTCAACATGAGTGAATACAGCGGCTAATGTTTCATTGCATACTGTTTTGTTTCAGGACCTTCTGCTATTAGAAAATTAGAAGGAGTTGCTATGTTTTTCAGTGTTCTCTTGACCTGGAGTGAACCAGTCCCGCTCAATGGCATTCTCAACAGATATACTATCAGATTCTCAGTGAATGGCAGCAGTGAGATAATTCATACTACAAGGGACACCACTTTCTCCATTACAGGTCTGAACCCAGACACTGTAGTGTCTAATATCAGAGTCTTAGCTGCTACTGGAGCAGGGGATGGTCCACCACATACTATAGCAGACATTAAAATTTTAAGCAGACCGTGTAAGTCTTTTTTTTTTTTTGCTTTCATTAGAATATAAAAAAAAAAGTGCATTAAAAAATGTATTAATGTGGTAAGAGAGAAAATATTGAAGATAATGATTTGCCAACCATTGCTTCCGCCACCAGTGTTATAATTATCACTTTAAAATTTCTTTCTCAGCCTTCATTTACTCGTTAGAAGTAATGAGTGGCAGAGTGCTTGTGCATTAATTAAACAAGCGATTGTGGGTTCAACCCTATGACTGCCAAGCATTTAAAAATTCTTAGAAATAGTCATTAGTTATCACGTTACAAAAGATGCTTACTACATTTGTATGTGTACTACGTTGACAAAAATTGATGCTCTTCACTGATAGTGGCATCTTTTATTTACAAGTATGAATATAATATGCTATAATAATCACTGAAATTAAAATTTAACTCCCTCTGCTTTGTACACCTGGTTGTGCTACTATTGGATTTAATTCAGTTTAATTAAATTTAAGATAGGTAGCTAAGAATTTTTGAATTATGAGTTGTTCTTTTGTATTTATTAGCTGAAGTACAGAATATTGCGGTAGAAGTTTTGTCAGACACAACAGTGAGAGTTTCCTGGGACAACTCAGGTTTCCAAGCAATCACTGAATTTGTAGTCTACTATAGACAGATCGGAAATACAAAAGGACAAGCTCATATATCAAGTGTGATTGTATCAAAGGAGGGCACTTCAGTTACTATTAATAATTTAGTCAGTGGAGCAGAGTACATGTTTGAAGTAGTGGCTAGAGCAACTGAAGGTGAGAAATCAGTATCAGGAATGAGAGCTGGACCAGATCCTGTTACATTATTATTACAAACCACTGAAAAGATTTCATCAACTTCTTCTCAAAGAGGTAAGTATTATAGCTAAATGTTTAAGTAGCAATAAGTTAACTAGAAAATGCATTATGGAAGTGTCTTGTCAATGTATCAAAGTGTAACATTTATCAATTTCATTTTGCAAGCTTCAATGTTTTAAAGAACGTCAAGCCATTCAAAAAGTAATGAATGAAGTTAATACAGTATAATAGTTGAATGTTGCATAGCAGTAATCAAGGTGAATGCGTAGCTAGCTATATAAACTATAAATGAACTTTCTCTCGCTGTCATTTTACAGTTTTAAGGTTTATTGACTAGTGATGCGCTCGAATAGCGCAAATGCATGGTGAGCGAGCAGACTCTTTTTACAGAAAAATAGGACAGAAATTACATCTAACCGTAGTGCACAGTGTAACCCTTTCCATTCTCAGTTAGCATCAGAGAACCTAAAGTCTCTGATCCCAGACTACGGAAGTGGACCCATGCATTGTAGTAACAATAACAGAATTACCTGAATAAATTTAGAAAATTGAAACATACTGGAACTGTGAACGCTTTACCTAACTTTCGTAATTAGAAGCGCGGGCGAAAAATATTTTTGTTTTTTTTTCTTACAAAGGCAAAGCAAGAAATGGTACAAAAATAAATATAAATAAAAGGGGCTACACCACCCCATCTCGGGAAGGAGGGAGGGTGGGGAACCGGTGGAGCCATAACGTAGAGTTCCCGCGCCAAAGTGAAATGGCTAGGCTGTGAAAGAGGTGCCTGGTAGTGGAGTGAAGATCTATATAGCCGCGGTCAGAAATAGCTCTACAAATGTCTTTGACAATGGTTATGGTGTCATGAGCCAGGCCGCCCAGAGTCTCTGCAACTACAGGGATGCACTCAATGCCAGCTGAACGACATGAAGGGAGGTTGGAGGCCAGTTTCCGCTGGACTCCCACTTGGAGGGCATGACCTGGGGTGAAAGCAGCCTCAGCCAGCTGCTCCTGGAGAGGGCTGATTACGTGGATGTCGAGGGCCGCAGGTCGACCAGAGGTCCAATGAGGGAGGTAGATGTCTGCTGGACGGGTCTGGGAGCTGGCGACTAAGCCAAGGACTTCCTTTGTAGGTCCGAGGGCAGCGCTCTGTGCAGCGGTGAATATGACGTCACGAACAGAGTTGTGACGAGTAATCCTGTCACCACTACCACCACACCCGACCTGATGGTCTCCAAAGATGTCAGCAGAGCACTGGCATTCGGGGCAGGAGTATGGGATGTTGTGAAGAGGGACACCAAGCCAATAACTTATACAACATCGAAATTCACGATCATGCAGATGGAGGCCCAAGGAGGTGGAGGGGGTCACATTAAGCCAATCTCCAGCGTGAGGAAGGCTAGAGGAGCGAGCTAGAGCGCGCGAGCGGGTAGTGGGAGCAGAAACAAGCAGCTGTTGGAAAGTAGCTTCATCAATGACGTGAAAGAGGGTCCTCTGATGGAGGGAACATCTATGTCACAAGGTACCCGCCAGTCAGAGCGAGCGGCAGCAGAAGCTAAGGCTGGTACGGGAGGATGCCGGAACTTGGGGAAAGGCCAAGGATCTGTTCAACCAGTGGCCCAGCCTGGGAGCAAGAGGCAAGGAAAGCAGCTGGAGCATGGAGAGAGGCCCAGCGCAAGTTGAGGCCACCACGGCTACTTGGAAGAGTTACCTTGAGCCAGGACCAGTCAGACATGGGTCCCTCGAGGATGGACTCTAGAGTTTCGCGAATGGCAAGGTCAAAAGCCGCAGTGGAGTTATGGAGGTGACTGGGGGGGGGGCAGGCTCGCAAAATAAAAGATATCTTTGGGAGGGCTAAGCAGGAACAGAGAAGAGTGCACTCGAGCTGAGCGTCAAGTCACTCAGAGCATGAAGGGAGGCTTTAACCTTCTGGATCCTGTTGAGAAAGACCTCATCACAGAAGTCAGGGGGTCCGACTGGGCAGCCAAGGAGGGAAAAGCCGCGCCGGGTTATTGGAATATCAGGGGATAAGGTTGAATGGCACAAGTCTGCCTCCTCTGGGACGAATAGGAGTGATTTGCTCCGGTTCAGGAACAGGCCTAGAGAGGGACCTTCCCGCTCGACGAAAGCGAGGGCAGAGGCAAGAGCGTCCGGGGAGCCCATCAAAGTGCCATCGTCGACGTACGCATACATACCTATACTAGTGATGTACTCTAATAACACAAAATAACGAAGCGAGCGATGCATGTTCCCTGTAATTGCAGCTATTCCATGCATGCTTGGTGTGGCTACAAAATACTGTCAAAGTGAGAAAACAATAGTCTTTTTTTCTATGATGAAGGCTCCTGTACCGTAATCCTCAGGAATAGTCTAATAAATATATTAGGAACATTTAATGGCTTTTCAAAAAGAAAGATTCTTTACTTTGCTACCTGTTTCTGTTTCGTTTTAGCTCTCCTCCTCCTTGCCCTGTCTTTTTCATTTCTTATCTCTCTCCTTACTAATTTTTCTTCAGGAGTTTCTAACGCCCTCAAAGCTCTTGACCGAGCGTTTCTAACGTTTTGTCTACTGGGCATCGCTACTTCGTACGGCGGGTAAACAAAAAATGTTGCTAAGAAAGTTACCCGGCCCGCGCAAGCGCGTAGGAGAAAAGGTACATACGTACGCCCACGCAAGAACAAAAACAATTTTTCTAGACCTAAATATATATATATTTATCATGTACTGAACTCAAGTACTCCCATAGAGATTAATACAAATGAAACTACCCCAATATTGCGTTCCCTTGGGCATTCTAACAAGTGTTATTGCATCCCCTTAGGCTAATTTTATATTTTTAGGTTTTTTGTTAAGTCTTAATAATAATACATTAATTTGATATATCTGTCTATTGCTATGTAGGTATGTATGAATTGTAAATCACTTCATTTGTGGTTGTGTGTCATTAGGTGCAGCGGACATTGTGGTGAAACTTTGTGTTAGTGTTGCTGTAGGAAAACCAATATTTATTGTACAATTGGTGATTGTTGCTCCAGCAAAGAAGGACTGAGCACTTAAATCTTGGTTCATAGTACCACTCTATGGTGTTGTAGGGTATGAAGAAGATGGAATAGTTTCAGGCTTTTTGTATGAGCTCAAGACATGAGACATTTCTTTTTGCTGTTGCTCAGATTAAGTTTGCGCATGCGTACATGATAAATATGTTATACTTTTTTTTTATTTTTTTTTTTATTTTTTTATTTTTTTATTTTTTTTTATTTTTTTTTTAATTTTTATTTTTTTATTTTTTTTTTTTTACAAAGGCAAAGCAAGAAATGGTACAAAACTAAATAAAAATAAAATTAAAATAAATAAAAATAAAAATAAAAGGGGCTACACCACCCCATCTCGGGAAGGAGGGAGGGTGGGGAACCGGTGGAGCCATAACGTAGAGTTCCCACGCCAAAGTGAAATGGCTAGGCTGTGAAAGAGGTGCCTGGTGGTGGAGTGAAGATCTATACCATAGCCACGGTCAGAAATAGCTCTACAAATGTCTTTGACAATGGTTATGGTGTCATGAGCCAGGCCGCCCAGAGTCTCTGCAACTACAGGGATGCACTCAATGCCAGCTGAGCGACATGAAGGGAGGTTGGAGGCCAATTTCCGCTGGACTCCCACTTGGAGGGCATGACCTGGGGTGAACGCAGCCTCAGCGACTAGCTGCTCCTGGAGAGGGCTGATTACGTGGATGTCGAGGGCCGCAGGTCGACCAGAGGTCCAATGAGGGAGGTACACGTCTGCTGGACGGGTCTGGGAGCTGGCGACTAAGCCAAGGACTTCCTTTGTAGGTCCGAGGGCAGCGCTCTGTGCAGCGGAGAATATGACGTCACGAACAGAGTTGTGACGAGTAATCCTGTCACCATTACCACCACACCCGACCTGATGGTCTCCAAAGATGTCAGCAGAGCACTGGCATTCGGGGCAGGAGAATGGGATGCTGTGAAGAGGGACACCAAGCCAATAACTTATACAACATCGAAATTCACGATCATGCAGATGGAGGCCCAAGGAGGTGGAGGGAATCACATTAAGCCAATCTCCAGCGTGAGGAAGGCTAGAGGAGCGAGCTAGAGCACGCGAGCGGGTAGTGGGAGCAGAAACCAGCAGCTGTTGGAAAGTAGCTTCATCAATGGCGAGAGAGAGGGTCCTCTGATGGAGGGGAACATCTATGTCACAAGGTACCCGCCAGTCAGAGCGAGCGGCAGCAGAAGCTAAGGCTGGTTTTGAATACGCGAAATATCACTCGTCTGCAATCGGGGTATTGGCACTCGTGCCTGCGGCACTCGTCCCAATACATCCGACAGACTCGTGATATTTTGCAGTATTCAAAGTATAACATCGCGAACTCATTAGAGAGTCAGCTCGGCTCGCTTCGCTCGCTTCGCTTAATTATATCTGAAATCTCAATTGAACACGACTGAGAGTCAGCTTCGCTCGCTCGCTGAATTACTTGCTTTTATGTAAAAAGAATAATATTCTATATATGACATTATTTTATTAAACTGTTATAGAATAGCTTTTATATGTCTTACATATTCTTTCAGATGTTATAATATCAGTCTTCATCACACTAATAGCTTCAGTGGCTGTGTACTCTGCTATCGTGGGAGTTGTCATTATAATTTTGAAATATACAAGGAAGACACAGCAAAAGTAAATCATTTAATGGATGGTCCATTTGTTGTCAAGCAAAATAAAGTGTACTTGTCTTCTTTATAATATACTCTTATGCCTTTTGTTTGTTTATTTTGATTACTAAGTTTGTGATAAGATAAATAAACAGAACTTTACTTGTTACATACACCATGAAATGAATATTCACCGTCATAAAAGCTCAGCAGTAATATTGTCAGTTATTTGAAGCCTGTTGCTCATTAGAAGTTGTGTTAATATCTATTGATATAAAATTAGGGTTTAAGATTAATTATTTCATGTGTGCAGGTCAGCAGAAATAAAGATGGATTCATGTGCAGCATATGGTCAAACCACTGAAAATGAATCAGCTTCACACTATGAGACTGTTAAAAGTCAGGATGTTATTTATGATAATTGCTCAACCTAAAAATATTGTTATAGCTGACACATTTTTACTGGCGTATATCTTATTACATTACACTTAGATAATATTATTATTGTCATCATTTTTGTGAAACAAAAGCATTACAATTTTATGGAAGAGTTAAGCAAATCTTTGTGGTGAGTTAACCAGCTATACCCTGGTGTAAAAAGTCACAATTTATGTATTATTATTGCAATATTCCGATGGTATGTAGTAGCATATAGATATTAATCCACTCCTAGGTAGTACTGGTAGCACTGGTAGTACCGATAGCATTGGTAGTACTGTTAACACAGCATAAGTACCACTGGGGGCATAGCCTAGGTATTATATACTGGTAGCCTAGGTAGTACTCCGTTAAAATGGTGTGCTTAAATAACACCGCATGAGATGTTACCAGGAGGCGCTGTCTAGACACCCCCACTTTGAGCCCTTATCACTTCCACACCAATACATTTTATACCAAATGAGAATATATCCTCTAGTTTCTTCGTTTACAATGATCTTGTACTAATGACTATAGCTAGCAAGTGTGCTGTACACTGAGAGTTGCACCTTTGTTACTTCATTCACGTTGTAATTTTCTCATTTTATTGTCTTCTCCCACTTTGAACAATAAGAACGCACAACTACGGCTTCATCTAGATAATCTGTCCGACGTTTTATCTAACTCCACGAGAACTTGCTGCAATATTGAAAATTGAAAAAACAAATGGCTAGCTAATCAAACGTAAGTTCTATATAAACCCTATGCACAAGTTCTATTATAGCGTCAGGTTGACGCTTGTTTCTTGGCTTACAGAGTGTGGAACAGACACGGGCTTATAGAGTGTGGAACAGACACGGGCTTACAGAGTGTAGAATAGACACGGGCTTACAGAGTTTGGAACAAACACGATAGCAATCGTTTTTGTACGCTTTCTGAGGGTTAAACTAGTAAAATGTTTGTTTCCATTTGCTCCTTACACTCCTATTTGTTTTCCTGTAAAAGCATTAATCCCCACATTACTGACTGAACTATGAGGAATACAAATGGGGGTTAAAAAGTTGGCCAGGTATAGAAAATGCAATTTTATCATAACATTGTAGTTTTATCGCCACTTCCTAATGGCTGTTCTGAGGACATCAACACCGACTCCCTCTATATTGACAACTTCAGTAATCTCAATAATCATCCATGCGAGTAGTAAGGATGAAAATGCTGATGATGTTGAGATGAGACACTTCATAACAAAGAACCAGACATCATCATTTGCCTTTCCCTGAAGTATCTTGCCTTGGCATCACCAGCATTTTCCATATTGTGGATGTACAGCAGCATTCTAGTTTCCTTGCAATGGAACTAGTTGCAATGGACTCTATCAGCATACAAATGTAAGCTATCAATTTGCTCCAATATATACCTCACCTTTGAGTTCTACCTTGAATTGAATTAGTCAACTATAGTGAAAACTTTTTGTACACAAAGAACCTGGATAGCTAATTAGATATATAATATACAACAAAGATGTGGAAAGTTGATATCAGATTGGGAGAAAGTTATTGGTTCTCTAATCCAACTCTGAACATAAAGTGGATCATCACATTCTTGCATGCTGCAAAAATTATTATCCATCTCGCTGAAGAATGTTTTAAAAGGATCATGTGATGGAAATACAGCTTACTCTACCATTAATTGTGCCATTTCTATAAATCTTGTCAAACTTTGTCATTTAGCTATATTGAGAGATTTTGTAATAGTCAAAAATAATTTTATCAATTTGAAAGTTACTTATAATTGAAGCAACTTTTATGTAGCTAGCTACCAAGCTTAAATAAAGGCATGGGCAGTGAAGCATCAATATGGTGCAAACCCTCAGTGTTATACAATATAGCTCTATTACGAAGACCAAAAAAATAATACATTTGGTAGGAAGTAGCTATCAGTAAGAATATAATAAATATGTAGCTCATGACAGTTTATATGTAACTTGTGCCAGCCACAGTACAAGACGATATGTCCATCGTGCAAGACGTTAATGCAGTCTTGATAAGATAAGAAACAAGCAAGAGATGCTTGCTCAACTCACATTTATGTATGAACACCCACTATACTACTAATGTTTCAATTATTCAGTCTTCTCTCATTATGAGCAAGTCTAATAGTAAATTATGGCGATACTAAGCTATTTCACTGGTTAGTAAAGAAGTTAGGTCCGCATTAGCTCAATAACACCTTTAATTTACCATTTCAACTCTTGTCTTCATTAGTTTGACACAAGATATTCAGTCCCCAAGAGGGTTAAGCACCAAGTTGTTAGATATTTAGGCTTACTTCCTATTCTTTTATAGTTACAACATTTATATAAGCAACACAACTTTCATTATTCATTGACTAATTGTTGTTTAATGTTATTGCTGTTGTTTTTTAGGGGACATTAGACTTTTAATCTGTCGATTAGCATTGCTAGGTGGACTTTAATCCCAACTACCGCCTGTGGTAGCTTTAGCTTGATCTGCAGGAATATCTACGTCCGCTTTTGAAGACCTTGCTTGAACGGGTTGTGAGGGCGTGAACTTACTACTTACGGAAGTGTGTTATTGATCAGCTGTTAAATGAGCTTGAAGAGCACGATTTGCATACGACTATGAACTCCAACAGTACAACCACTACACTTTTAGGTTCTGAATTATTTCTAAGTTTGTCAAAAAACAGTGGGAGAGCATAAAAGCAAAAACTTTTCCCACTTCCCCCTCGGGAGGAAAACGAAAACATCTTTTCCCTGCAGGAAGGAAAGAATTGCCCTCCGCTGTTCTTCACATGCAGCTTTGTAATAAATACCCTCCACAACACTTCTCAAAACTTCTTCCAACGTTTCCTTATCGCAGCAACCACACGGCTGACTAACTGACGCGCGATGGAGAGCTACGGCTAAATCATTTCAATTAGCAATAAATTAAATAGTTTGAGGTTGGTCATGTGATTGGTACAATCTGATTGGCTCTAAGTACATTCCTGTAGAGAACCTGAAAACCCTACATCTGTCCCCAGACCATTTCCCGGCGAAGCGGTATGGTAAAGGGTCTGGCATGCGAGACTAGGGTTTTCAGGTTCTCTACAGGAATGTACGTAGAGCCAATCAGATTTTACCAATCACATGACCAACCTCAAACTATTTAATTTATTGCTAATTGAAATGATTTAGCCGTAGCTCTCCACCGCGCGTCAGTTGCTGCGATATGGAAACGTTGGAAGAAATTTTGCGAAGTGTTGTGGAGGGCATTGGTTACAAAGCTGCGGGTGCAGAACAGCGGAGGGCAATTCTTTCCTTCGTGCAGGGAAAAGATGCTTTCGTTTCTCTCTCGGATATAGATATTCCCGCAGATCAAGCTAAAGCTGCTACCACAGGCCGCAGTTGGGATTAAATTTAAAAAATTTAACCGCAACATTAGGCGGCAATTAAATTCTTTACGACTCAGGTCACGTGGATTCTTCATTGATTGCATTCCGCCGGAACCGGGAAGTACGACGAGTGTCCCCAGACTCTCTTTTTTTTCCAGAGCGGAGGGAGGGGCATGAGGGTCTGGCCCTCGAGACGATTTAGTATGGAGATAAACATGAAAATCAAACATCATGAACTCTTCAGATAGCTAGCTACACTATTAATATCTCCAGACACCAGCACATTTTAGGGAGGGGAGGGGAGGGGGGAAGTAGTCTCGCGTAGCCAGACCCTTTACCAATCGCTACGAGGGAAAGGGTCTGGTAGACTGACATTGAGCAGTTTGTTCAGTTTCCCTCGCATATTGGGGAGATCACAAACAATAGGTGACATAATATCCATTGACGTAAGACGGCTCAAACTTTGCGCGTGTAGTATTTCTGTGTACAACTCTCCAACAGCCATGTCAAAATTCTTCTCCTTTAGATGATTCCATTAGTAATGCTAAGCAGTGACTTGGACTAGCCTTTTTAAGACATCTGCAGTTGGAAATTTCGCTGAGCAGTAAGATACAGTTGTTGCTTTGTGCACGGGCCATTGTTTATGCCATATGATACCTTAGGTTTTTGTCATGCTTAACAGAGAATAATGCTAGCCAAGAATCAATATCAGTGTCATTAAATTATCTCGCAGCATTTCCCAGCATAGTTTTGCATAAGCAACATTTCTTCTCCGCAATACAGAACGAGCTCTGCCTACTGATCTGAACAATACACGCGCCTTAAACGATTTACACTCACACTAACTGAACCACAGTTAACCACTTGCTGCTAAGCAAGAACAAACTGCTCAATGTCAGTCTACCAGACCATTTTCCCCGCGTAGCGATTGGTAAAGGGTCTGACTAGCGAGACTAGGGGGGGAGGTGCATTTGGTACTGGAGAGGACTTCTAGTAATATCATTTCGGCCGAACCTTATTCACCGGTGAATTTTGTCTTTTGTCCGGGGGTTGGGGGCTACACTATTCATTGTGAAATTGGAACTTAGCTACACTAGCCCGCCGATAAAATAAAGGAGCTGCGTTTAGCTTCTTCTCTTATGAAGACAGCGATTATATATACTGTTTTGATTGTTCGAGCTATATAGATTCCGATTAGAATAGCCAATAAAGGTCTGAGATGATTTTATATAGCGCTGAGGGTTCGCACTTTTGGTACTTCATTTTTTTTTCTAATCGAAATTCTTCATTATAATTGCAGTGAAATCTACGCAGTGCAAAAAAAAGTTTGCTAGCTAAAAACTACACGTGGTGGACCGTAATACACCAGCTCATTTATTGGATGACACTATTATTCTGCAATTATTTTTACGATTTAAGTCATACCTTGTTCAGAGCGTGCTTAGTGGGCTATTGGGCGTCAGTCTCCCTAAGGCGTCTCTAAATTGGTGTTTTAAGAACTACAATAATAGGATATGCCTCTTCAGTATATTCTATTCTTCTATGTTAGCATTTGGTGCTTAATAAAAGCATCTGTAGAACAATGTAAGTGTGTAGTGTAGGCATGTTCACCATCTACAGATCTAAACAGTTTACACTGTTTTTATTGTTATATATACTTTTATCTTATAAAATCCATGATTAGGTGCTATCACTAATGCTACTATAAGAATTAACAGATTTGACCCTATTCTAAGGCCGATAGACAATCCCACTTTTGTTGTTGAAGGAATAGTGACTGGATCTAGATATACCAGTGTGGAGTGGTACTTGAATGGGAATCTCATCCAGCATGGAAGTCCTTATTACATTGGGGGAGGAGAAACAATTAATGACCAGGGGCCTTGTGAAGAATTACAGTACAGGGTGGCCATACTAATTAGAAATAGAATTACAGGGACCTATCATTACAGAGTATATAATGACATTACCACTGAAGGATTTTCATCAAAAGAACTGATAGTAACCAGTCAGTTATACTAAAATTAATCCGCCGGTTATATGTTATTTAGCTAATCTATTGGAAATACAGCTCTAAGTGTACTTACCATAATGTGATGTAATCATTTCTGATCAGCTGATTTAGCAGTAACTATGATTGACATTGTATTTCAGTTTGCATTACAAAGTAATACCAAATATTTGCCTCAACATAATAATGTTGCTAGCTATAGATAAAGATGGTTAGTTGAAAGGTCTTCCGCAAGAAAAGGTGATTGTCAGACAAGATTGGGACATTTATTCAATGATTGCATTCTCTACTACTTCTTGTTTTGAGATCACAATAAGTGTACATCTCTTGGATACAGGTTGTGTCTGAGAGGCTGTTTTGAAAAGTTTTGGTGTAGGCAATGAGAACGATTTTGCCATTTTTATGCTTTTCAGTGATTCCCTTAATATTAACCAATAATTATGCTCTAAATTATGTTAATTAAATTCGTGGAGAAATTGTGGTTACTGAGAAGTAGCCATGATCAGTCAAAATAGTTGTAAAATCAAGAATAAGAGTTTAAATGTGTTGTACTATAATGTCTACTACTTAAACTAAATGAAGTGAATGCTTAAAATAATTAGCTAAACAATAGTTTACTTGCTGAATCAGCTATAATGCATGCAGGCTTGCAACTATAAACCTGTTCCACTTACTACAAACCTAACCCACATGCAGTGATATAAAATTGTTGCCGTCTGGTCTAGCACATGTGCTCAAAAAATTACCATTAACATGCCTTCTCTGGGGTATTCACAGCCAGCCATAAACATATTCTCAAAATACTCAACACTTCTAATAAATATTGTCTGCACTTGCTATACGAATGCCAAATCCCTCCCTCCCTCTCCCTAAATAGTGACCATCAAAGAAGTTCCATTTAATACCACTTATCAAGAAATTCATGAGAAATTATTTGGATTATAAGAACATTATTTTTATTCAGGTACAGATGGAGCTCCAACTAACATTACTTTCAGTCAAATCACAGATTATCGTACATTGGTGACATGGGACCCGCCCCCTGGAGCTGACCATTACAGTGTGTATGTGGGAGATGAAAACATACTCAGTTATAACAGGCAAACATTTGTTCCTAGCTATGTGGTGGAAGAAAATAAAGCTGGTTCTACAATAGTAGTCAGAATACGTGCTGTTCACCACCCTTTTTGGAGCACACCAACAGAGCCATATACCTACAATGTCAGAAGTGAGTTCTATTATCACTTGCCAAATGATTGAACAACAAGATGACCAATTTAGTTATGTAATAATGTTTGTCTTTGAATTAAAACTTTCTTTTAGTAATTTGATGAACTTAATTAAGTTCTATTAACAATTTGCTTTATAAATTGCGAGATAAAGCTATAACAAATAATTAGGACAAAATTATTAGTCCTTTGTGTTTGAATTAAGTAGTTTGATTAATTTATCACTTTATGTCTACAGCTATTAAGGAAGTTAAAGTGCATGTGGTGTCTGTTGCCTCCAGAAGTGCTACATTGTATCTGTACCAACCATTGAATACTCTACCTGCCAATCAATATGAAGTAACACTCTACTGCAAGGATGAAGATACTAAGAAAATGGTGTTTAATGATAAACAGCTGATCACAGTAGAAGGTCTTGATGGCAACTGTAAATATTTTGTAGGAGTAGTGGCTAGAAACACTCACTCAGATATGTCCTCAGCACCTGTGCAGGCAGCAAACTTCACCACCTATATTAAAGGTACTATAGAAATAGTACTTACTTAAACTCTTTGATTGTCTATACTTGTATAGCTGTATAGCTATCTATATACGGAACTCCTTGATTGTCCAGACACCTTTGGTGGAAAGATTTAGAGAAATGTCTCGATATGTGAAATAGTGGACATTTGAATTATGAGATTCATAACCACTCAATTAGCTTTTCAGTTTCAGAGATAACAACTCTTAATATACATACATGTTTATCACTTCACATTCTTTCTCAGCCTAGAATACATCTAATTACATGTAATCAGATATATTCTAGACTGAGAAAGAAATTGTGATGTGATAAACATTATATATAATAGCTATTTTAACAATATGAGGCTATTTTATGAATGTACTTGAGTTTAGATGCAGTTGAGACGGTCCTGTAGTTATAGAAACCAGCTGTCACAGTAACCTTCAGCTATTTGCTTTCTAACTATTTTAGGGCTGGGCTTTGCCATTTTTAGGGTGTCAATTACTTTCTGTGTAGTCTGTATAATCAAGGTAAGTGGGATCACAAACATTATGTGCATATATTATAGAGCACATAATATTTTATTCATATTAAGTCTCATTTATGAGTACATATAATATACAAAGACTGGTCAAAAAGTAAAATAGCCTTTTAATGAAAATAGTTACTAAAATCTTTACTAACAAAATGTTTCAAAAATATCATATCCATGGGATTAACATAATTTGATATTCATTTACTTATTTATTATACACTACACTGTGTATCCAATAGCTGTTGCCCAATAATAAATGCACTAAAAGCAGCGTGCCAACTATTTCTTCCTAGTGCCAATTAAATTTTTGAGCAAAATGATTGATTTTTGAGGGAAAAAAACCAAGAATTAAAAAAAAATTTCTACCTGCTTTCCCAAGAATTCAAAGAAAATTGCAGTTTCTTACCTGGGGCATAAAAATTGGGTCATTTCTTACACAAGAATATTTCAATAGATGTGAGAAATCAATGTTTTTGTGCAGTAGAAAACAAGGGTCACAAAAAATTGCAAAATTTTCTATCTTACTATTTTGCATCAAAAACCCTAGTTAGACAAGGACTTCAGAAATTGACTAATTTTTAAACTTGGGACACAAATTTGTGTCCCTAGTTCAACTTGGGACCTGAGAAATCAATGCATTTTTAAACTTGGGACATAACTTGGATATAAATTGAGTGTTCTATTTGTAGTTAGACCAGGTTCTCAGAAAGTAACTCTTTTTTCTGAACCTGAGTCACAATTTTGTGTCCCTAGTTAGACCAGGGTCTCAGAAAATAACTCTTTTTCTGTACCTGGGTCACAAGTTTGTGTCCCTAGTTAGACCATGATCTCAGAAAGTAACTCTTTTTCTGTACAAGGGTCAAACATTTGTGTCCCTAGTTCAACTAGGGTACATGAAAAATAGACTTTTATTATGTTGGTCAACAAGGGTCACAAAAATACAGACAATTTATCAAGTAAGATTTAAGTATGGACTCAAGAATTCAGGGTTTTTTGTAACTAGTTGACAAGGGTCACACAAATTGCACCAATTTAACATGCTCAACCGCGGTTCAGCCTCAATAAATGTTCAATTTCTCACATAATAGTTGGCACTAGAGTTGGCACGCTGTTTAAAGTAAGCAAGAATTTGCTGAAGGCAGTTTTTTCCCGTATCTCATTTGGTTACATTGGTTTATTATAGATCCCCCTACGCTCTAGCAATGTTCACTGTTCCTTGTACACCATCAATTTATTACATATTCATTTAGTACAAGAGAACTCATCTTTTAGGCCATATTTACACTCGTGCCTGTGGCACTTGTGTCTGTGGCACTTGTGTAAATACTAAGCATTGTGATATTTCCCTGTACCATATAAATAATGTGATATACTAGCAAGTACCCCACCACACAGTTGGTGGATGTACGAACTTTTGCAAATTAAGACTGGAGTAGCTAGCAGTATTTTTGATATCCTCAACCACTTAGTCTAGCTACACTAGTCCACTTATTTTCACATTTACTTTGCTTGACCTGTCGGCATCGTTACTGATGACTCTTTACCAACCCGGCTCAGCTTATTCAAACACCACCACTGTTGCTATTAGTACAAATGATGCTTTATTAGCCCATTTGCCACTGCTTTATTAGCCTATTTGCTGCTGATTTACTAGCCCATTTGCTGCTGATTTACTAGCCTATTTGCTGCTGATTTACTCGCCTATTTGCTGCTGATTTACTAGCCTATTTGCTGCTGATTTACTAGCCTATTTGCCACTGCTTTACTAGCCTATTTGCCACTGCTTTACTAGCCTATTTGCCACTGCTTTACTAGCCCATTTGACGCTGATTACCAACCCATTTTGGCTATGCTCAACCAATCTGGCTCAGCTCATAAATTATTCATGAATACATATACCGCAGGTAACTGTCATCGTCATTGCTGACAAACAAGCATATTACTATTGTGGTGGAATCATCACCACACAGTGCAGGACACTGATATGATGACTTTTGAATATGTACCTTTACCAACTGTAAACTTGAGCTTATTTCTCTACCATTCTTTACCTTATTATTATTATGTTGAATCACTTCCTTGTGTCACATGACTTTAATGCTCATGCTCATGCTCAGTAGGTTTATTATGGCCTGCTGAGCATGTGCCAGTTCAGTTGTGCTTCTCATGCGTTTCCCTCAATAACGAGTTACACTTGTTAAAGAGGGTTATCTTGGGATTTGATGCGTTTATAAGCTTGGGAATAGCTAAGCACAACCTGGTGGCAGCTACTATCAATTACCATTATCTCTACCCCCTGTAGCCATAGCACAATCATATAGAATTTTAAGTATGTATATTATTATTATAACTTCATTGATGCCATCATGTCTCAAATATGTCTCTAATGATATTATAATATTGTACATGTTGTGATAGTGTTGGACTGGAGAGAGTATTTAACATCTCTGAGAGCAGTGGTAGCCATAGAATTTGTGTATGCCCTCTTCTATTCATTACTCTTCACTCTGGTCTACTTCAGACAGAGGATAGTTGCATTATGTCAGCCAGACAAGTACACAGCAGCAAGCCGTGACCCTCAGTCCATGGAACAAGGTGTCCAAGAAGACCACACCCATATCAGGAGACGTAGCTCATCTTATTATTAGTTCTAATTTTAATAAACTTTTATTGTGATCCTTCAACTAATTAATATTTATGGCTATTTCAGAAGTTTAAATTATATCAGATGTACAACAACAATACAATAGACACATCACATAATGGATATGAATAGAATCTATTACACTAACAGCCAAGACATTAATACTGTCATCTTTACCTAATCATAACTTGATCGTCGGAAATTTAAAAAAAATTTTTTTTTAAATTAGGACAATAGAATCTTTCATAAAACATAAAAATAATAGGAGTTAATTATGTATCCTCAAGTTTAGGATGTTTAGTCACTCTTTCTGTTTCTTCACAGTCTACAAAATAATATAGATAGGTAATACTGGCAAAAAACAAATAAATGAACACAGTAGCATGGTGTAAACATTTTATATCTAAGTTCCTGCTCTGTCAATTTCTTACATCTTCACTGCTCACCAGATTCTGAAGATTCTTCCTCTTCCAGGTCCATTTCACCATTGTTTTCCCCTACATTACTTGGATTCAGTCCCTTCTCCTTCTCTACCAATCCAGTCAAACTAGCATTGACGTCACTTTTCATCTTCCTCAGTCCTTCACAGAGTTCTGTCAAACCATGAGGATCTTGGCTTCCTCCAGCACAATTGACTTTCTCTTTATGTAATATCTTATTATGCTCTATTCTATCAAAAATCTCGCAAATAATCTCAGCACTTGGGGGCCCATCCATTTTCAAGCCTATTACAGAATTTAGAGATGGGGTGGCCGAAGTTCCTGGTAAGTAGTCGCCAGCATTTTGTGCATGGTAAATGGTCGTAATATACACTTACACACATTAAATACTCATTTTTGGCGGGAACACTGTTCACATTTGAAATTTAAACCAAACTTGCAGATTCCCCCAATAAGCCAACGAGACAAAACTACTCTTTCAAAGATGAATTCGCCGTTCCCTTTCTCTACGCCATCTCGCCATTGCAAGACTCCGGGAAGCAACTTCTGTACTCCTTCAAGATCAAGACTCTCGACCAGCAGAATTTCATCTGCGATCACCAAGACCCCAGGATCCGCCCACCGTGTCACCCCAGGCAGTAGATACATCCCCAACAGACTGGACAGGGATGTGGAGTTCTCCAGATTTCAGGTAGCTACTCCAACAAGACAGATCCCCGCCAATAAAGCGGGGAAAGAGAGTAGCGCTGGAGGCAATTCAGCGGACAAGGTTGAACATTCCAGACAAGCTATGATGAATCAATTACTAGCGCTCAAGGGACAGAAGAACACTGACACAGTGCTAGCACTTTCAACACCTCGTAAAAAACATGACAAGTGTAAGTACTGAAAATATTGGCTCAAATAGAAATCATACCTATCATTGTTGAGTTGTTGTGTGTCACAGGCTGACCCTTTACCTAACTACTAAGCTTGAGAGGCATTTGATACTTGTACATGCTTAACCTCTCCCTCCCTGGATCAATGTTTGTTTCATTGTGGATCTGCTGTTAATAAGTAATCAAATTCCCTCCTTCTTGAACGAATGAACACGTAATAGGAACATTAGTACAATTTAAATACCACAAATCCTGAGATCTTAGTGTGCTATAAACCTTAGAGTAGGAAGGCAAATTTCCACCGGTTATATTGAGCATAGTGTCCTGTGATCTAATCCCATGAGAACTGTTTTTTTGTAAGTGTTTATGCTTAAACTTAATGTGGATGCGATATACATAGTTTATTTATGAAGTGAGAAGGTAATTATGATGCACTAAATGATCTTTGAAGTGGCGAGGAATCACTTCTGGTACACATGAGATAACTGAGAGATACGTTGTAATGCCGATCTATAAAGGATGCCAATTACCACTAATTACTCAACTTTCTACAAGTGCTACTGTGTCCCAGGAGTGACTGTCCACATGATAGCTGCTGTTTGCCTTAGTTTCCCAGGATTCCTGGAGAGCAAGGAAGTAAATGCTTACGGTCAAATGTTTTAACACTCTTCTAATTTATTTTTTGGGGTAAAGGGTCTAGTTTATGAGAGAAATGCAGATGATATGAAGTTGCAAAACCATTTGCATGAATGCAAGGATTATTGTTTAATATATAATTTGTCAGATTTGATTTGATGGAATAAGGGAAGGTCAATAGCTGGGAGGCGATGTTATTGGAGGGGCTTGCAAAGTGTTACCTTTGTGTGTGTGTGATTAGATGAATACTGGCAGACATATCTCAACTCTAATTCAAGCCATTCGTCTAACAAGAAGCTGCACAAGTTACCTAAATCTGCAGATAAAGTGTTGGACGCACCAAACCTCATCAATGACTTCTGTGAGGATGAGTAACGACTGTGTGTGTGTGTGTTAGTGGATGTGTAGTAGGCGGGGTGAATGGGGTTGGGAGGAGGAGGAGAGAAGGGATCGTTTTATTTGATTTTGCCTTTGTAGAAGTAGTGTTCATGGCAGTTTGTGCTCTTAGTGTTACAGATGTTAGCACTCCTCCTGGGTCATGTGTTGTGAGGGTCATGTGTTGTGAGGGTCATGTGTAGGGAGGGTCATGTGTTGTGAGGGTCATGTGTAGTGAGGGTCATGTGTTGTGAGGGTCATGTGTAGTGAGGGTCATGTGTTGTGAGGGTCATGTGTTGTGAGTCATGTGTTGTGAGGGTCATGTGTTGTGAGGGGCATGTGTAGTGAGGGTCATGTGTAGTGAGGGTCATGTGTTGTGAGGGTCATGTGTTGTGAGGGTCATGTGTAGTGAGGGTCATGTGTTGTGAGTCATGTGTTGTGAGTCATGTGTTGTGAGGGTCATGTGTACTGAGGGTCATGTGTTGTGAGTCATGTGTTGTGAGGGTCATGTGCTGTGAGGTTCACACGGACTATAGGATAGTGTGTTTTATTGGAAGATTCAGTTGAGCTTCTATTTCCTGTTAACTGGAGATGAGATGCAATGGGAAATAGCACAGGATCATGTGTATATGAACCAGGAGTAGCTATGTGCATACAGTAGCTCTGCAATACTGTGACTGTATACTCCAGTCTAATACAGAGCTTAGCTTTAGTTGCAGCTGTGTTGGCCTTGCTTCCAGCCATGTAGTTGCTGGGGGTGGGGCTCTATCGTAGCATGGTCGGCTAGAAATCAAACAATAGTTACACTAACTCTCTGCCAATCCTGGCTAACTCCACATCAAGTGCAGCAGACCGCAGTATAACATGTACCTCATTACTCTCCACTATTATAGGGGTCCTCTCATCCTTGTAAACCTCTAAATACATATGTTAGAATAATTGGACACACCCACATCATGGATCAGTCATTTCTAAGTATAACTTGCATGTAATCATTATGTCGTGTGATTTGTTCTTATGTCATGTGACTTGCATGTGTTATGGTCTTTGTATCATGTGAGTGTCCTCTTCGTCATGTGACTGTGTGTTGCGTCAGATCTCAATGTGTTAGATTGGAACAACTCTGACCTCCTTGCTGTGGCCCTAGCTGGGAGTGTGTATATATTTGATGTTGCCCGTGGCGATGTGCAGCAGCTGTGTGATGTGGAGGAGGAGGAGGAAGGGGTGGAGTCTAGGTACGTCTCCTCGCTACGTTGGGACCAGTCTGGCAAACAACTAACTGTGGCTACTAATAATGCTGAGATCAAGGTAGGTAGATATGTGTGTATGTAGTTGTTGTTTTGTTGCTGTTGTTGGTTGTTGTTGTTTTTTTAGTATTATTTTATTATTATTTTATTATTGAGCGAGTACGTACATGTATGTATGTTGTAAGTGTGATGTCATCACCGTGTGAGTTGTTCCTGACTGATAGTCACATGTAGCATGACATGCTATGAATGTCTTGTGTGCAGGACATGTACGTATTTCTGTGAGACGCACGGAAGGAATCAGACCATGAGTACACAAGGGAGGGAGGGAGTAATGAGGTCATATTCTGGGGATGGTTTTTAAACGGTTTGTAATTACATGCCAACAGAAGTCTCACAAGATGGTGGAATCTAATTAATTAATAGAGGAGGAATGTCAGCATTATTGCAGATGTCTTCTTCACACGCTCGTGGTCTCAAGATGTGTACTGGTGTGTGTGCATGTGTCATTGTGTATATATGTGTGCATGTGTCATTGTGTATATATGTGTGTGCGTGTGTTAGTTGTGGGACGTGGCTGCGGGTAAGTGTGTGCGTAGCATGAAGACCCACCAGAGCCGAGTCAGCAGTCTGTCCTGGCACCCGAGGTCCGCTCTGCTGAGTTCAGGGGCTAGATCAGGACACATCCACAACTACGATCCACGGTCCAGACACTACCACGTGCACAGCACGCGTGCTCACAAGCTGGACGTGTGCGGCCTTCAGTGGTCTGAGAGTGGGCGGTTCTTGGCCAGTGGAGGCAATGACAACATCGTACACGTGTGGGACTACTATTCTCAGGATCCTTGGAACAAGCCGTGGCAATCCTTTACCAAACACAGAGCAGCCGTTAAGGTAGGGCAAATAAGTCATTCTTTGTGATACATGTGTAAGTGCATTGGTGTGCATGTTTTAATCAAATGACAGTATTTATTCATTGTACTTGTGGTTTTGTATTATATTGAACACTGGTTACTGTTAGCTCACACTTGGTTGTTGGGACTGTCTGTGAGTAGGTCTGGCCAGTTCTGCTTAATTAGAGTCATAATGATAGTACTATGAATCAGTATATTGCTAGGTAGACACTACCTACCACAGAGTCTAAATGTAACCATGTACTTTCACATGTGTCGAGCCTCTTCTCTCATATACCGATGCAAGCTTAGACAACTATTTAATTCTTTGCATTTCAAAATTAAAAAAAAAAATCCTCAAAAACCACCTATTATGCTGGCATTATGCTCGATGCTTGGCACAGCTCCGGCCTAACTGTGAGCTATGGCAGTTGAATGACTATTGTGGTTCTGTACATGTGTGTGAACAAGAGTGAGTAATGTGTTCTGTATGTATGAATGAAGGATGTGTGTGTGTGTGTGTGTGTGTGTATACAGTAGTACACTAGGGAGGGTGTATATGAAGTGATAGAGTCAGGAAACTTCTCCCTGATGATAGTCCACCACTATGTAGTCACATGTATGCCACATCCTATCACATGCATGTCATGTGACCCAGTGTAGAGTATGGTAGTTGACAGCCAGTCTGGTAACCTTACAACTCTCCCATAAAGTCATTCTGTTAGAATTGCTGACGTTTGCACAGTGTTTACTAAATCAGTAGAAAATTCACATATGTATTCCACTGGAGTCAGACTGTTGCTGAGTGTATAGTTCCCCCAGACTCACTGAGTTTCCCCTTCCGTGGCCTAGTTCTGTTTGAAACACGACACATATGTACATAGCTTGTGTTGTATCTGGCCGTGTTTCAAAATACCTACCTAATTAGATCAACTCAGTCTGCCTTAGGGCATATACTGGGCTCTCCTCCTCCTCCTCCTCCTCCTCCTGGTTGGTGTGTTTGTCACTTTTAGTTCCAAAACAGACAATGTGGTATTGTATCTTCTCTCATTTGGATTATATCTATGTGTTGCTAGGCACTTGCCTGGTGTCCATGGCAACCCAGTGTGTTAGCGAGTGGAGGAGGAACAGCGGACAAGTCCATCCGACTTTGGAACGTGTGCACTGGGGACAGTGTTGGCCACACCCACACAGACTCACAGGTACTACCTACATATGTTGAGACAACACTGCACATGCATTTAAGGACTTCTATATCTCATGTGTGTTCATCTCATGTAATGCCAGCAAACTAGACATTGTAGGGAATATATATAGAGGTTCCAGAGATAGGGAGATTTATTATAGTACTATAGCTAAAGTTGAATTCTATGATTATAAAATCCTACTGTGGGTCTCATATAGGCATGTGCATTGAAGTAGTGTGAAATTTTTATGGGTGTGGCTAAGTACATCATTGTTTCCCACCTTCACCGAAAAATCCTGCATGACCATCTTCATAGAAGTGTGTGTGTGTGTGTGTGTGTGTCAGGTGAGTGGTCTTATCTGGTCCAACTCTCACAGAGAGCTCCTGTCCTCTCATGGTAATCCATCCAATGGTCTGCGGCTATGGAAGTGGTTGCCTAACAACAGCAACACCAACAATGTGGAGAGTGAAGCTGGTAAGGTGTGGCTCAGACAGCTGGGTGAAGTCACTGGACACGAGGGACGCATTCTGCACATGTGCACTAGTCCAGACCAACAGACTGTTGTCACGGCAGCAGCTGATGAGACTATAAGATTTTGGAAGATATTTGGGGGTGGAGCTAGCCCAGCAAAGTCTCGCGGATGTCCGTTATCAGATATTTCAACTTTCATTAGATAATAATATTAGCGAACATGTTAATGTGTGTATGTGTGTGAGTATCGACCTAGCTCATTCAGAGCTGTGTTTGTATCAATATGGCCACATCTTGTGACCTCTAAGAATAGGATTCAGTATTCCTGTGATAATTTTTATCACGGTCAGACATTTTCATACTTGTGACTTTCTCTGTCATAATGAATACAATAATGATCATTCTCAATGATACTTGAAACTGTGTGGGTACTCGCTAATGGATGATATTTGAAACTGTCAGTCCATAGGCTAGCTACTGGCTGACGTCTTGCACTCTGTAATGTTAGTAGCATCTAGTATCCCAAGTATAACTCTTGTAACATGCACCCATCTTTGGTGAAGTCTCTAGGGACAGAGTTCAGACATAGAGGCTAGATGTTAGGTCATAGGCCAGAGTAGCCCTGGTTTTAGGTAATGGTCATCAGTGTTAGAAGCCACTACAAGTGGTGTGGGAGTGACATTGTTTACGCAACAATTGTCTCCTCTTATGTCTGTGTTTGTGTGTTTCTCCTTGGATTTATGCCTAATTAGCTCAACTCTAGCTAGTCAACATCATATCCCAGCCAACGTGGACGCAATAAATGGAAGTTATGATAGCTGAACTAACAGGACCTGCTTATGGGCATGCAAAGCCCCACACACAGTTTATATAGCACTGCTGCTAGAGGGTAAAGGACACCTAACTTGCAGGGAGGGACATACACAGTAAACTGGACATTGTTTTATTATCTACTAAGCCACATGCACGCTGCACACTTTCGTTGCGACCCCCACGCCCCCGTGCGGTCTGGTATAAATACCTACCTCTCTTTTCATCTGTATTGCTGAATATGCAATTCAAGCAAGCGGTTGCTGCTGTTCAGAGTCGTCTGCAAGAACAAGAGTATAAATATTAATTTCTATTCACTTCGTTGAGCTACCTAGAAGTATCTGAAGTGTTCGAGGAATTACTCCCTGCAAAGTAATAGCTGGTTTAGCCTGTCTGAGCAAAGTTAATCAGGTGTAGCAAAGTTAATCAGGTGTAGCAAAGTTAATCTGGTGTAGCGAAGTTTACTTTGAAGTTATGGCATTGAATTGCCTTCTCCTGCTGCAGCTCGCTAGTCTACTGCTGCTAGAACCTCCATCTGTGTCTAGTAAGTTGAGATAATATGAATTAGTGTGTGAGGAGTTAGCGTGAGGTTGAAGATAAGAGAGAACTTGATGTGTGTCCATTGAGACTGTGTGTGAGCTAGCAATGGATGCTATGTTGAAGTATATCTTGAGTACTACTAAGTTAGAATTGTCACATGTTGTAAAGTGCATGTGATCTGAGCCTAAGTCTCCACTGTAACTCACTGAATATCAGTCACTGCAGATTAATTATAATGCATTACAATAGGTAGTGATAGGTTGCAGTGTAGCTGTGTGTGTGATGGTGCAACTAGTTAGTGCTGATATCATTAGCTGTAGTTGTATGTATATCACTAGTTGTGATCTTCACTAACCTTTGAATTATAAAAGCTCACTCTCTCACGGTTGTAAGCTACAGAATGCCTATGTCTGGTTCAGTATGCTGTGTTGGTAAGGGGTAGACTGCACTAAAGGGGTAGACATGGTCTATGAATGATGTTATTCAGTTGTTGGATTGATTGTAATTTGCCTGTGGGTATGTCTACATGCTGTTGTGGAGTATCCCACCATGCTCAGTAGCACGACCGGCAGGCTGGGTGGGGATGTGACACTAGTGTGTTTGTGATGGATAATTAGATAGATATTTTGTTATTTCATATGTGCACTTGTTGTACGTTGTTTTATTGAGTGTTTTGTAAGGACATAGATACAGCAATTAAATAACAACAATTTGAATCTGAAATTTTGTATACAGTCTGCACAGATATGCACTAGTACGAGTTAGCTTGCACCAGATCTGCACGCTGTAATCGTGTCTTTTCACCTTTCTTGTTGTGTGTTGAATGAGACTGAGTTTTGTACATTACTAGTAAGTTAATTTTAGTGTAGTTGACTAGAGTTCAGTCATGGGATGTTGTTTGTATAGTGATGGTAGTAGGTGACTAGGTTCAGTTATGGGATGTTGTTTGTATAGTGATGGTAGTTGACTAGGTTCAGTCATGGGATGTTGAAGTGATGGTCTATTCCCTGACACATCAACACTCATTAACACTAATGGACTCTAATCACTCAGAATGCAGCTGATTACAGGGAGGCAACTCTCTAGGGGAAACGTAGATGAGGGTGAACAAACGAAAATCAGAAATAGTTTCTCAACTATATCTATGTCCTGTCATCAATGTCAGCTAATGCACCACACCAGGCAGACTGGCAGTCTGTGGAATGATTCTGCAGCTTGTGTGTGTGTGTGTGTGTGTGTGTGCGCGTGCGTGCGTGTGTGTGAGCGCGCGTGCGTGCGTGTGTGTGAGCAGAGACGTGGATATCTTGAAAGCTGAACATATACGGCACTTGACGGTATTCCACAACAGATGTGTTCGGACTATTCTTGGAGTCACTAGGTTCGAACAATAGCAGCAGAGGATACCTTCCCGAAGGTTAGGTGAGAGGTTTGGTATGAGCTGGTCTTTAGTGGATTATGGTGATGGACAGAAGTTGCATGGCTGGGTCATGTTGGAAGGATGGGAGATGACAGGTTGCCAAAGAGAGTGATGTTTGGTGAATTGAAGAAGAAGAGGGCATGTCATGGACCCAAGAAGAGATGGAGAGACCTGGTGTTGAGTGACCTGAAGGAACTGAAGATGAAGGATGAGTGGTACCAGCTATGTCAGGACAGGAAGGAATGGAGGAAGAGATGTCAGGAAGGCATAGACAGTGTGGCATCTAGCAGGAAGAGGAGATCCTGTGCTGCAAATAGGCAACAACCTTCATTTGTGTGCCTGCAGAAGACATTTCAGGAGACAGGGTGACCTAACAAGACAGACATTTCTGTGAGAGCTAGTCATTGCCAGCCTAGGTTACGCTAGGCCCGCTATCACCGTTCATATTCTGTGGGCGAGTTCAAGTATGTGTGTGTGTGTGTGTGTGTGTTACATGATATGAGATGTATCAGGTGTTGACCTATTAACCCTGGGATTGAGTCACATGAAGGCTGCCTCCACAGTTGTACTCACCTTGTCTGTCTATCTGTCCGGCTGGTGGTAATTTGACAAGTTATTCTTTAGTTTCATAGGCAATTCAAATTTTGGCTAGTTTAGCATAACCCATGCACTGCAGCCACACCCCTAAATGATCACGTGATCCTACAATGCCGCCTGTTTGGTAGCTTGTTACCATAGCTGTGTTCTCCATAGTTGCTTAATAGTGTGCATATGTGTGTGCGTGTGTTGTACATAGTCCACATGATATCTAGCGAAGTAGCTCCCAGCAAAAAAATCCTGTGAAGATCTTGTAAGATCCTATAAAAGATAAGATTTTATAAGATCATTGGACATAAATGTTCCAAAAGCTGATAAGGTCTTACAAGATCTTACAGGAACTTGTAAGATTTTACATGATTTATTTCTTAGCAAAACTTATAGAATCTTTAGTACAAATAGGATTTTATCCATCTTATACGATCCTACTGATACTGCAAGATCTGACAAGATCTTATAGGATTCTTTTTTTGGCTGGGTAGCTATAACTATTAGCATGATCACTATGAATGTGTTCAGTTGTTCGGCTGAAATATTAGTCGTTGGTTTTAATAGCCATGCAATATTAAGCTCAGGGAGCAAAGGTCAAACATACAAATTATTCATAAGCACACACATACATACCTGTAATTTAGAATATGAATATTCTCTCCTATGAGTTTGTGTGTGTGTGTGTGTGTTCGTGCATGGATGTTTAAAGTTATTCTATTTATAATTTCACTTGTGATGAAGTAGAATAATTCATTCCCTGACTGTCCTTGTGAACTTCCTAATTAGCTTAGTATGTATGTGAGAAGCCATAGAGTTCACTCCCCCCCCCTTCCTCGACCACATCCTCACTTGATGGGAGATAGGAAGTGACTGATAGAATGTGGACATTGCGATGTCCACTGGTTACCTTGGCAATGCACATGAAATTCATTAACAGTTGAACTAGTTTGCCAGCTAACTGTGGTGGATTGCACTGTTTATGATTACTGTTGTTGTTGTTGTTGTTGTTGTTGTCATTGTTGTTGTCAGTGATATGGTGATTATTTAGTTGCACTGCCTTGTTGTTATTGAATGATGTAGTTTGGTACAGTATGACTTAGTTTGAAGTAGCTACACCTGCTTAGGACTTGTCAATTAGATTCTTATGTTATTGAAACAACAGCTGTTTATTATACCAACATATGTACAATATTGCACTAAGCAACTACTATGTATGTAGTGTGCATATGTTACCATGGTGACTTGTTCCTGTATCTAGGTACATTATCAGTATTACACTCGATCGTGTCGAGTACCGTACGTGTGCGTCCAGTGGAGAGAGCGGCCGTGTTAGCACTGACCTCTGCCCCTGGGGTTCGCCACGGCTTCAGATGTCGCACTAGCACGGGCAGTTCCTCTGACCTGCGGTGGGTAAAGGATGGCACCTCGGTGAGATTCGTCGTGTCTCGTACTGTGAGTTTTTTGGAGATGGACTTGAGTAGTCCTCAAGTGACGTCATCTGACGAAGGCAACTACACGTGTGCTACTACTGACGGCTCGGAGTCTATCACCATATTCATTAGTGCTGGTAAGTAACCATGGAAACAGTTAGAGGATTCAATTCCTTGCAAGAATCATAGCATGTGGGAGTGTATTAGTCATGTTAGTTACAATACTTTGTATGAATAATACATTCATATTTAAATATGTGTGTTCATTACTGTGTTGATATTGTTATTTACATTGTATGTGGTAATTTTATGTACATGTGTGTGTATAGTTGTAGTGTTTGTGTATAAGTTATGTTATTGTGTTGATGTGTGTTGTTATTGTGTTTATGTGTGTTGTTATTGTGTTTATGTGTGTTGTTATTGTGTTTATGTGTGTTGTTATTGTGTTTATGTGTGTTGTTATTGTGTTTATGTGTGTTGTGTTTGTGTATATGTTATTGTGTTTATGTTGTTATAATTTTCTTACAGATGCTTTGGCAGTATTTCCATTGCAGACACATTACGTGGTGAGAGAGGGAGCTGCAGTCTCCCTAGGCGTAGACACAGTCGCATTTACTGATGAAGGGTCAGAGGTCATCCAGTGGTCGCTGGCGGGCCAGGTGAGAGGATATGGGCAGAGTTTGACTATCAATTCAAGTCGTGTAGAAGACAGCGGACTCTATACCGTCAACTACACAAAAATGGAGGGAGGAGCTTATCAGACGACCACCACCTCTATCTCACTGACTGTGCAAGGTATGTTAGTACACACATGTGACATCATGTGACACACATGTGACATGCCTGCCTGTAATTATGGAAGGTAGAATGCAAGCACTCTTTCTTAACTCAGTGTAAACATTTAATTACTTCTATTTCTCTGTTTTCCTATCTTTCTTCATTTTGTTCCTTCCTCATCTGATGGAACATTCTATTGCCACTAATTATAGGATGCAAGTGTCCGTGTTTCATTGATAGCTAGACTGCACAAGTTAACATGTCTCATTGCGGCAATAATCATTCTATACCTACATTACTATTCCGGCTCCAATACTTGAAATACATTTAACATCGCTCTCACAAGAAATGTCCTGCAAAATTTAGACGATAGATGAATTGATAATACAAGAGAAAGTACAAGAACAATAAAAAAACCCACTTGTTAATATGTTGGTGTGGTTTGATTATTTATTCAGTCTCTGGCACAGATGTTGAAAGAGTTACATGACTTTGTTTTGTTTTGTTTTGTTGGTTTGTGTGTAGTTTCGCCACAGGTGTTACAGTCTCCTATCTCCATGGTAACTAGTGAGCACAGCCGAGTGGTATTAGTGTGTGAGTTCACGGGGTCACCAAGACCACTCAACCTCATGTGGGTGAAGAGAGAGGGATCTCTACCCATCATGTCTAGACGTGCTGTAATGACTACCACCTCCGACAACAGCACGGTGCAGCTCTTCAATGTGAGTTTCAGACTGTCAATACGTCAAGTACTGGATTATATGTCTTATGGCAAAATAGAGTATCAGTTATCTCAACTCATTGTGGATTTGATACTATAGCTCTAATAGTCCAGTGGGAAA
>WLWD01000375.1_pt1 | contig 104108 bp, 84 predicted proteins | sample 6712731 | NCBI WGS metagenome assembly WLWD01 (sample SAMN12718690, study PRJNA576275) | sponge metagenome | isolation source: marine sponge | host: Mycale hentscheli | place: New Zealand: South Island, Marlborough, Capsize Point | collected 2014-11-01 | reverse complement strand
CATTTTGATATGCCATACTCATGTTTATGGCATTGCTTGTTATTCAGCCCAACACTCACATTAGGTAACTACTACATTTTCTACTGTTACTGATTATAGTAAAACTACAATGATTAGGTTATTCTCGGCTAAATTAGTAAGTAAAACAATATTAACAACTCAAATAGTGGAGTGAAATATATTTATGGAGTTCCGTCAATGCACCAATTTAGTTTTAATCAACTACCAGTGACATTGGACATTGAACTATTATTTCACCTTCTTTTCTACTTCTCCACTTTAATAATTGTAATACAGAAATAAAGTCAATAAATGATAAGTCAACAAACTGGACATTGTGGACTTGTTTCAATACGTCTGTTTTATTTATTTATTCATTTTATTTAATTGTTCATTCGTTTTCCTTTTATTTTAAGTATTCATTCATTTATTATTATTATCATTATTATGTATTATTATTTATATATATATATATAATACTTATAGCACGAGTCAGAGTACAATATGGGAAAATATTTTACGAGCACGCAAAATATTTTCACGAGCCAAAGGCGAGTGAAAATGTGGCGTGAGAGTAAAATATCATTCCCATATTGTACGACGAGTGTGATAAGTGATTTATTGCTTCTTTGAAATTTTTCTCAACCGGTTACAATACAATTTTCATTGATTTTACTCGCTACGCGCGCGCTACAAGTAGCGTACAATATAAACCGTACAATATGGGAGAATACAGAACGCTCGCGTGATGCGGAAATATTCAAGTAAAAATATCAAAGCTGCAATAAATATATATATATGGGGTATGGGAGGTGGAAGCGGTTAGTATTGGCCTAATGACTCCATTCTTAATAGGCTGACACTCATCTCACTGTTAGACAAAAGTAATGTCCTTCTCTTCCATGTAGATGGAGCAGGAGACTCAGGCCATTGGGTTTGAGCTGGAAGATATGCAAAAGAGTCCCAATGTAGAGCCATTCCTGATAGAACTTCTCCACCAAGCCTCTTACAGAAACAACACCTTAGGGCTACCCTGCGTCTGTCCCAAGGAGAATCTCGGCAAAATTTTAAGGGAAGAGTTGTGTGAGTTCCTAGCCTCTCACTACACGCCTAGCAGGATGGTTCTAGCCGGAGTCAATGTGGGGCATGAACAACTGGTGCAGCTAGCCAGGGAACATTTCATGGACATGGAGACGTCTTGGACAGGAGCAAAGCAGAGGGAGGTGGATGGGTCTATGGCACAGTTCACTGCTAATGACAAGAAGGTGAGCGGGTAAGGTGTGGTTATACATACTTTTGATAGGATTTGTTTTGGTTAGTATTTCAGTTTCAACCCACATAGAATAATGGTGTGAATTTGATTGTAGAGATCCTGGAATCATTCATAGTGTCTCCCCCATCTTCTAGATTCCTCTGTCTACTTTGATTGGACAATGTCAACATGTACAGACTTTAATGCGGTTGTTTTTAGTATTCATTTTTTTAATATCTCACACAGGCATTAACCTTTAATTAAAATCTCTTCTTATCCCTCCCCCCTGCCCCCACCCTCCCCACAAACTTACTTATACTTACCAGCCATATGAATACTTCATGATTGTACTGGAGTTTCTGAGAAAATGTGAACTTCCCTTTAGATTTACACGTGATCTATTAAATTGCATCACTTTATAATTGGCGAGTGAGCGAGACACTATCAGGGGTAACTCAATTGAAATCGGGGATATTTATATATATATATGTTTGGACGTACATAAGGCATTTTTGTACTTTGACCCTCGCATTTTTGTGTTAGTTCCGTGGTCGACCCCGTACCAAACTTCACTAAACAGAATCCTCCGATTTATCGATCAGTACCGATATCACCCTAGAAATTGAATTGTTTACCGTTTTGAATTCTTTTGCGGGTGCAGTTAAAACGTGAAAACTTACGGGACTTCCATTTCTATTCAAGTTAGTGGCGGTGGTAATAGCCATACGCAACAGTATTTACTTGAAATGCATTATCCACTAGATTAATCGCAAAGGTAAGTCTCGTGTAGGTGTATGTCCAGTTGTGTCAAAGAATTGTGCTTTACAGCCATTATTTAGCTAAAGAATATCGCAAAGAAAACGTTTAAATAACGTGTATTTTTTGTTGTTGCTTTTCCCCTTCAATTCAAACAGTTGCAGCGAGTTGTTACTATGGCACTGAAATCCCTTTACTGTGTATGCGTAATTTAAAACTCGACTGTATTTTTAGTAGCTCCAGTGTTAGAAGTCATATAAAAATAGTATAGTCTTTAGGCTCGCTCGCCATTTGTGCTCAAGCACATCACTAGTTATAAATAAGGTAAGTAAATAATATATTATCAAAATTGATTTTATCCCAGTTGCAAGTAGTAATACTCACAAACATGTTCCAAATCAGTGGTCTATGTATGTCTGTGAGTCACTTTATCTGTATTTCCTGATCTTTATCTGCTGTGTGTGTTTCATGTTACACAGCTAATAATTGTTCATGCCTTGTTTTGATTTATTGTATTAGTTCGAGCGTATTGGACCTCCAGTAGTGGGACCCAACCCTTTACCAGATCTGACCCACGTGGGACTGGCTCTAGAGAGCTGCAGCTATCTCCATGACGACTTCTTTGTGTACGCAGTCATGAATTCCTACATGGGAGGCGGAGGATCGTTTTCAGCTGGAGGACCTGGTAAAGGGATGTACACTCACATCTACCAGAATGTCCTCACTCAGAATCACTGGCTCTATTCAGCTATTGCTCAAAACCATGCCTATGCAGATTCAGGAATTTTCTGCATACTGGGAAGTTCCCATCCATCTAAGGTGTGGCAGTGCTGAGATTCTGTATTTTACAGGGGTTGAAAGAATAGAAATACTAAAGAGATATACTAAGGTGTAACGGTGTTTATTACTTGTGGGGGAATTTCTTGATGAATGTTCGTAACTCCCGCCAGGTAAGGGTTGGATGCCAGGTGTCGTCCCAGATCCAGGTATCGCTGCCACCAGAGTAAGTCTATTCTGGTAGCTGTAATCGAAACTATCCTGCTGTCACCCCAAACTTGCTCCTTTACCCTTAACTAGCCCTGAGGTCGCTCAAGGAAGTTATGTTAAAAGTATTTTGGCTATAAGTATGTGACAAGGGTAAGTATGTACAAAAACCAAAGACTGAATAACTTTGGGGGAGGCCGACCATCAGATTTTATAGGTCTGCCACCCACCAGTGAACCATAAAAGGAAAAACATAACTGCTCATGCCCAGTCACCAACATGTTAAAGAATGTTCTAGAAGTTCTATACTAAGTGTGATGTAGTGTTAATGTTCATCTTTGGCACGCCTGCTGATATTCTCCCTGTGGGTATTCCCACATTACTCACCTAATACATTTTCTCCCACAGGAAATTATGAGTCATAGTTCTCTCTTTTTATTGCCTTAGAATATGTCAGCAGGAACATTATGAGCCATAATTTATTTAAAATGCTGGCTTAGCATTTTTACTTAATTGTGGATATTATAGCCTCAGAATATTCCTTGTCCTCAGGCTATGCCCTCGGACTTGGACCGTTTGGAACCATAATATCCTCAGAACTAGTTTTAATGGTCACAGATTCTTGAAATTTGGTCAGTAATTGTTAGGTTTGTATTACACTATGTGGGTGTTAATAATATATGCTGTGTCGTCATTATAGGTTAGAAGACTAATAGAAGTGCTATGTCAGCAGTTTATACACATGACCAAGGTCCCTAATGAGGTTGGTATTAATTAGAATGTAGCATTATGCTTGTTCATCCAAGCGTGTCTGTGTAGGTAGCTCTGACTAGAGCCAAAGAGATGCTCAAGTCTGCACTCATGATGAACTTGGAGTCTAGAATGATACTGTTCGAGGATATTGGCAGGTTAGTGTATGTGTGAAAATACCAGATTAGGTTATTCTGTAATCGATCTAATAATTCACTTTGACATTTATGCTGTGAAGCCCACTCTTATGTGTACCTAAGCAATGAAATATATATCGTGTAATTAGCCTTATATGTAAGAATATATAATATTTTACCAGCTAAATGCAATGCTTCCATAACCAACTTAAAAATTAAACAAAATCACTACCTTGATGCTGTTGTATCTACTATTTTATTTAACTCTCTGACCGCGGCGAGCGTATATATATGCCGCAATTGAACTCCACGCAGACCGCGGAGGGCATATATTTATGCTTAAGAACGCCCTTACCACAAACGCGTACCGCGGAGGCTACGGCGCCTAATCGGTGGTTACTGCCACCGGGATTTATTTAGTGGTAAAGTAGCAACGCTTGCTAGGGGTATTTGTCAGCTATGGCCCAGTGTACCTATACTACCAAGGATGTATTATCAATGCTTGATGAAGACTCTGAGGATGACTTTGAGGGGTATATTGATGAAGAGGAATATGCTGATAGGTATGAAAACTCTGATGCTGAGACTGAGAGCAGTGGTAATAGTGACATTGAAGAGGAAATGGAAGAGGATATAAGTGAAATTGCTAGTGCTGATGAAATGGAAGTAAATAATGAAACTTTGGATGATAGCATAGATTCTTCCTCGACTACTTCTTCCTCGACTACTTCTTCCTTGACTACTGTAGGTCCCAGCTTTACTGCCACTCCAGGTCCAATTCGTGATATGAGTTACAAAAATCCCATAGATTTTTTTCGTCTCATGATTCCGGACTCCATCCTTGAGGAAATAGTAAGACAGACAAATTTGTATGCTGAGCAGTTTTTTGAGAACAATAACATTCGACCAAGATCAAGAGCACAAACGTGGGATTCATTGCAGCACAATCTCCCAGAACTGAAGAAATTTTTGAGCCTTATACTTATCATGGAATCAATTCATTATCCAGCTATTGAAGACTACTGGTCTACTTCGTGGCCCTTTGCCAGTTCAACATTCTCATCTATTATGAAACGAGACAGATTCTCTCTTCTTCTCAAGTTCTTACATCTGAACGATAATAACCATTTTATTCCCAGAGGTCAGCCTGGTCATGATCCACTTCATAAAATTCGTCCTTTTCTGAACAAAATTTTGGAGAATTTTCAGTCATGTTTTCAGCTTGGGAGGGAAGTATCATTGGATGAGTCAATGATTGGTTTCAAAGGTCGGCTTGGTTTTGTTCAATACATGCCCAAAAAACCCACTAAATGGGGACTAAAAGCCTTCGTAGTCTCAGATAGTGTTACAGGTTACGCTTTCAACTGGGTACTGTATACAGGTAAATTATTGTTTTCAAATACTCGTTGATTTTGCATTCACAATTGTTCTTTGTTTCTTAGGAAAGGATCTTTCTCAAACACCTTCTGATAATGGCGTTACACATGACATTGTGATGCGAGTCACCCAGAAGCTTCAAGGAGAAGGCCATCATTTATATATGGATAACTTTTACACCAGTCCAGCATTGTTCTCTAGTCTTTTGAAAGTCGGCATTTATAGCTGTGGAACTTTGCGGTGCAATCGTCGTGGTGTTCCAATTGCCATAAAAAAATCTGGAAAAATGAAGAAAGGTGATATAATCCATGTGAAAGATAAGTCTCTTTTGTTTTTGAAGTGGAAGGACAAAAGGGAAGTGTCTCTACTCACTAACATTCATGATAATTCCACTATTGTGAAGAGGAGGAGGAGCAAGTCTGGAGTAGGAGGCCATGAAGAAACTGTGAAACCCACCGCAATTGAGGAGTACAACAAGTACATGTCTGGAGTAGATAAGCTAGATCAGATGTTGTCTTACTACAATTTCAACCGTAGGACTAACAAGTGGTGGCGAAAAGCTTTTTTCTGTCTGCTTGATATTGCTATATACAATTCTTTTGTCTTGTATACACAATCTGAGCAAGAAGGTCGCAAGCTGAAATTCCTCCAGTATAGAATACAACTGTCAAAGAAATTACTCATGGATGCTTCAGGTCAACAAACATTCAGTGTACAGACAGATTCAGTTGTTGCACGTTCACCATCTGCTCGTCTAGTGGAGAGACATTTTCCTGACAAGGTTCCTTCTCGACAGAATGGAAAACCAGGACAACGAAACTGTGTAGTTTGCAGCTCCAAAGCAGGAAAACCTAGGAAAACAACCACATATTGCTGTAAACAATGTGGAGTAGGTCTTTGTATTTATCCATGTTTTGAACTGTATCACACTAAAGTCAATCCTAGTCGATATATTTAGCTAGACAAATAGTAGCACTTATTTTATTCACCATATACATATATATATATTATTCATAAATTCAGAAACTTTTGCTGAGCACAATACTTATAAACTAAGCGCTAGAATGTAGACAAATAACTGCTACTGTCTGTAAACTATAAGTGAAAATTTTAATTGGACTTACCTCTATCGAAACTCTTTTTCTAAGTTCAAATAGCAAAGTAATAAGTTTTCCACTCGACCCTCGTAGCTAACGCATACTGAATTTTATTTCTCGGTGGTTAGTTTGATCTCTGCGCCTTAGTTTACAGCCGAAAAAGTGGTACACTTCTTTGCCACGCGGCCTAGGGCGTTACCGGTGTTACAAACAAAACAACGTCCGCGGCGTGCGCACAGGATATTGAAATTAACTTCCGCGCTTAGAGAGTTAAGTAATAAAGTTGAGCATGATACATTACTCTCTCACTCACCTTTGATCACAGTTAGCAGCACACTTTATTAAAAATTTCACTTACTATTAATTGTGTATAAATATAATGATATGGCTATTTCTCCAGGCAAGTGTTAGGGCAAGGGATGAGATATTCGCCACAGCAACTCTGTGATAAAATTGGTATGAGGCCACTATTTGTGCTCACCTTAACTTTTACTTATCTTCCTACTCTTTCTTTTATTAAGATGCCGTGAGTGGGCAAGACATGAAGAGAGTTGGAGAGAAGCTGATGGAGAGTAATCCATCTATGGCTGTCATAGGAGACATGAAGGATGTACCTGCTAGGTGTGGAGTGGAGACAGCACTACACAGTAATGGCGGACATCTAGGCTCTAAACGCAAAACTGTATTTTCATTCTCATGAATCAGCACTTGTAAGCAGATATCTAATATTTCTTTATATCACAGTTTTGATAATTCCTGTTAATCAGTAATTAAATTCAATTACAAGGTGTAATACATGAGTATGCTGTGTGCCCCCCAAGTCATAGATCTGGGGGTCTGTGACCCCTGGCTCTCCCACTTCCATCATCCCTGATTTGAGGGAGAGGGATTGAGGTCAGCGTTATTAGATCAAACTGCCTACCTAACTGTAGTAACTCAGCAATAAGATTACCAAATGTAGTACATGTACAGCTCTAGTACGTGATCACTTGAAATATCTGTGTGAAGGATCAGTTGTATAATGTAACACGGCTAACTAACAACAAGATAACCAGACGTAGTACATGTAGAGTAACTGGTCAATTGAAGTCTCTGTGTGAGGGATCAGTTGTAGAATGTGTGGTAGAGCCATCAGGACCTGGAGAATATCATCCAGTACACGCTAGTGTTGTTTTGGTTAACTAAAACTAAAACTAAATTTAATTTTAGTTTACACCTAAAATATTTTTAGTAAACTAACCTGAACGAAATTTTATATAATAATAACTGAAACTAAAAGTCATAGAGCTCTTGAATAAAAACTAAAACTAAATTTTAATCACTAAAAAATAGCTAAACATTTTTATATAGTGATATCTCTGAAAGTCGATGAATGACCAGTGGTAGCCCCAGAAAGTGAAACCCTTTACCCAATATTTTCTTCGTAAGCACCTGAGTAATTGTTTGGCTAAGGCAAACTGTTGTTGGACTGCAGTCAGCCATTGCTATTGACTATCTAGTCCAGCCCTCCCTTAGCACATGCACATCAAATTGTTTAGTCTCCGTGCTGTATTTTTTGTCTGTTCAATCAGAGACTGGCCACTGGGTAATAACAATTATTTCAAAAAACTAAAATATTGTACTCCTGTTAGAAAAGACAACAACAACAATAACAACAACAAAAACAAAAAAAAACAAATCTAAAAATCTAGCTAACAATAATGGTGGAATACAAAAACTAAATTGAAGTCTGCTGTCTAATATTGATGACTTGAATTTAAAAAAATTATTTCTAAATAACCAAAACTAAAACTAAAATAGAAGTTAGTAAATTTGAAAAGCTAAAAACTAGAATTGAAATTAATGCATTAAAAAAAAAAAAGGTAGTCCTTGCTAGTGAAAAACTAAAACTAAAATTAATCGTGAAATTTTTTTTTAGAAAATACTAAACTAAAACTAAACTGTAATTGTTCAACCAAAACAATATCAGTACATGCACACTGTGCACGGACGTCAAAAACTATCTGCATCAGTAGACGGACAGCAAGTAGAAGGTAGTTCCTTCCCTGTGTCTGTCTCTATCCATCCTACACAACTAGGCAAACCTGTCAGAGTGTGGACAGAACTGAATGTTCTGTTTGACATTGCTAGTAATACCACTGGAGAATTAATTGTTGCTGAAGTTGATGGTATTGTGAAGATCCACAAGAGTGGTTTTAAAAACACTTGTGAAGAAGTCAGCGTCTGGACCGAGTCACCCTTACAGTTTAGTAGTGTTGTTTTAGTTTAGGGATCCCAGACTTTCTTAGTTTTAGTTATTCATACTAAAAACATGTCTTGAATTATCCAAAATTCTTCCAGAAGACTTAGTTTTCAGTTGTTCTTCAATATCGTGTAGAAGATTTTTTTAGTTATACTATAATTGTCTTAGTTTTGGTTAATTTGTGTTGTCTCTCAAATTCTTCAACAGTGAGTCTCCTTAAACAAAGTATGATATTTTTATATTGTTTAGAGAATATTTACTTGATGGCAATTCATATCTTCATTTATTGAGCACATGATTCAAAGTGAATTGTTCACAATAAAAATTACTTAGTTTTAGTTTTGTCATTCACTCTACTGGTATTTTTAATTTTAATCAAATTTAATGTCTTCTAAAATATTTAATTTTTTATTCTTACCAAAAGTAAAATACCCCAAGCAAGACAACATTTATTGTACTTGTCTATTCACTAATAAGATAATGCGATGTGATAAGAATGGTGATAATGTTCAGGTGTACAAAATGGAGCAGGTGAAAGGTCCAGGCTATGTGGGAGTGGCAGCGTTACAATAAAGGTACTATCACGGTGTGTGACAGAAGAGACTTCAAGTTCTTGATTTGTTATAAAGAAAGTGAGACATTATTCAGGATATCCACAGATATCCATAGCAACATCTATGTCACTGATAATTAGAAACACATGGTTAGAGTCTTCAGTAAAGATGGAGTATTCTTTTGCTCTTTTGGCTGTGACGATAATTGAGTGAAAATAACGAAGAATCCTTTAGGTATTTGTGTGTCTGGTCAGCTAGTGTATGTCTCTGATTATGGTGGTCATTATGTGTCTGTGTTTACTACAGCAGGCGATAATGTCACTTCATTTGGTCAGTAAGAACGAGTGCTTAGCAAAAGTTTGTTGATACTTGGGCATCATTTTTCCTAATAGAGGAAAACAGACTCAGATTATATTGTGGGGGTGTCCTAAAAGAAGACCGAAAATATAACTGTCATAATTTATTTTTTTTTGTAGTTGTTTTCCTTGGTAAATTTTGTGTCTTTATATTTTAGTTGTATCTACAGTTTTTGTGCCCCAGTTATAGCTAGCTAATGACTATAATAGTCTAAATGTTAAGAAATGCAAACTTGAATTTAGTTGTATAGTTTATATTTAAGTGTGTATTTACATTCTACAGTACTGTTTTTGTGTGTTTTCTAATGTATTATACTATTGGTCTCAGTGTGTGCTTGAGCACAATGGCGATCGAGCCTAAAGACTATACTATTTTTATATGAATGATTTTGACTTCTAACACTGAAGCTACTGAAAATAAGGTCCAGTTTTTTAATTTAGCATACTTGGTAAAGGAATTTCAGTGCCATAGTAACAACTCTGCAACTGCTTGGATTGAAGGAAAAAAACAACAACAAAACAATACACGTTATTTAAAAGTTTTCTTTTTGATATTCTTTAGCTAAGTAGTGGTTGTAACACACAATACTTTGACACAACTGGACAGCACCTACCAGACTATACCTTCGCAGTATCTAGTGACATGTAATTTCAGGTAAATCTGTGCGACGGCTATATGACAAGAGCGCATTGACTTACCACCGCCACTAACTCGCATAGAAATGGAACTCCCTTAGTTTCCAAGTTTAACTGGTACCGCAAAAATTTCAAAACGGTAAACATTCAATTTCTAGGGTGATACGGGTACTGATGCGATAGAACCATAGGATTCTGTTTTAGTGCAATTTTGAGACGGGGTCGACAACCGAACTAAACACAAATGCGAGGTTCAAAGTACACAAATTCCTTATCGTACGTCCATACTATAGACAAATAACTAGTGGTGTGATTGAGCACAATGGCGGAGCGAGCCTGATAGTTAGGTAACATAAATGGTTTACTATGCTTTAGCTTACTTTATGCAACACTATCATAGCAGTCCATGACATTTGATTTCATGCAACAATACAAATCACTCTCTTAACGGATATGGTAACTTTTTGTAGTATCAAACATCAACCATTCTGATAATCTCAATCACCAGTAACTCTTGAACAAGCTTCTCAGCTAGATAAAAAATCAACCATGTTTATTATTTGTAGTTTTAGCCAACAATGGAATTACTAACTTACAATCATTCTGAGTATTGATACCTTCGTAGTAGTATCAATTGAAGTTATTTTTGACCATCTGAAATTACCTTGAATTCTTGACAACAAGCCTCTCACCTACAAAACAAAGCACAATCAATTTTAGCACACAATACACTTACTTCTTACCTCATTTTTCTTGAGCAGTGGTAACTTTGTAGTACCAAATTTGAGCCAACTGACTATTTGAATTTACCAGTCACTGTGACAAGTGTAGTGTATCGAACGTATTAACTATTCATTATTGATTTATTCATTTCCTATGCTTGTGACGTCATTATCATTTACCCGCATGCGCGGGCCCCCTCTTGTTTTTGTGTGTCATTGTCTTATGTGCTGTGCATTATATGGAGTGTGATATGAATTACAATACTCTCTTTAAATCTCTCTGCTAACTTGTCGAACCCCGCGTCCCACGATATTACAACTGGCGACGAGCAGACGGGATACAAATGGCTGCACCACGAGTGCTGGGGAACATTCAGGAGTTCGACCCGCAAGTGGAAACTATTACCACGTATCTGGAGAGGCTGGAGCTCTACTTCGACGCAAACACTGTAGCGGCGGAGAAAAAGGTATCTGCGTTGCTGTATGGCATAGGACCTAAAGTGTACGGGGTGCTACGAAGTCTTCTGGCACCAACCCGTCCACAGGACCAGACGTTTGATGACTTGGTCACAAGGTTAAAGGCTCATTATGACCCCAAACCTCTAGTAATTGCGGAGAGATTTCGTTTTTACAAGCGCAACCAGTCCAGCACTGAAACCATTGCTGAATTCTTAGCAGACCTACGTCGACTTACCATTCGCTGTGAGTTTGACACTTTTCTGGATCAGGCTCTTCGAGATAGACTAGTCTGTGGAGTGAGAAATGAACTCATTCAGAAGAGACTCTTGGCTGAAGTTGGTCTCACCTTGGCCCGAGCTATGGAAATTGCCCAGGGCATGGAAACTGCTGAGAAAAATGCAAAGGAATTTCATGCGCCTAGTAACTCTAGTGCTACACTGGAAGTTCTTTATCTTCCTGGCAAGGCTAAGAGGAAGTGCTATCGCTGTGGTCGTGATCACCACGAGAAAGATTGTACGTTTCGTGAGGCAACATGCCACAAGTGTGGTAAACATGGGCATATTGCACCAGTGTGCAAATCTGGTCGCTCTGGCTATACCAAACGTGCCCCGCCTTCCACTTCACATGGATCAAGCCATAGGAAGAAGAAGTCTTCACCACGACAACCTACTGGTACTAGGTGGGTGGAAGCGGATTCCTCAGACACTCCCGAGGAATTTTCTTTGTTTGCACTGTCGGATGCTTCAACAACTAAGCCTATCACTCTGGAAGTAGGACTTTGTGGGAAGCAAGTCAACATGGAGCTTGACACAGGTGCAACCGTATCAATTATGGGAGAGCAAAATTTTGATACGCTATTCCCAGGACAGGAGATTCATCCGTCTACTGTGGCTCTTAAGACTTATACGGGTGAGCCGATGGAGGTTCTGGGTGAAGCAACGGTGTCTGTTACATACCAGCAACAACCCTCACTGGAGCTACCTCTGGTCATTGTCAGAGGAAGTGGACCTTCCTTATTAGGGAGAAATTGGCTCCATCACATCAAGTTGGACTGGGGATCTATAAAGGCTGTGTTGCCACCCCAGAGGTCTCTCAACGGGCTGCTGGAGAAATATCAGGAAATTTTCAAGGATGAACTGGGAACCATCAACCCATATAAAGTGGATTTGGCTGTGATGCCTGAGGCCAGGCCGAAGTTCCATCGTCCCAGATCCGTACCATATGCCTTGAAAGCAAGTGTTGAAGAGGAGTTAAATCGATTGGAGAATAGTGGTGTCCTTGAGAGAGTGGTTCATTCCAATTGGGCAGCACCAATTGTGGTTGTGCCTAAAAAGGATGGACGTGTGAGAATCTGTGGGGACTATAAAGTTACCATCAACCCTTCATTAGATGTAGATCAATATCCATTACCCAGACCTGAGGATCTATTCGCTACGTTAGCAGGTGGTAAGCAGTTTACTACCCTCGATCTCTCTCATGCTTATAATCAGTTAGTTCTCGAGGATTCAGCTAGAAATTATTTGACCATTAATACTCATCGAGGACTATACCAGTATACCAGATTGCCGTTTGGAGTAGCATCTGCGCCGGCAATTTTTCAGAAAGTTATGGACACAGTGTTACGGGGAGTGCCGAGAGTGATATGTTACATAGATGACATTTTGATTACGGGAACTACCGAGTCGGAGCATTTTCACAACTTGGAACAAGTTTTGCAGCGTCTGCAGGAGCATGGCATTCGAGCAAATAAAGCCAAGTGTTCTTTCATGCGTGACCAGGTTCAGTACCTAGGGCACCGAATTGATGCTGAGGGTATACACCCTACTGAGGGCAAGTTGCAAGCAATACAACAAGCCCCGGCTCCGAAGAATGTGCAGGAATTGAGGTCGTTTTTGGGATTGTTAAATTATTATGGTCGTTTCATACCAAATCTGTCGTCACTCTTACATCCTCTGAATAAATTGTTGTGTCAGGACACACCATGGTCATGGTCATCTGAGTGCGACCAAGCATTCAAAAAGGCAAAGGAGAAGCTGATGTCTCCAAGTGTGTTAGTCCATTATGACCCCTCCTTACCTATTCGTTTGGCAGGAGATGCATCAGCCTATGGAGTAGGAGCTGTGATTTCCCATGTGATGTCTGATGGAAGTGAAAGGCCCATTGCTTTTGCATCCAGGACTTTACTACCAAGTGAGCGTAACTACGCCCAAATAGAAAAGGAGGCTTTATCGCTTATCTTTGGCATAAACAAGTTCCATACGTACCTATATGGTCGCCATTTCACTTTAGTGACGGATCATAAACCGCTCACAACCATCCTGGGTCCGAACAAGGGCATTCCATCTATGACAGCTGCACGTCTTCAACGATGGGCAGTTCGATTATCAGCATATTCCTACACTATCGAGTTTCGTCCAACTCAGCAACACTCAAATGCTGACGGATTGTCTCGATTACCACTCAATGTTGTTTGTGCTAGTGATTCTGCACCCGACCCCTCATGTTTCAACGTAAAACAGATTGAGAGTTTACCAGTTACTTCTACGGATCTAGCGAAAGCTACTCGTACTGATCCTATTCTCAGTCAAGTGTATGCCTCCACACTGAACGGTTGGCCTAGTGAGGTCAATGATGAGCTTCAACCTTTTCGTACAAGGAGGGAGGAGCTAACAGTGGAAGCAGGATGTGTATTGTGGGGTACAAGGGTGATCATTCCTTCCAAGCTGCGACAGAAGTTACTGAATGAATTGCATCGGGATCATCCTGGCATCACCAAAATGAAGTCTGTATCACGTAGTTATTTGTGGTGGCCAAATCTAGACAGGGACATCGAAAGTTTGGCAAAAGCTTGTGTAGAGTGCCAAGCTGTCAAGAATACTCCACAAGTTGCTCCACTACATCCTTGGCTGTGGCCTACGAAGCCATGAAAGCGAGTTCATATTGATTTCGCTGGTCCTTTTCAAGGAGCTATGTTTTTGGTGGCAGTGGATTCGCATTCTAAGTGGCCTGAAGTTTTTATTATGTCAAGTACTACTGTATTCAAGACTATCGAAGTGCTGCGTGTGATGTTTGCTGCATATGGTCTACCGGAACAGATAGTCTCGGACAATGGTCCACAGTTTGTTTCCAATGAGTTTGCTACCTTTTTGAAACAGAATGGAGTGAAGCATATTCGTAGTGCTCCTTACCATCCTTCCACAAATGGTCTCGCTGAACGGTTTGTTCAGTCACTCAAACAGAGTCTTAAAGCTACACGGAACACCCAGAGGTCACTGTCACATCGTCTCTATGATTTTCTGTTTACTTATCGTCAGTCAGTTCACTCAACTACAGGAAAGACTCCAAGTTCCTTGTTTTTACAACGTGATCTACGCACACGATTTGATCTATTGCAACCTGACCAGGAAGCACGTGTTCTTGCCAAACAATCTCAGCAGAAGTCTGGTCATGATCTGCATGCAAGATGTCGACAGTTTTTCTTAGGTCAAAGTGTCATGGCTAAGAATCTACGACCAGGTCCAAAGTGGATACTTGCGGTCGTCGTGGAACGGCTAGGTCCTCTGTCCTACCTAGTAGAGACTAACGACCGAGACCTATGGAGACGTCATGTTGACCTACTTAAGGAACTGAGTCCAGCTGAGATGTTACCTGCGGAGTCTACACCACAGTCTGCTGTTGGTCCCGAGGTTATGTTACCCGCCGGTCAACACACACCAGTATCCTCTGGATCTCGTGCTGAGCCAGCACCGGTGACTGCTCAGGAAGAAGTCAGGTCCTCGGAAGCACCAACTCCCGAAGCAGCTGCACCTGTCAGAGTGCCTTCATCAGCAGTTGCGGTTCCCACTTCTCCACCGCGCTCTACTGCTGTATCAGAACCTTCCGGAACTTCTTCAGTTCACACACCTAGGACTCGATCCTATCCAACCCGGAATCGGAACCCTCCGGACTACCTACGACCTGTTTGGGAAATTCAAGTTTAGACTGACTACTGTATTGCTAAGTGGAAGGGAGTGTAGTGTATCGAACGTATTAACTATTCATTATTTCATTTATTCATTTCCTATTCTTGTGACGTCATTATCATTTACCCGCATGCGCGGGCCCCCTCTTGTTTTTGTGTGTCATTGTCTTATGTGCTGTGCATTATATGGAGTGTGATATGAATTACAATACTCTCTTTTAAATCTCTCTGCTAACTTGTCGAACCCCGCGTCCCACGATATTACAACAAGCTCTTAGCTACAAAAAAAAAGGCCAGAGTTAATTTTGCATATGTAGCTAACAAATATGGAATTGCGTACTTATCTCAGCTTCCCTCGAGAAGTAGTAGCTTCCTTAGCATTAATACTACGGCATTCTGACTACCAACGGCTCTTGACAACCAACAACCGGCACTCCGTATCCCCCCATAGAACGGCGAAGTTTTGAAATTAAGTCTGGAAAAGGGTCTTCAATGCCATAGTAACCTGTCGAATCAACTTTTTGAGTCTTGAAAACAAGCGTTTTAGCAGGAATTTTCTCATACTTTGGAGCTTAAGTATAAAGTAAGGTTTGCTTAATGCTGTAGTTTCAGAATAAACTGGAGTCAAGCCTAAATAGCCGTGTTTTTAGGAGAAAAAAGTCCCCCGCGCGCGCGTTTAAAGAGCATACGTACCATCCATACATACATACATATATACTAGTGGTGTGCTTGAGCACAAATGGCGAGCGAGCCTGATAGTTAGGTAACATAAAATGTTACTATTTTTAGCTTTCTTCATGCAAACACTATAATAGCAGTTATGACATTTGATTTCAGCAAACAAATACAAAATCACTCTCTTACCTGGTTAATGGTAACTTTTGTAGTATCAAACATCAACCATTCTGATAATCTCAATCACCAGTAACTCTTGAACAAGCTCTCAGCTACGATAAAAAAATAAACCAGTGTTATTATTTGTAATTTTAGCCAACAAATATGGAATTACTACTTACATCATTCTTGAGTATTGATAACTTCTGTAGTATCAAATTCAAGTTACTTTGACCATCTGAATTACCTTGAATTCTTGACAACAAGCTCTCACCTACAAAAACAAAAGACAATCAATTTTAGCACACAAATACAAAATTACTTTCTTACCTCATTTTCTTGAGCAGTGGTAACTTTTGTAGTACCAAATTTGAGCCAATCTGACTATTTGAATTTACCAGTCACTGTTGACTAGCTCTTAGCTACAAGAAAGAAAGGCCAGAGTTAATTTTGCATATTTAGCTAACAAATATGGAATTGCGTATTTATCTCAGCTTCCCTCGAGAAGTAGTAGCTTCCTTAGCATTAATACTACGGCATTCTGACTACCAACAGCTCTTGACAACCAACAACCGGCACTCCGTATCCCCCCATAAAACGGCGAAGTTTTGAAATTAAGTCTGGAAAGGGGTCTTCAATGCCATAGTAACCTGTCGAATCAACTTTTTTGTCTTGAAAACAAGCGTTTTTGCAGGAATTTTCTTATACTTTGGAGTCAAGCCTAAATAGCCGTGTTTTTAGGAGAAAAAAGTTTCACGCGCGCGCGTTTAAAGAGCATACGTACCATCCATACATACATACATATATACTAGTGGTGCGCTCGAATAGCGCAAAATAGCGAAGCGAGCGATGCATGTTCCTTGTAATTGCAGCTATAGATACAGTTATTTATTTTGTTGTTGTTAATGTTATGTCTGTCTGTTGTTTCATATAGATTCATTGGTGCTTCTATTCTATACCACTGTATGATGAAGGTTATAAAATTTAGGCTATGTATAATAAAGTTTAAATGTTATACTTTTTGTGGTAAAACAATAGTAATGAATTATTTTATTATTTATTTTATTAATGTAATTCGTAATCAGCTACATAGTATTGCTTTATATAATTAAGTTTAAATGTTATATTATTTGTGATAATATAAGAATAATGAATTATTTTACCATCAAAGTTATTGGCTGGTGTTTTAGACAGAATATACCGCTATTTAATTAAAAATGTCATACATCATTACAGTTATAACTGATTTAAACTTTGTGGTTTAATAAAAAAATAAAAATAAAAGAGTTTGTTTGGGTACTATAACATATTCAGAGGGAGAGCAGAGTATGTTAAATGGATGTAGATCTTAGACTACATAGTTTGATAATAGAGTTAGGTTAATTTTTATAGTTTTACATTAAATTTAACCTGCAAGTGGAGGAATGTTTCCAGGATGCATGTTATTTTGAGCTGAATAGAGCTTAGGGATATGTTTATCCCGGCTACATCGACAACATTCCAATGACTTAAATTTCATTTTGGTGCCTGGAAACTTCTCCATACACGTTATGCAGACTGGGATAGTAATCGATGAGATTTTAGCATGAAAATTACGCATTGCTGTGTGAACTTGAGGATCATCAAATGCTGGAATAATATGGTGCAATGAAACCTGGGGATGTTGTCTTGACCTGTTCCCCCTAACTTGAGCCAATCTAGTCTCCCGTTGAAGTGGTGTTTCATCAGCTAATTTCTGCTGTTGGTTAGTTGACAACTGCTCTAATCTAGAGGAATTTTGTAATGAAGATTCATTTGCTGTTCTCAACAGTTGGTTAGTGAACAAACAGTGGAGCCTGTGATCTCTTTCACTATCACTTTCAAACAAATGTGTGACTTACTGTTTTTGTGACATTAGTTGTAGACGTTGCTCTCTGCATAATGGTTTCCTAAATTTGTAATGAAGATTCATTTGCTGTTCTCAACAGTTGGTTAGTGAACAAACAGTGGAGCCTGTGATCTCTTTCACTATCACTTTCAAACAAATGTGTGACTTGCTGTTTTTGTGACATTAGTTGTAGACGTTGCTCTCTGCATAATGGTTTCCTAAACGAAAATATGTCTCGTATTAACTTATTGAAGTATATATTTTATTTTATATTTACCTCTTGCATTCGTTGCTGATAAGCTGAAAGGCTTTGCGGTATCGAAATTGTTTGAGTTATATTTTCTGCAACTTTTTTTGCTGCTTTGGGTGTATATGAGAATGGATGTCCTCTGATAGATGTCTTTTCCTTCCTCTTACAGTACAAAAAGTAGTGGGGATATTAGCTTCTTGTTCAGATGGTGTGGCTGCATTTTCAGTGTCTTCAAGAGTAGTTGAGTCTACAGCTGTATAAAGTTGATTGGTACAGTAATCCTCAGGAATAGTCTAATAAATAAATTAGGAACATTTAATGGCTTTTCAAAAAGAAAGATTCTTTACTTTGCTACCTGTTTCTGTTTCGTTTTAGCTCTCCTCCTCCTTGCCCTGTCCTTTTCATTTCTTATCTCTCTCCTTACTATTTTTTCTTCTGGAGTTCCTAACGCCCTCAAAGCTCTTGACCGAGCGTTTCTAACGTTTTGTCTACTGGGCATCTCTACTTCGTACGGCGGGTAAACAAAACAAAATGTTGCTAAGAAGGTTACCCGGCCCGCGCAAGCGCATAGGATAAAGGGAACGTTTTGTCTACTGGGCATCGCTACTTCGTACAGCGGGTAAATAAAACAAAATGTTGCTAAGAAGGTTACCCGGCCCGCGCAAGCGCGTAGGAGAAAGGGTACACACGTACGCCCACGCAAGAACAAAAACATTTCTAGACCTAAATAATATATATACGCGAACTCATTGATAGTCAGCTCCGCTCGCTCGCTCGCTTCTTGTCGCTGAATACCTATACCTGATTTTTGCTTATCCACCCCCTGCCCTAATACTGTCTCGCTAGCTTGCTCGCTCGCCAATAAATAGACTGACATCCCCGATTTCGATTTGGTTACCCCTGTAAGTGTCCTCTCTCGCTACGCTAGCTCGCCAATGAATTTTTTTTTAGTTCTTGGTAGGTTTTACTGATACAGACTTAAATTTTTTAGCATATTTTTTTTAATTTTTTTTGTACGGTACTATAGTTTTTTAAGGTACATGCCGACCTCGTAATCTCTAAAAAAAATTTAAAAAAAGAAAAAGAGCAAGAGGGAGAGACAGCGAGGGAAGGTAAAAACAACAACAACTAAAATATGGTCTCTGTTGAATGTATTTCTCCCCAATAAACTCTAAGACCCCTTACAAAGCCCCTCATGTACAAAACTCTAAGTTCATAATAAACAATACTTAAGAGCCGTAGTCCACTTAAATTTTTTAACTCTCAATTTCGCTTAAAACTTTAAGTTAATGAAGGGAGGAAAAATGAACTCAAGGGAGGGCACGCCCCTTATCCATCTATAAATGAGCCCCTGTATTTTTATAATATGTAATTTATACCGTAAAAGTTTTTTTAACAATTATAGTTGGTCAAGGAATAAATTCATAACCAATAAGATTTTACTGAAGAATGTAAATTTAAGTATTTACTACTACTAATAATAAAATGATAGATTCATTTGACATTGATGAAGAAAGACAAATAGTAGCAGATACTCGCTTATTGGTTTCTTCTTTATTTTAAAGGGTTTGGAATGTGCATTATCTCAACACAGTACAGTAGCGCAACACAGAATAATTATTTTTCATTCACAACAGCTACATACTTGTCCAGAACTAAAACAGACAATCCCTTCCCTTAGGATGCAATAGGAATATTTGCTACTGTTCTTTTCCTCTGAGGTATCCCAACTGAACAAATCACAACTGCAAGTATTAAAAACTTACACAAAAAGTACTGCAAAGTTCAGTACAAGTAATAGAATAGCACATATGATGAGATGACCACCTGAAAGTGTGAGAGTTCTGGTGAGAATAGCTGGAGAAGTGTCTCCATGTAGTGCAGCATGCAACTCAGCAAATGAGGTGATCATCTGAAGTTAGTTATATGTTTCTTTCAGGAGCAAGCCCCCACATAGTCAGCTCTATGTTCAGAGAGAAAGGAAATTATAGGGTAATATATGATAGTGAGGAGGTAACAAAGTGAGTAAAGAACAAAAGAAATCAATGAACATGATTAACGAGAAACATGCATACAAGAAATGGTTATTAGAAGAGAGAGCATGTAACAAGAAGTATATTCATTCTCCTGTTCAGGAATATGGCCTAAACATGTGTTTCATATTGACTACTGTTTAGTGGGAAACTGAGGTATGACATGTCTACCATGACACTGTCACACTTGATCTGTCAAGCTTCAACATTAGTACTTTGTATGATTGCTCTGGCATTACTGGGTTGGTTCATCTGGTACGTTGCTGGTGAGTGGGTTTCTCTGACGTACATTGCCATTATGTTGTCGGTCACTAGCTTAGCTTCTCATAGAGCTCTGGAAATAGTATGTTAGGTCACGCCCATTTCCAGTAAGCTTTGGGTATGTGATACCAATTTCCAGCAGAGTCGCTGGATGGTGTGTAAGGTCACGCAGCTTGTTTCCAAAACAACGCTGGCCTGTGTGCATTAGATCACAATTAAGTTATGCCAATGCTCCTCTTCACCTCAATTTTTATCAAACTCACTTGCAATGCCCCCCCCCCCCCCCCCCCCCTTCTCCCACTCTTTCTCTATAGTACTGATGCATGCCAGCTTAATGTTTGCATTTGAGGCCCCCCCCCTCCCTTCCATCTGGTAACGAATGATGATGCCTTATAATGAAAAGTAGTTCTAGTGTCTTGTCCTGCACCACAGACATGTGTGTGTGTGGTGTGTGTGTGTGTGGTTAACCAACCACTTCAAATATCAACTAACCCATCTCTAAATTAGGAATACTATCTAGTGTTGTAAGCACTTGTTTTTTTGTTTTTTTTGTTTATTTGTTTGTGTACCACCTGTGGCATGCTATATGTATTTTCACAACAATGCTCTTCTTCAACTACTCTCTATGCCATAAGAGGTCACCATCTTATCTAATAGTTCTCCCACTCACTCTGCACATTATGTGTGTTCCAAACTGACTTCAGCTTTTGTATGCTGATCCTGCTCTAAGCTATGTGCATTTAGCTTTAGATATGCACACTAGAAAGATCAGCTAATTAGATCGGAATGATATGTTGTATATAATGGAATATTTCACTGGAGTTAATGTAGACATTTGCTAAGAACTAAACCAATTTTTCTTGTCTGTAAGCTATGTAAGGTAAGGTAACTGCATGATGTGCAACTCGGTAGGTAAGTGCACTCAGTGTATATTATTGTCCAAGGTCTTTAAAATTGGCTTTATGCATTTTTGTCCTATTTAAAATTTAAACCTTGTTTCAGACTGTAGCAATCTTAAAGTCTAATCACACTTTATAAACCAATTAAGACCCACCCCAAAAAGAGAACTAATGTGATTCAGCACAAATGGCGAGTGAACTGGTCTGACTGAAATGATATTTGAATACTCGCAGCTTATAATATTTCTTTTTTAGTTAATTTATTTGTGCTGTTCTTTAGCAACACATAATACTTTTACACACATATTCACAGGATATACAAGCACCAGACTTACATTGTTATTCACTTCTCAATTTGAGTACTGGACAATTGATCTTAAAGTAAGAACCAATCTGTTACGCAAGTCGTATAGCAATGACAGACAGCGCATTAACCAAGGTATCTTACCACTGCCACTAATAGAATAGAAATAAACTGTGCTGTTAGTAAGAGCTAACTGAGATCGTCTGTCTCTGTAGTGCTATGGATTTATTTTTATTAGGATTATTTTGAAGTTTTTCTCCACCTTCATCTCACTAATGTGAGCTGTGGGGTCATGTGCTGCAGTCATTAATTATTTCTCATTGTTGAATAGGAGCAATACAGTGTGTAGAATTTCTGTACTTCTTGTGATCTCCGTGTCTAAGTGGTCATATGAAATGTTTTCAAAAGATTCCACTCATATCTCATTTTCTCTGTCATGTACGTGTAAATACCAAAGCATTCCAATAACACCTACTACCCTATGAATATGTTTACATTGGTTTTGTAATGTTCTCTATGCTCTAGAGGTATCATATATTATGAAATATACATATTAGTTTAATTATCCACTGATGTCCATCCATAGCAACATCTATGCCACAAACAAAGACAGCTACATATTCATTAAAAATGGTGCCTTTCTGTGTTTCATTGAGTGTGACAGTAATGGACTGAGTGTGACAGTAATGGACTGACTGTACTTAATATATGCTTCTGGTCAGTTTGTGTATGTCCCTTTTGATGGCTATAATGTGTCAGTGTTTATTACGACAGGAAATTACTTCAGGCGGGGGGGAGGGGGAGGGCGGCATGGTGTGGTAATGTTTTTGTCTCTGTCTAGACTGACATCAAATCATCTTCCTCACAATTATGGTTTTATGGTATATTGAAAATTTCACTCAAGCCATGATTTATCATTTACCAATTATTAAAGGAGCTAAATACACAAATATGCAAGTTATACTTGGCTACACATGCTCATTCAAAATGCATTGACAAGGAAACCTTCAAATGGTATTATATTCAACAGAATGATATTATTTTAGTGTGTATTGACCTACTAAAATTCAATATTGTGGTGCTAACTGAACCAGTACTGTGGGGCGTATGGGGCAAAGAGAGAGATACACACACACCAAGCCTCAGAGGAGACGCAGTTTACTCATACGCTGGTGTGGTGCGGTACACTGCCACCAGAGTTCTTCCCCAACTCAACCTAATCACCTTGACCAATAGAATTTTAAATCTATTTATCGAAAAATATAGGGAGCACGAGGTAGAACTGAAACTTAAAATGAAGCACAATGCTTATAAAGAAAATTGGGAACACGCCCACAAGATGACACTCTATTACATGACTTCCTGCATTGCAGCGCGAAGTTCGTGTGCAAAATGCAGGCACAACAACACGTGGCACGAGAACAGACAATCACGACTAAGTCATATGATGATACACAAATAAGGTAGACGAACACAAGCTAAATATAGAACAAATGTAATAAATGCGTAAAGTAAAATAAAGATAGTTCTAAGTTCGGCGAATTAGGAGGTGGGGCTGATGCCTCACCTCTCATGTCCGACCCACAGCTCCCCCCCCCCCCAAGCTTGGACCTCCGGGAGAAGCTGACGAACACTGGTCGGACCAGGCTTGTCTGGAGAAGCCATCTGCATTAGCATGGTCTTTGCCGGCTCGGTGAACAATAGAGATAGGTTGATCTTGCAGCATCAATGCGAAACGCAGAAGTCTTTTGTTCAGGCCTTTGCCAGTTTGGAGAGCCAGGCAAGCAACATGATCGGTAACAATCTTGATCTGGCGACCATACACGAGACGATCGAAATGCTTTATTGCAGCCACAATAGCGAGACTTTCAAGCTCGGTCACAGAGTAATTCTTTTCACAGGGTCTCAGCTGACGACTGAAGAACGAAACAGGGAGCTCTTCTCCTTCACGAATGACATGGAGACATGCGCCGATACCAATGCCGGAGGCATCTGTATACATCACTAAGTCTTCATGATCACTAGGCACACAAAGCACAACACTGTCAGCCAATAAACGTCTCAACTCACCAAATGCATGTTCCATATCCTCCGTCCAGGCGACCCGGTAAGGGGCTCGAAGAGAGACCGAGGGAGTCAGGAGAGCTGAGTGTTGACCAAAACCAGGAATAAACTTCCGGTAATAGGACATTGCTCCTAGGAAGGAACGCATATCCTTTTTGGTGACTGGATGTTTGAAAGCTAAAAGGGAATCCACTCTACACTTGGGAATGGACAACCCACCACCACCAATGGTGTGACCAAGATAGGTGAGGTACTTTCTCCCAAAACAACATTTCTTCAACTTCAGGGTAAACCCAGCATGGGAGAGACAGTCAATAACACGTTTAAGATCTAGCAGGTGTTTGTTCCAGGAATCACTGAAAATGACTACATCGTCAATATAGTTACAACTTACATCACTAACAGGGGCTAAAACAGACTCAACTGCTTCCTGGAACACAGCAGGAGCATTCTTTAAACCGAATGGCATTCGGGCATACTTGTACTTCCCGAGAGGGCATACGAAAGTAGTCAAATCACTGGAATTGCCATCCATGGCAATCTGGTGGAAACCAGAGGTTAAGTCTAAGGTTGATAAACACGAACTTTGACCAATCTTACGCAAAATCTCATCCAAGGAAGGTAACCAGTAACGGACTAAAGGAGTGACAGAGTTAAGCTGGCGGAAGTCTACGCAGATTCTAACTCCACCGTCTTTTTTCTTTACGGGAACCAGAGGGGATGACCAAAGGGCATCTGACTTCACAATAATACCACAATCCTGCAACTTAGCAAGTTCAGTTTTAACCGCCTGTTCCATCCCAACTGGGATATTCACCGTCCATAGGGACTGAGAACAGCACCCTGTTACACCGGTCATTCTCATCAGCAACTGCAACTACCGACGTAAAAGATTTACCACCGAATTCAAAATTAACCTTGGCAGTAGGGAGTAATTTGGGTTCACAATTCCAGCCTCTGACATTTACACAGTCATCTAGAAGCTGATCTTCCAACACAAAGGCTGCCGGCACAATAGTAATCTCAGCCCCAGTGTCAGGCACAATCCGACAAGGCATGCCATTGACTTTGCCTTCAACATGGGGAGAGCCGTTCTGACCAGCAATCCAATTTGTATTATAAGTTCTAGTGCCTCGCTTCACATTGGGTTTGTTATCAGATTTGTTATCAATACCGCCCTTCTTAGTGGGACAATCAGGGGACTTGTGCCCAGGGACATTACAGGTGAAGCAAACAATACTGTGAGGCTTAGCAGGAACAGGATTAGAACTTGGGACATCATATGAGGGTACATTTCTATATCTACAGTCAGTGGTTCGATGACCATACTTCTTGCACACACCGCAAGGATAAGTGGGTTTATTAGGGTTACTAGAATGCCTAATAAAGGTTCTGTCAGACTCTGAAGCTTTAAGGGAACCAGCAATATCACTGAGGTCTTTGAATGACTTGAGTTCACGCGCATCCATAGTGGACCGCTGATGGTAAGATCGCGACGCTCGAAAAATAGAGCTAGCGGTAAAGAGAAGTAAGTCAGCTTTGCTATCAGTAGCCATGTTGATGGAGTCGACTAACGCTTTGGCTTTAGCATAGGCTTTCAGCGAATCAATGGAACGGTATTCTGAGGCAAAGTCAGTGAGCTTAATGCCTAGAGAAAGCTTACTAGACCCTAAAGAGCTAATAAGAGCAGTCTTCAACTCAGAGTATGTAAAATCAGAACGATTGATGGAAGCTATATAGTCAGCCGCCGTTTCAGACTGTAATTTCTGAATCAGGACAGTTTTAAAACGAGCACGAGGGCATTCAATATCAGTGAGATCATCCTCTAACTTCTTTATATATTTGGCGATATCTACGCCTTCTTTATGTGGAGCCATAGCATTAATCTGCCGGTTCAACTCAGCATCTTTAGAAGCAAGCAAGGAAGCCGGACGAGAAAGTGCTGTGGGACGCATGCGTGCCATCGAGTCAAACACAGACATTAACCTATGGGCAAGCATATCATCCAAAGTCTGATTATCACCACGGACAGCACCGGCTGACTCATGGGAATCATCATCTCCCAACCTAGGATTAGTATTGGAAAGGTCATCCTCATGCACAGAGAGGGCATTATCAAAATCTTGTTCCTCTACCATCTTATGACTATCAGAACGGGTAGACAAAGGAACACAACTAGAACTAAGGGCGCCTAAACAATCAGAAACGTCAAAAGTAGGAGTATAACTAGGCTCACCCTGAGAAAGACTTTCAGATTTCTTATTAACCTTCACTTTATTTGGAAGTATATGTCTAGGGGCTTCGGAACCAGAATCAATGCCAGAATCCTTTGAAGTCTTCTTACAAGCTCTGTCTCGGGTCTCTCTCCGGCTCATCCACAGGCCACCAAGACTCGGGAATGACTACAAACAGTGAGAGAAAAATATATCAGCAAACAGAAATCGCACCAGAATGAACACAAGTGACAAATCAGACCGTGATACACGATACCAGGAGATGGCTGCCACAGGACGGGAACTCCGGAACACCGCTGAGACAGTAACTCGACTGGGTCAGTTGAACAGAACTTGACGCAACAGGAAATCGAGGCTCGGACTTGAAAGGTAGGATCGTTAGACAGTCGACCACCGAGGTGAATCGGACGAAATTGTAGCACGGATGGTTGGTAGACTCGGGCTTTCGACGAAGATGAGACCACCGCTGCGACCAATTGTGGGGCGTACGGGGCAAAGAGAGAGATACACACACACCAAGCCTCAGAGGAGACGCAGTTTACTCATACGCTGGTGTGGTGCGGTACACTGCCACCAGAGTTCAACTCAACCTAATCACCTTGACCAATAGAATTTTAAATCTATTTATCGAAAAATATAGGGAGCACGAGGTAGAACTGAAACTTAAAATGAAGCACAATGCTTATAAAGAAAATTGGGAACACGCCCACAAGATGACACTCTATTACATGACTTCCTGCATTGCAGCGCGAAGTTCGTGTGCTAACTGCCAGGAGCACTACACAGAGCCTTGGGGGGAGGGGCAGTTGATCAACTACATAAATTTGGACTTTCAACACAAATTGTCATCATAACAGCCAACAGAAAAACAGTGTATATTATAGCTATAACTCACCAAACTTTTTTTTTCTCCTATCATTTATTGCAATCTATTTAGCAATAAGAGTTTAAATCAATCTGGTCTGTTATGTCCTTATGTACATGTAGTACATCATTATGTTTAAAGTTAATCATAAATATTTATATAACCTAACCTGTAAAAATGTTCCTAAAAAAGGTTAACACTTTTATTTGACCAAATTCACAACCTACATAACATTCTCTATCTTTATAAATTTCTGATTCATACCTGACTATATGCAGATATCTGAATCAGCATATGTGCATGGAATGCTGACTCAGTATGGTTAATTGTTTTAGTTGTTACAGTATCTATAGCCAGCTAAGTAGAGTAGTCTGGTATGTGCCAGACTACTAAGTGGTCTTTACCTCACTTATACAGAACTATATATGGCAAATAAGTGGGGAGATATTCCTGGGCCCCCTGCTTCTTCTGCTTATTTATGACTTTGAGCATCAGCAAATATCTAGAACACACACAAAATCCGTCAACTTACAACCATAGCTGGAGACTTATTGCTTGTAATTGCCACTGTTCCAGCTTCTGCACTAGTATTAGTATGGCTGAGCCTGGATTGGGGGAGGATTGCTCTCCTGCACCAGATCTTGGAAGTCTAGGAAGTGCAGTCTTAATTTTACTGGAGAGGTTTTGTTTAAGGCTAGAAAATCTATCCAGTAGGCCAGAACAACTTCTGCAGACATACCCATCAGGCAACTTGGCCGTGTCAACATCACAGTTCTATTCTGCAACAACTGCTACCAAGACTGACAGTGAACGCTGCATACCAAGAGCAGAGAGCCGGCTCCTCCTCTTCTTCTGCTCTCCACTAGATATATCATCCCCACAGCTGTAGCAGTAGCAAGTCATCTTTGGGAATCAGCATCAATGCATTTTTCGTGCACGTGGTGATTAGCTAGCTCTAGCGGCAGGAGACACCCGGTTCGTGCTAGTCAAGCTGCTTATAAGTAACGTTATGGTCAATTGAAGTGCTGCACTATTAGCAACGTTGACCATTGACTGCGTTCTAATTAAGCGAAATTATGCGGCATATAAAAAAAATACGAACCTGCACTGTCTTTTCGCGCCAGGCGTTGCTGCACTACTATGGCTAGCTTTGAGGTCCTCGATAACTCTGGAGTAGAAGGAGATTCTTCAGAGGAAATTTTATGGTGGTATGCAAGGGTGCAATAAATCCACGCTGGCTATGCGCAAAGAGGCTTCTGTGCAAAATGATTGAAAATCAGGACAATTGATGTAAGCACTTCACAGAGCCACTAACCAGCATATAGTAATAATAGCTAGTAATTTAAAAATTAACTTAGAATCACTGTATAGAGGTGACCCTCTAATATACTAGGAATAGTTCTCTCTCATGAGGGTGACCCTTTACCAACTGATGTGGGATAGAAAGGAATTGGAAATGCACATTCCTAAAATAATAATGCATCCTCACTTATCTGAACTCTCATTCTCAGAGAAAATTTGTTGTCTAAAACAAAGCGTTATCATTTAGGTAAGTGAAGTGATAAAAGAAGTCCATTGAATTGTTATATAACAAAAATATAAAAAAATTTGAATTTATTAATAACTGAATCATATAATTAGGGTGTTCAGATGCTTGAAGGTTGCATTATGATGTTGAAATATGTAAGGGTGCACTTCAATTTGCAAATGAGAGAAGCAAGTGAGGCACGCTCAGGTTTGACTCGCATGCGACGAGTGACAGTGTGTGAGTTTTTATACTAACCATAGCATTGCTACCTGTAAATATGGAAGCTTAGACTAAAGCACGGTTAGCGAACTAGCAAAACTAAGTGCTTTAACGATTGGTAAACAAAATAAAATATCGCTTTTTTTTCTTCGTTTTGGAAGCAAGCCGTAGCAAATTGAACTTTTTTTCTATAATTAGCAAGCGAGCGAGACACTCTCGAGTCTGGTTAATGCAAAGTCATATATATGTTTATATACATTTATTGCTGGCTTGGGTTCATCGATCTCCCTTCTTTTTAACATGCAGACTTATGAAGCTCAGTATAGAGAGTAGAGAAGCTATGCTAGTTTTGGACTTGAATTGTTTGTATTGCTGTAAATCTTTACTGGGAAAAAAAAAAAGTAAAAAAGTTTAAATTTTAATGTGCCCATTCCTTACTGAATTGGTGGTCAGTTGGTGGTCAGTATCTGCTGGTGTAAGGGTTAAAAATATCTACTTACTATTCTAGTTCAGTTGGCACTACATATACTCACAATATCACAGATTTCTGTACACGTGCATCTCTGGATAAAGCTCTTTGTATTAAAACATAAAGAAGCAAAGCCGGAGCGGCCACTCAGAAATCCCTGGTGGCAGCGATAACCTACTGACTAGTGCCCCTACCTAAACTATCTTAGGTAGAGGTCCCACAATAATAATAATAATAATAATAATAATAATAATAATAATAATAATAATAATAATAATAATAATAATAATAATAATAATAATAAAATAAATACATAAATAAATAAAATTTGTCAAACATGGCACTTGGAGATCCAGCATAAGCAATTGATGCAAACATTAGTGGCAATGTGCTATGAGCAACATAATACCTAAAATGACACCAAGTTTGCTTACTTGGAGATCGTGACGACAATCATGTTGCTTTTCCGCCAGTTGTTTCACTGCAGCCTCAGTTAAAGTGCTATTAATTGTTCATTACACATACCATTCATAACACAGGAATAATTCAGTTAAAAAAACATACTATTTGAAGCCACCAGTTTCGCCAACCTCTTTTGCATGGTTTAAGTGTTTACACAATGATGAACCTGCCACACATCAACAACAACTTGAAGCATTATAGTGGCAACAGTGTCAGTTTGTATTCACCCTATCACACAATAAACTTACAAGGTTTGATCTCACTTTGGAAGCATAATGCAAAAGTGCAGATGTCAAAACATCTACACGGTGTGAAGGTTTCATCTCTTTTGTAGACTTAGCAAACCTTCTTAAGTAAGACCAAAGTCTCTCTGTGGCCTCACCATCAGTAAGACCACAACTACTTATGACACGTGGGGAATAGGTAAGCTGCACAACATTGATACAAAAGAAGACTAACGCAACCTTTAATAAAACCACATTAGTTGTACCTGGCAAAAAGCACCATGTCTGTACACATGGAAAATAGGTACTGCTAAGGTTGTGTTGAGTAGCAGATCTGATCTTCCACGATTCTGTTACATTATGAAAACATTCTACATCCCACCTATGACACATAAACAGATTTACACCAACATACCTTAAGGTGAGCTTCAAAATGAACATGCTACATCATAGAATAGCATCAGTTGTTGGTCGCCCATGTTGTCCTTTAGATTTTGAAGAAGATACACAGGATATGCAAATCTAGAGAGGACAGAAAATAGTGTCTTCATATTTAATTCTAATATTCACAATGTATAACCTCTCTCCATGCTTCATACTGAAGAACCTCTGAAGAAAATGATGACGGCATATGCTACCAAACACAGCTGTTTCATCCAGTGCAGCATATCGAGTCTTAGAACGCAAGGCATCTCCAGCTAGGAACTTGTGACATCCCTAAGATAATATAAAACAAAGATGCCACAAAAAATTTTTTCAATCAACATACGACACTGACCATTGTATATGTATTGTACCTTGTCTGGCATGTGATGTCCTGCATCATAAGATGACACAAACTGGTCTACAGACTTCTGATCATCAAAGAAAGTACCAGCAAACAATGGTGGCCTTACACTCACTCCTGACGATTTCTTTCGACAAAGCCCATATATACCATCAAAAGAAATATGTTTTGGTGTTCCCTCCAATAAAATGAACACCACACTAATTACTATCTTGCAACACACACACACACACACACACACACACACACACACACACACACACACACACACACACAGCTGACCTTAGGACAAGCTGGGCATTTTGTAGAGGTGTCAAGTTCAGGTGATAGGAACTTCAGTGAGTCAAGATGGTGTCGGTTAAACCTGTACAGTTATATAATTTTAACAAAGAAATAGATCAAGCACATTGGCTATACTGATAAATACGCACCTAAATTCCTCAAAAGCCTCAATAATAGCAGGATATATGTTTCTGAACTAAACAAAGCAAAAATATGTTCGATAAAGTTATGAAAAATAAAAAAACAACTGACAAACTTCAGCACATGTTCAATATTGCACTAGGATCAGTGAAGTTTTACTCACTTGAGAACTAATAGACTTCCCTCTCTTACAGTCCAGAGCACGACAAAATGCATCTACACCAATACACCCTTCAAGGATTCCAGCCACAGAAGTAAATCTTGATGGAATGCAAGTGTAGGGTTCTTTGGAGTAGCAGGCCACATGTGAAGTCTAACTAATGTCACTGCTTCCGGTTCACATGCACAGAATGCCACACACACTTTGTGTTGGAACCCTACATATATATATAATTTTTTTTTTCGTTTTTTAGAGCAGTTAAGTTGGTCTAAAAATCATTACCTTTCTCATCAATACAAACCACTTCTTTGCTATGAACAGCTGATGGCAAGCATGTGCAGTGGGTCCACAATGGAAGAGTACGGGGCTGCTTAAATATATATGGATGAAGGTATCCATTCTAATACAACAGAGATTTAACGGTGACGATTATTCATCTCCAATAATAATAAATTCACTTTAAAAATCCATTTTACTAGGACTCATAAACTAAGAGGACGGGGAAAATAGAGAAGAAGAAAAACAGACAAAAAAAAAGACAAAGGCAAAATTGATTTTCATCCAGGGTTTATCAGACACTAGTAACAAGTCACCTAGAAAATAGTTCCAATATCATTTCAAACAATTAGAGTACTTCTGTGATAAATTTCTAATATACATGTAGTATTTTCAAAAATCAGGGTGATGACACTTTACCAAGCCAAACAGTATAAAATATTTCCCAGCACACTCTGACCTATATCTTCATGGTCATGTGGACGGTGGAGAAGGTAAGAGTGTGCAAAAAAAAAAAAAAAGAAAGAAAGAAGCCTTATTAGAACATTTTCGTTCAATTCTTATTAAAATCCTATCATAAGATACATGAAGTTAATTTAACAATTTTGGCATCATTGAAATTTCAGTATGCTAGTTTGGTAAGGAAATATACTATCAGTTGCAATGTAATACCGTGTAATGTTGGGCCCTTGACGGTTATACTAATCAATAGATGTTATATGCCACACGTAAACTGAAAATAAACATATGATAATTTTGTATAACCCAGAGCAGAGCTACTAAATGCAGCTCTTACCCACCATAACAGAGAGACAGGGCTGCATTTAAGGGGGGACGGGCGAAGGGGGGCATTCATCCCATCTAGAAAAGCTATAGCCCCCCTAGAGATCCGTCAGGACTCAAGTCATGACTTTGCAAGATGTAGTCAAATAGCTTAGCATTTGTGTAAAGCAGTGCAAGCCATGGTCACTTAAACCATAATATTTCTATTTCATACTCATTGCCCCTCCTACAATCTTGGACACCTTATTTCGCACCTCCTAGCTTCGTTTTCTGTATGCAGCTCTGTATACTGTAGTAAGATTCCAACTAAACTTGAATCATCTAACCTAATCAGACCACTGCCTAATCGTGGACACCAACGCTAATATACCAGATGTTGTTTGAAAAATAAACATGAGACTGTGCATTATGAACGGCTGCTCTATACCTTATCTACTATTAACTCACTTTCCAAGTATGTGGTCGATGAAAAATGTTGGAATATATGCTCCACATGCTCCTCGCAAAAGAAAGCCCTTGAACCACAGTCATCGCAAACCGCAACCGCAAGCTCATCACACATAATGCACTTAGATCCTAGTGGGGGGATTCTTGTTTCCACAACTATATTCTGAAGCTGGGTACGAATCTCAGACCAATGCTCAGCAGCTTTCTCCTGTCATTCAGAATATGATGGCCCATGGACAGCAGGATCTTCACTAAATGTGCAAAAAGTCAAATTCTCATCACTGGGAAGTACCAAATCAGGAGATGTACTTCTGGAGGATTGGTCCAATCGAGTATCAGTAGTACCAATGGCAATGGTACCATGGAGGTCACTACTACAGGCACTAGCTGAAGGACTATCATTGACATCTGAAGAAACAATTCTCCGTCGAAGTGGTCGCTTTTTAGATGGAGAAACATCATAGAGTAGGACTTACTAGTGATTCTTGACCTCCTTTTCATATTTGTAGAGCATTTACTACCAATAATACTAATACGATTGAGTTCTTGTGCAATTGCATATATTTTTATGTCACTATTAACTTATTATTTAAATCTGTTATTTTGTTTGATGCAAGAACAAGTCAATTTTTGTCAGATAGCCTTGAGCAATAGATGATGCATACAACCAGTTAACAAACAATATTCTTCTAGACCATGGAATATAAGCTGCTTTCCAGATACCCTAGACTTAGAGAGTATAAGGTAATTTGGAATTATATCATTATTGTGAAAACTGTAGCTATGATTAGTATGATTTTATATCATCGTGATTTCACAGTTTCTTTCTCAGCTCGTATATTCATCACGTGTACACCTTCTCTTTTATATTTATTTATTTATTTATTTCCTCTCTGGGGAAGGGAATTTGTGGATCTTTTTTGTTTGTTTTGGCCGATTTATTTTTTCTTTCTCGGCCATCTTCTATTCATTAGCTATATTCCCTCTTTCACAGGCTTTTTTTTTTTTTTTTTTTTTTTTTTTTTTTTTTTTTTTGACAATTAAATCTGGCTTCGCCAGAATTGGCCCCAGCCATTTGTGCTTCACTGGCAAAAGGAGAGCCTGCTTTTAAATTTACTGAACCATAGTTCCTTGTGCAGTATCGGCACTTTTTAAAATAGTGGTCCATTACATATGGTCAACATGTTGGGGTCCTATGGAAGATGTGTGTTGTTTGGTGTGTGTGTGTGTGTGTGTGTGTGTGTGTGTGATATATAGGTGCACAATAAGCACTTTTTTTTACCCAGCTTATGCACACGACAAGTGGCATAGGAGCCCCCCCCCCCCCTTCCCCCCACAATTTTGGGGCACAATCTAACTAGGTGATTTCTCACATGAACACTTTTAAACCACAAAAAAACATGTCCTTGGAGCCCCCCTATACCGAAACACACATCTTCCTACACTGATGAATACCTCTCACTCATTAAAATAATAAAAATTGTTAGCATAAAGTTTCCCACAGTTTGTATAAGAACAAGTTCAGTCTTGTGGGAAATTTTCATTCCATACTAAGGCAGCAGCATCAAAAATGAAGGCAGCATCTTTGATGTATCTACTGTTCTTTTTGGCAGTGGTTGCAGCCACAACACTGGAAGAAGAATGGGAATCCTGGAAGAAGGTAAGGAATTGCTGTTTACTCCATCATTATGAAGAAGCTCATAGAACATGAATTTGCTTGTAGCTACACTGATTTTTTATGCCAAAATTTTAAACACAATCAGGATTTATTGACTTAAATCTGTTATTATTTATTAACTTAAGACCTATAACAAAGTATATGAAAATCCTCTCGAAGAACCAAGATGCCTGAGAATCTGGAAGAAGAACAAGGCACTGGTTGAGGATCACAACCGTCATGCTAGCGAGCATGGCTTCACACTGGGCATGAATAAGTTTGCTGACAGAGATGATGGAGAGATGAAAAGGAGAAGAGGGCTACTTCAGGAGAAACCAACACCAGAAGAGATACACAAGCATATGGCACACCCCAGAGACTTTAGAGGTACTCGCCCATCTTGTGTAGACTGGAGAGACAAGGGTGCTGTCTTGGCAGTCAAGGATCAAGGAGATTGTGGATCTAGTTGGGCATTTGGCATCACTGGAGTAATCGAAGGGCAGAACTATCTTAAGCACAATTCTAAGGAGCCTCTGAGTGAACAGAACCTCATAGACTGCTCCAAGGGGTTCGACAATCATGGTTGCTATGGAGGAAATGCAATAAATTCATACAAGTACATTATAAGGACTGGTGGCATTGACACAGAGGATAGCTACTCATACACCACTACTGACACAGCTATGTGTCTATTTAATGCCTCAAAAATTGGTGCAACCATAGAGGATTATAGATTACTCCCACTTGGAGATGAAGAAGTACTGACTAATGCGATAGCAACCATAGGGCCTATCAAAGTTCAGATTGATGCTAGTCTGAAGACTTTTTACCTCTACAATGGTACAGGTGTGTACTACAGCAAAAACTGTAGCTCGGTTATTCTTGACCATGTGGTACTTGCTGTTGGTTATGGGACAGAAAATGGGAGGAATTACTACATTGTGAAGAACAGCTGGGGGGCCTCATGGGGAGCAGATGGCTACATCAAGATGGCTAGAAACCGATTCAACAACTGTGGTATCGCCAAGTGGCCTTCATATCCCATCATGTGACTGTCATGTGATACACAAGTATCATACGCTGAATATTTTAGAAGTAGAGTATAGTAATTACTTTTGTGAATGGGGCTGTTATTCATAGCGTCAATTCAATTACCCATTTAAATTGTTGATTATATCACTTTCAGTTTAAGTTTACTAACTAGTGATGTGCTTGAGCACAAATGGTAAGCGAGCCTAAAGACTATACTATTGAATGGTTTTGACTTCTAACACTGAAGCTACTGAAAATAAGGTTGAGTTAAGTTTTTAAATTACACATACACGGTAAAGGGATTTCAGTGCCATAGTAACAACTTGCTGCAACTGCTTGAATTGAAGGAAAACAACAACAAAACAATACTCGTTATTTAAACGTTTTCTTTGTGATATTCTTTAGCTAAGTAGTGGCTATAACGCACCTGTATAATAGCAGTAGACCATTAATTGGCGAGCAAGCGAAGCGAGCGAGACAGTATTAGGGGTGGATAATGCAAAATCGGGTATATATGTTATTGGCGAGTGAGCTGAGCGAGCGAGACATTTATTGGGGGTGGATAATGCATAATCGGGTATAATGTTATATTATATGTGTGTTGATTTGTGCAAATTTTTATGTGCAAGCATAAAAATTGGCATGCTTATAAAACAATCTTTAGAATAATTTCAGAAGTGGAGCCACCTTGGATTTGACCTCTGGTGACCTCTAAGTGCTAATTAATTGTAAAAAATAATTATTAATTTTATTGTTTTACTAAATTTACTCGAAAGTACTTGATATAGCTAAATATCAAATTAAAGGTCTCATTTTAGGGAGTATTATAAAATTTGATTTGGGTCCATATCTTATTGTGACCCAAAGTTATAGTCTTTTAATCATCAATAGTTGCATGTATTTGTTAATTATGTAGTTTTAATTAACAGTACAATCATCAAGGCATTCTACATCTATACACATTGGCAGCTCATGAAGCTCACTGAATCTCATGATATTTGTTTACAGCAGGATTTTTGGAAAGAATCCAAAGTATTGCGTGCAGTTTCAACTTTTCGCCTTGATGCACGAGTTAGAAAATGTGCGCATGACCTCGAAGATCAACATATGCTGGCTAAATTGAGTGCTGGAGATATGATAGCGCAGGAAGCCAAGTATCATCCACGTTGTTTGGTATCTTACTATAATAAAGCTTCAGCATTTCAGAAAGAGACAGAGGACAACAAAATTGAAAAAGTAAGCCATGGTATTGCACTGGCTGAGTTGCTCGAATACATACATGATTCCGTAGATAAAGATAAGGCTCCAATTTACAAGCTATCTGACTGTGTGAAGCTTTATTCAACCCGATTAGAGCAGCTTGGTGTAAAGGAACATACCCGTCCTCACAGTACTGACCTAATAAATCGCATTCTAGCCCAAATCCCAGATCTTAGAGCTCGTAGAGAAGGACGTGATGTACTCCTTGCCTTTGACGAAGATATAGGGCCCGCTTACGTAGGGTTTGTGATGATGACTATGACAGTGAAGCCATTTGTTTAGCTAGAGCAGCCAAAATAATAAGAAGGGACATGTTTGAACAGGAAGCACAATTCACTGGTTCCTTGATCAAGACTGTCAAATAAAGTCTGTACCTCAGTCACTGCTGACTCTGGCGAGTATGATTCAAGATGGTGCTAATTCCCCCACCATCACTAGTGCAATACAGTCGGCCCTCAGTGTAGCACAGTTTTTGCTATACAACAGCTCAGTTCGTCGGCGGGCAGAAAGTACAGGCACTTATCACAGCAAAACCAGAGAAACCCCTCTTCCAATCTATGTTGTACTTACAGTGCATGCAAGGACTCGAAAGCATGACCTAATAGACACACTATTTGACCTTGGGTTATCCTTCTCTTATGACCGAGTGATGGAAATATCAATGGCAATTAACAATCGTGTATGTGAGCAGTATAAACAGGATGGTGTTGTATGCCCTCCAAATTTGCATCAAGGGTTACTTACTATGGGAGCAGTTGATATATTGATCATAACCCCAGCTCAACAACAGCATCGGGTTCTTTCCATGGTACTGGAATGTCGCTCTTTCAATATCCCAGCCAGGAGAGCCAAGGTCAAAATCGTAGAGAGCATAAAATCCTTGAGGAACCAAATACTGCAAAGAAGCTCATGGAGCTACCAGAATCGTACACTACTGTGCGTCCATTAGTACTCACAAAGAAGGATGCTCCTATTCCTAGTGCTGATGCTCCTTTCAATGATGATTGTCAGGCTTTCAACCGAGCATGGCACCAAGAGACTGGGCAAGTTCTTGTATACAACTATTGATAGCTTTTTAATTATGATATTACATTATTAGGTGGTTAGACGCTGTAGAGCAAAAGTACCTACAGCCCATTGACAGTGACAGCAACATATCATGGGCTGCTTATCATGCAAGCCAACAATCAATACACAGTCATCTTCCCACGATCACAGCCATGCTCCCCTTATTTCCTGATGACTCAAAATCTGTGGCGATGATAAGGCACTCCATGGACATGATTTAAGCAAGCCATTCATGAACTCAATCCTGGTCAAGTGCCACTGATCACTTTAGACCAGCCACTTTATGCTATTGCTAAGGCAATCCAATGGAACTGGCAAGAAACCTACGGAGAAGATCATTTTGTGATCATGTTGGGAGGACTGCACACTGAGATGGCTGGACTGAAGGTGATAGGAGACTGGTTAGAAGATAGTGGTTGGGTGGAGGCCCTAGTACAAGCTAAAGTAGCATCTGCTGGAACTGCAAACTCCTTTGTGAATGTGTTCCACATCACACGAACTAGACGAGCACACCAAGTCACAGCAAGCAGCCTACATATTCTGCTGAAAAGAGCATATACACACTACATGGAATCAGTAGACCCTGGAGTTCAACCTCAGACATTTGAGGAATGGTGTGAAATAGGCCAAAAAGAGATTCCCCACTTCAAGTTTTGGTATACAACTCTTCAGTTGAAGCTTCTAGTGTGGATTTATGTAAAATCGCTACGGACAGCAAATTTTTCTCTGTACTTTGACTGTCTCACAAAGCTTGCACCGTGCTTCTTTTGTTTAGATCACACCAACTATGCTAGATGGTTACCTGTTCACATACGAGACATGGTCAACCTGAGCAATACTCACCCAAATATCACATCTGAATTCCACAATGGCAAGTTCACAGTTCACAAGACCAGACGAGAGTTCTCATCTATAGCTTTAGATCATGCTCACGAGCAAAATAATGCTACTATCAAGAGTGATGGTGGAGCTATTGGTCTCACCCAAAATCCTGAAGCTCTACAGCGTTGGATGGTGGCTGGACCAGAACTGGTGAGAATTACTGCAGAATTTGAAGTATCCATGGAAAGATTACATCAAAGAAGCTCCAACACAAACCACCATGATCAGACAAAGAGTAACCAGGTAACTTTTGCACAACATGTCAAAAGTCTAGTTGAAGTAATAGAAGAAATGGATAGCAAGGATAGCACAAGAGATATGGCTGACACAGCTGTAGCATCTTCAGTCTGCTGTGCAGAAGAGACAGGGGAAAAATCAATATTAGACTTACGTAAATGAAAGACCGTATCAATGATCGATTCTTTTCTCTGATCCTATCAAGAGAAACAAATTACCATTGTTCAGTCGACCTCCAGCCAGAGAAAAATCAAAGGCAAGCCTTTGAAAAATGATGTGTCCTTATTCTCCCGGCTCTACATAGCCTGCCAATCAAGAGATGGAGATTTAGATGATTTTTTTCGTCATGAAAACCAAGTGTGTCCTCCCTCACTGTCTAATTTTGGCAAGTTAAGACAGGGAACCAAAGCTGATATCCTAAGCTGTCTAGAGAATTGCACTGAGCTGACATCATCTCAACCAAATATTGATGTGATCATTCTGGACGGAGCTGTAGTGGTTAACTTCCTCAAGCCTGTTGCAGTCAGAACCTTTGAAAATTATGCAGTCAAAGTATTTTTGCCATACATCAATGCCAAGCTATGGCAGGTCAGTCGACTTGATATTGTCTGTGACCAATATCCTGAGAATAGCTTGAAATCTCAAGCAAGGAACAAGCGTGGCAAGGGCATTAGGAAGCGAGTTGATAGATCAACTTATATGCCTAAAAATTGGCAGCAATTTTTGCGAGATAGTGCCAACAAGACGGAGTTGTTTACTTATCTAGTGAATTACATAAAACTTCAAACAACCAGCAAGCAGTTAGTTAGTACAAATGGTTCTGAAGTGGTGCGCATCCCTCCAAACACTACCCATCTGGCACCCTGCAACCATGAAGAAGCCGACACCAGAATGATCTTGCATTTAGCAGATGCAGTAGATAAAGGTTTTCTAAAGATTCTATTGCGCACAGTCGACAGTGATGTGGTAGTTTTGTGTGTGGCAGTTGTAGCCAAGATAAGTGTAAGGGAGCTGTGGATAGCATTTGGAACCGGAAAACATTTTAGGTACATTGCTGCTCATGAAATAGCAGCATCTCTAGGGCCAAACAAATCCCAGGTTCTGCCTATGTTTCATGCCTATACAGGATGCGATACTGTTTCATCTTTTGCTACCAGGGGAAAGAAGACTGCATGGGATACTTGGAAGGCATTTGAGGAAGCAACATCAACTTTTCTTTCTCTTTCAGTTGGACCAGATATTGTGTCAGATGAAGATATAGCTGTGCTATAGAGATTCACAATCCTGCTCTACGATCGTACCAGTACTCTAGTGAGCGTAGATGAATGCAGGAAATTCCTGTTTACAAAGAGAGGTCGAGCCATGGATGCAATCCCTCCTACCAGAGCAACACATATCAAGAGAATTGTTGTGCTGTGGCTGCAAAAAGGGATGCAAAAACAATTGCAAATGCAAGAAAGCAGCTCTGAAATGTACTGCTTTGTGCCATTGTGGTGGTGACCAATGCTAGTGAAAACTGCCATTTTGTTTAATGTCAAGATTTTAAAAGTTGCTTTATTCATATGCCAAACATATTTTTGTTGTTAACCGCAGATGTTGGTGTTAATTAATTACTCGGAGTACACACTGCAATATTAAAATGACCATAACTTTAGATCAAAATAAGATATTGACTTGATTCAAATTTTATAATACTTTCAAATAAAAGTTGGTGAAATAATTAAAAAAAATGCATTTTTACCGATAATTAACACCTAGAGGTTACCAAAGGTCAACTTCAAGGTGGCTCCACTTCTGAAATTATTATAAAAATTATGTTATATAAGTATGCCAACTTTCATACTTATACGTAAAAACCCACAATTGTTTCACAAATCTGCTTAACTATAAGAATACGGCAAGAAAAGAAAAATAGCCAGGAAAAAAAAAGAATTTTTTTAACAAGGCCTAACTAATTGTGGTACTTTTATCGCCACTTAAGTTTTATCACCGCTAAAGTTGCACAGATTATTGCCGCTAAATTGCACTACCGCCGCTAACCGCCCCCTCACGTAGTATTTTATCAGCATTAAAAACTTCACGTGGTTCTTTGGATGCCATCCAGATTAGCACCAATTTTACAACAAATGGTTTGCCATAGAGCCTACCCAACCAGCTGCTATAATATCAGTTGGGGAGCCCCTCCCCAGGGTTTTACAGCCAAATTTAATTTACACCTAGAGTTACATACCTGCTAACTACTTCAGCAAGGTATCTAGTGTGGAATAAACCACACAATCTGCTTAACTATTTACACTGGTACACTCTGTCAGAGTGATATGGCTAGATATTTCACTCTCAGGCTTTATTTTCACTGCCTCCAGCTCGTGAAAATAAATTAGCCTGCTCAGTGAAATATTCCTCCATATTGCACTCTGACTCATGTAATAAGTACTATGGCAAAGTTCAAAGAAATCAATGCTGTCTGTCTACCCCCCCCCCCCCCCCCCAAGGCTACAAGGTGACAGAAGAGGACAGTTTTAGGTCTTACCAACTTAGCTGAGTTTATTTTAGTGGTGGTGGTAAGAGTTATTGTGCTACTTGTCCAAGCTAAAAAGTGTATAAATATATGTGTGATGGCTGTGTGGTATGGTGGTTGTGTCCCTTGGCTCAGGTCCTGAGGTCATGAGTTCAAGCCCAACTCAGGCAATTTTCCATTTGATTTTCCATTTGCCTCCTACCAGCCCCACCAGTCCACTCGGCTGTAGTCTCGCGGGCCAGACCCTTTACCCGATATGAAGAGAAAGAAATATCAGGTAAAGGGTCTGGCCCGCGAGACTAACTCGGCTGTGTTTGGGAACCTGGCATTTGCTGGGGTGCAATTGAAGGCCTTTTCTCATGAAACAGCAATGGTCCAGGTGGGACTTAGTGCACTGGCATCCTGGCTCTGTGCATAACTGCTAGTGGTTGCAAGAGAATTTGCATGTGTGTGTACAGGTGTTGTGTGTTGTGCTAAAGGATAGCACAATAAATTGACAAAAAAAAATTCAAAATAAATAACTACTAGCATTCAAATTTGAATTTAGACCAGCTCACTGCCATTTGTGCTGTAGCATATCACTAATTTTATTTATTAAAAAAAAACAAAAACATTGTGTATAGCTAAATTTACAATGTAGCTAGTGTGGATGCTTGACGCTGTTGTTCCTCGGGTTCTGTCATAGCTATTCTATCGACGTATCCGTCTACTATGACTTGGGCAGTGCTGTGAAAAACTTTCAAGTTGTACCTAAAGCCCCTACACATATAAGGACCGCTGTCCTCGGCTTGTAGGTTGGATAAAATTAAAGTTTTTCCTGCGGTTCTATACGACTGATTACGAAGATTTAAGCTAAACCACTCGGGCTGAGCCATACTGCCACAGATTAGTGACACTACACTACCCAAAGGAGCTTCTATCCAATTGGGTATCACTTGACCAATATCAGGGAACAAACGCGCTAAAATGAACAGATGTTGCTGAAAAACGTTATTTCCGTACATTCCATCGCAAGTGTACATTCCTGATTCACTATAACGCAGATTTAAAAGTGAAATATTTTTATATCCTATTTGGTGCCTCGCAGAAATAGGGAGTCTTTCTGAAAATCCTACAATGGGTACGAAGCTCCAGTTCACTGGAGAAGTACTGCCGCAATAAACTGTTACTGAACTTTCCTCATAAATAATTATATCATTCGGTATTATGCTCTTTAAATAAACGGATATCCGTTGCCAATCCTTGGCGTAAATGTATGTAGAACAAAAGGAGATGAGAATAAAATAACTGATAGATAACGCCATTATATAGTTTTTTGTGTTTTGTTTTTCAACACAGCTATTATAGCTATACAAGCGACGCCAATACAAGAAGATCTTGTCTAGTCTCGCATAGCCAGACCCTTTACCAACCAAGCGGTAGGTAACGGGTATGGCTACGCGAGACTAGATCCTGCCCGATCTGAGAATTTTAACGCCTCCTGCACAAAAATTAGAAAGTGTGGACTTTAAAAGATAGGCTTACTACAATCACATTGAGCTTAGGTATACCATTGTTTACATTACAATTCCCAAATTTTATTTGAAAGGAATTCACAATGATGTTGTGACATACAGCCTCCATCCAAGGATTTTGACACATTCATACAGTGCATGCTGTAGTTTACCTGCTGGTGGAGATAGAGAACAGTAAAGAGGTGAAGTATTTTACCTGCAAGACACTAGCAGCACCCATTCTGGACAGATACCCAGATTGGAACTTCTCTAGCAGCGTTTCCAGCACTCCACAGTCATATATCCAACACACAGTTTTGAACGAACTATTTCCATTCTTTAATACCCTGAATCTCACAGAGTGAGTCATTAGGACCATGCAACAAGGCTGATCTGGGGAACAAAACCCTGCAGATGTGTCGTCAAAACGTCTGTCAATTTTCCTTCGTTGCACTGGACCAAGATGGCTGACTGACTCATCAGAATGTGATGATATGTGTGGGTGAATGACCTCTGCTTGTCAGGGGCTGAGGATCTAGTTTAGGTTGTAAAAGTCAACGGTACGTTTAAATGAAGTCGGTTGTCCAAGGCTGGTGATACTAATATTATACACAGCTCCTAGAAAGTCCTCCTGTTGTAGCTCACTCTAATCAGGAGTCAGCTGACTAGGTCTCTACTTGAACTACAGTGTGTGTGTGTGTGTGTGTGTGTGTGTGTGCAGGTGTGTGTGTATGTGTGTGCATGTGTGTGCATGTATGTGCATGTGTGTACATGTATGTGTATGTGTGTGTGTGTGTGTGTGTGCGCGTGTGTGTGTGTGTGTGTTGGATCATTTAGAAGATTTCATGCGACTCTGACTTAGGGAAGTCAGCAAGAGGGCCTACCAGATTATGCTCGAATTTTTAGAATTATTCTTTTTTATTTTAAAAAATTGTGTTATTATTCCAAAAGAATAATATATTATTTTTTTATTATTCTCTTATGATTCCAATTAGAAAATAAGTCAAATATTGGTGATTGCAGCAGCTAGCTATATGGTTATGAAATGAATGAATATATGGTGATACAGGTATCACTCTCTTTTACTTGAATTACTCAATATAGAAGATTTAATTTCTCTATTTAATTTATCTGTGAAAATCATGAATGTCCTCATAAAAATGTTCAATGAATGGAGAAAAAATGCTCTGACACAGCTGATATTATGAGAAGCCACCAGACATTTGAAGCAAAAAGTGAATTAGGGAATTATATGCTCAGCAGTAGATGCACCTTCTCTCTTCTCTTCAAAATTTATAATTGGTAATAATTTACATTTTGTCAATTGCTCAAGAACAGAAACCATTTAGCATGATTCTCCAGATGACTTACTCTGAGCCCGAGCTGGCTTTACTATGGAACGCCGTTTGCCACAAAAATATGGACACCAAGTATGAATCTCTTTTGTCAAAATATCATCTCGATCATCAAATCGAGAATAAAAAAATCGATTGTCAACAATGTTAAGCTATCCATTTTCAAAATTGATTTTTACCTATATAGAATCAGTATGTATACAGTGCTTCCAGCTTAAAGAGTGGATTTTTTAGCTTTTTGGTTAAGGTTGCTAATTCTGCTATAATTTCTCAAGTATGTGTAATAGAAAGCTAAAAATTATATTATATTATACATTAATGTCATTAACATACAGACAAAACAATTTTGTGGGTTTTTCCTTATCTCTATAACTTGGTATACTGATACTTTAATACCTGAAGTTTCATATGAGCCATATTTTGTGGGCACACGAAATTTGAATCTCAAAATATTTTAAATTTTAAGAAAAAAGTGTTTAAGCCAGGATTTTTGAACTTATTGAGTTATATCTCTAAAAATATGAGGCATGATGTAAAATAGCTTAAAATTATTATGTATAACTTTGGTAGCTATACCACCTTGAAAATTAAGTGAGTTGTGGCTGTTTTTCACCAAAAATTTTTTACTCACGGTAAGGGTCATCAAATTATGACGTTTAGAGCGGGTTGTGGGTCTTTAGTACACGTAAACGCGACGTCAAAAAACAGCGCATGCGTATTTGTGCAAAGGCGCCAGTTTACCGCTATTGTTGCGCGGTTGTTTCTCAGGCCCTAGGTATCAAGTTTTACGGCGTTACTGCCTATCACGGCCAGCGTTTTAGCTTCCGTCTGGAGCTGCACAACCCGTAGGACTCCAACTGCATCGCCCTGATGTTGTCAGAATACCGAATGCTGGGAGCCTTGGGAGTATTAAACTCCTTCAGCTTTTCTTCATGAAAAAGATGACTTCTTGGATAGGCTTGGCTCCAAGTTAGTAATACATATACCAGCCAACAATTCTGACTGATTTCGACTTCGTTTACTGCTGCTAGTAGAACGATGAGAATCCATACAGCCGATACTGTAGTGAGGGTCTATACAGTAGTTTAAAAAAATCAGGTTTTCTGAAGTAGTTCTTGAAGCTGTGATAGTGGAGTATACACAGACAACTGAAGATAATGACAATGAAATTCTTTTAGAATTGCTAGAACTTGCAGTTGGCTGTCTTGTGTTGATTGAGGGAAGCTTTTACACAGAGATTGTTTTACAGCTATTGAGATTATCCATCAAATTGAAGTTAATGTGGATCAAGAGTTAAGGTATCATAGAGCAGTGACCAGAGGAAGACCCAAGGTTGTAGTTGACAAAGACAGGCTTCTTTTTCTAAGGGATTGTGGCTTTAAAGTTGGAGATATAGCCACATTTTTTGGATGTAACAGAAGGACAATTGAAAGGCATCTGCATGAATATGGTATACCCAATCGTCGCAGCCAATATGCCTCAGTTACAGATCAAGAGCTTGATAAAATGGTATTGTCCATCGTTTCCTTTTCCCTAGCTGTGGATAGAAGTCTGTTGATTGTAGATTAAAGGCTGATGGAATTCTGGTATCTCGTAGACAGAGTAGAGAATTTCTGAGAAGAGTTAATCCTTTTGGAGTTCAAGCTCGTGTAAATGAATGTCCTTCACCGTAGAAAATATGTCGAACATTCTCCAAATGATTTGTGGCATCTGGATGGTTACCATAAACTGATTTGATAGCGCATAGTAATTCATGGCTGCATAGATGGGTATAGTAGACTGATAACATTTCTCACAAATAATCGTGCAGAAACTGTGTTGACAGCATTTCAAGGAGAAATTTCAGAGTTTGGTCTACCTTCAAGAGTAAGAATGGACAAGGGTGGTGAAAATGTTCATGTAGCACAATACATGCTGGAACATCCTAAGAGAGTAATAGGACGAGATAGCGTAATTGTTGGTCGAAGCGTACATAACCAGAGAATAGAGAGACTTTGGCTGAGACCTGTATGCTGGCTGCATATCCTTCTTATATTCTCTTTTTTACCTGTTAGAAGAATGTCGTCTGTTAAACATAGAAAGCTAAATGGATAAAAATGTACCACTACTGTTACATAGAGTAGAGCTTGTTATAAAAATGTACCAATACTGGTACTTAAATTACAGCTAGTTATAAAAATGTACCACTATTGTTACATAAAGTAAAGCTGGTTATAAGAATGTACTTTTACTGTTACATAGAGTACAACTGATTATAGAAATGTATCGCTACTGTTACATAAAGTAAAACCGGTTATACAAATGTACCACTACAGTTACATAGAGTAGAGCTGATTATAAAAATGAACGACTACTGTAACATAAAGTAGAGCTGGTAGAGCTGGTTATAGGAATGTACCAATACTGTTACTTAAAGTACAGCTGGTTAAGAAATGTTCCATTACAGTTACATAGAGTAGAGGAGGTTATAAAAATGTACCATTATGTTACATAGAGTAGAGCTGGTTATAGAAATGTACCAATACTGTTACTTAAAGTACAGCTAGTTATAGAAATGTACCACTACTGTTACATAAAGTAAAGGAAGTTATAGGGATGTACCACTACTGTTACATAAAGTAAAGCTGGTTATAAACATGTACCTTTACTGATACATAGAGTAGAAAAGGTTATAAATATGTACCACTACAGTTACATATAGTAGAGCTAGTTATAAAAATGAACGACTACTGTTACACAAAGTAAAGCTATTTATAGAGATGTACCACTACTTGACAGCTTAGTAGCAGACTAGGCGGGGTTAATACCAGGCGGAGTACCAGCAACGGTTGGTTAGGTAGGAGGGGAGTGTCTGGCGGGGTATGCGCACAGGGGTTCCCACGTGTGGGAGGTGAATAATTAGAATATACGAGCGGGGAAGAGAAAAGTTGCGGAACGAAAGATTATAAGATTGTGATCATGGAAAAAGAGCCCATTTTCAAGAAAAGGAGAGTGTGTGAGCCCTCTGCTGCTGGTACTGGTGCTTCCACTTCTGGTACTTCCTCAGTTGCCTGGGGGGCAATTGACGCTTGTGACTTTGAGAGCAGCGCTCAGGGCATACTTGGTGGCCAGAAGCAGCTGCGATAGTGGCACTGGTAGGCGTTGGTGGTGACTCCAGCAGAGTCTAGCAGTGGCGCAGTGGGGGGTATGTTTGTTAAAATAGCCTATTTGGTGTTTTATTTTGCTCTATTTATTGTTGTATTGCTTGGCTGGCCATGGTGGAGCCACGGATTGAGATGATGGTAGTTTTACTCTTTTATCTTTTATATATACTTACTGTCTGCCAATACTTTTCACTAGTGGTAGTAGGTAGGTGGTGTACTGAAATAGGAAGGAAAAATAAATAAATAAATAAATAAATAAATAAAATAAAAGGGGCCTACAAAACAGTGTCAGCATGTGTATTGTGATGTGAGCATGTGGCTCACTTGATGGAAGGGCGTGTGGCCCTACATAGTATATGAAGTATTGTGTTGTGAGCATGTGGCTCACTTAACAGTAGTGACTTAAAGGGCGTGTGGCCCTACATAGTATATGAAGTATTGTGTTGTGAGCATGTGGCTCACTTAACAGTAGTGACTCAAAGGGCGTGTGGCCCTACATAGTAAATGAAGTATTGTGTTGTGAGCATGTGGCTCACTTGACAGTAGTGACTTAAAGGGCGTGTGGCCCTACATAGTATATGAAGTATTGTGTTGTGAGTATGTGGCTCACTTAACAGTAGTGACTCAAAGGGCGTGTGGCCCTACATAGTATATGAAGTATTGTGTTGTGAGCATGTGGCTCACTTAACAGTAGTGACTCAAAGGGCGTGTGGCCCTACATAGTATATGAAGTATTGTGTTGTGAGCATGTGGCTCACTTAACAGTAGTGACTTAAAGGGCGTGTGGCCCTACATAGTATATGAGTATATGATGTATTGTTTTACGAGCTTGTGGCTCACTTAACAGTACTGACTCATGGGGGTGTTAACCTACATATTATGAAGTTTTGTGTTATGGGCATGTGGCCCACTTAAAGCAGTGACTGGAAGGGTGTGTGGCCCTACATGGTATATGAAGTATTGCATGTGGCTCACTTAACGGCAGGGTCCTGAAGGGTGTGGGGCCTTATATAGTGGTTGAAGTGCTGTGTTAAGTGCATGTGGCTCACTTGATAGCAGTGACCTACATGACATGCGGCTCCCCATGGTAGTTAGGTATAGTGCTGTGAGCGTGTGGCTCACTTAGCAGCACCTAGGGAGAGGCGGGGTATGTGGCCCCCGCTTTGGCTCGGAGGAGCATAGGCCTGGTATTGGGACTGTGTGCTGATGGCATGGTTGTTGTGTGCATACAGGCCTGGGCACTGTCGATGACCATGCTGTGGTGGCGCTGGGCCTACCGAAGTCAGCAGATGGCTCGAAGCCAGAGGGCGTGGTTCCGTCCAGTCACCAAGCGGAGGGGGCAGCAAAGGCTGCAGAGGTGGCAGCAAAGACAGCGGAGGGAGAAGCCCAAAAATTTTCAATGGGTGTTACCCTGCCTACCGTCCCAGCCAGGCTGGTGAAGCGGATTCTGTCCGGGGAATTTGTGGATATGGGGGAGTTGTCCCAGGACGCTCTCCTGGCAGAATTCTGAAGGTCCACTGAAGGCGAGGAGAAACCATCGAAGGTCAAGTCGGTCCGACCCGTTGCTGATCGGGATGCTTGGGTGGCCAGCTTTGCCCAGCACGCAGGGGTGGTGAGCCGCTCCTATCCGGAGAAGGCGGTGGCTCTATGGGGTCACCTGGCCACTGTGATGTCCTGCCAGAATAGGGCTACGCCAGGTTGGTGGAGGAGCTACGACGTGTCGCTGAGGCACAGCTACTCGTCCATGGAGCAGGCTGATTTCTTGCTGAACCAGTGCCTGCTTATGCAAGCCATGGTAGAGAGCTCTGAGTCGCTCCAGCGCCCGACACCTCCAGTGCCCGGGCCTTTGGCTCTTCAGAGGCAGAGGAAAAGGAGGGTACAGGCCTGCTTCGCATGGAATGACGGCAGGCCTTGTGCGGCGGTGCCGTGCCGTTTCTCCCACTGCTGTGCCCGGTTGGGGATCATGCTAGGAGGTTTTTCCCTCCTGCGTTTGAAGCGCCTCCTGAGGAGGTGGGTCGTCGTGGCCTTAACTGATCGTTGTCCAGGGACATTCTGTGGCTATTTTGTGTGGAACTTTGTTGTGCGATGAGTTCGCTTGTGGTTCATTCTTATTATGTTGATTATAAAAAATAATAATAATAAGTTTGTTAGTATACGTGGCATATGCCAGTAGCAGTGGTTGCAATGGAGAGTAAGGGTACTTGGACCTGTTGATCCTTCTCTCGCAAAACTGGTCCATGTGAACCATTTTGGGCTGGTCCCAAGAGGCCATGCATCGGGGAAGTGGAGGAGGTTAATCGTGGACCTTTCATTTCCCGCTGGGAATAGTGTCAATGATGGAATTGACCCAGGGTTATGCAGTCTGCAGTATACATCAGTGGATTTTGCCTGTCACAAGGTCCTGGAGTTAGGGCAGGGGGCGAATCTAGCGAAGTTTGACGTATCAGGCATTCAGGACAGTGCCGGTCCATCCTGATGACCGGCACCTCTTGGGTATGCAGTGGCGGGGCCGCACCTACATAGATAAGGTGCTCCCCTTTGGCCTCCGATCAGCACTGAAGCTGTATAATGCCATTGCCGATGGTCTGTTGTGGATCTTGGCTAACACTGACCAGGTGATGTGCATCCACCACTTGGATGATTTCTTACTATTTGGAGCACCAGACTCATGTCAGTGTGGGGTGTCCTTAGAAAGGGCACTCGCCCGGTGCAAGGGGTTGGGTGCGCCGATAGCCCCGGCAAAGACTGAGGGCCCGGCCACCAAATTGACTTTCCTGGGGATAGAGTTGGATACGGCCTCATTGACGATAAGCCTTCCCCGGGAAAAGCTGGAATGCCTGTGTACCATGATTCGGGATTGGGAGTCAAAGAAGTCTTGCACCAAGAGGGAGTTGCTGTCACTGATTGGGTACTTACAGCACGCGTGTCTGGTTATTAAACCGGGCCGGTCCTTCCTCCGGCAAATGATTGACCTTTCAGCCGGGGCGAGAGCACTGCACCATAGGGTGCGGCTGAATGCAGGCTTCCGGTCAGACCTTAAATGGTGGAACTGTTTTTTTGCCTGTGTGGGATGGCACTTGCCCGATGTCCAGCGTGGTTAAGGGTGAGCCACAAGTGGTGCTCACTACTGATGTGTCAGGTGCCTATACATGCACAGGTCTCTGGTTCCAACTCAAGTTTCCTGATAGCTGGTCAGATATTCATATTACGGTGAAGGAGCTACTGCCGATTGTTATGGCAGTGGCCGTGTGGGGGCGCCTCTGGAAGGGTGCAATGGTGTCTTGCAGATGCAACAACATGGCGGTAGTTGCAATCGTTACTCCAGCAAAAGTAAAATGGACAGGGCAATGCACCTGATGAGGTGTTTATCGTTTTTCTTGGCATGATGGGACGTGACATTAGTCTGTCAGCACATCCCTGGTGTCGACAATGGCGCAGCTGATGCGTTATCTAGGGATTCTCTCCTTTTATTCCAGCAGCTGGTGCCGGAGTCAGCGGCAGAGGCCACCCACATCCCGGTGGGACTCCTCCAGTGCCTGGTGGACCAAAGTGGACTGGGTGACCCTGTTCAGAGGTTCTATATGATGGGCTTGGCCGAATCTACACATAAACATTATGCTTGTGGGGTGAGACGATTCATGGGGATATGCGCTACGGCCGGCCGAGCTCCAAAGCCAGCGGATGAAGACACACTGTGCCATTTCGCTGCCTCGTTGGCAGTGGATGGTCTCCGCCACAGGACAATTAAGTCGTATATGGCAGGAGTGCGTCACCTTCATATCTCGGAGGGCTACGGGGATCCATTCTCGGCTGGCTTGCATAGGTTACACTACGTCTTGCGGGGTGTGAAGCATGCTGAAGGCATGGCAGGGGTGTCAAAGCGTGAGCGTAGGCCTATTATACCTGACTTGCTTCGCAAGATCAAAGGAGTGTGGAACCCTCGTGCACACGAGGCAGATGTGGTCATGCTTTGGGCGGCATGCTGCCTGGCATTTTTCGGCTTTATGCGGATCGGGGAACTGACAGTGCCATCGGACGATGGCTACGATGCCTCTGGTCACTTGTCATGGGGAGATGTGTTGGTCGATGATTCTGCCCACCCTTCAAGAATAGAAGTTCGCATTAAAGCCTCGAAGATAGACCCTTTCCGACAAGGGATTTCTATTTTTATTGGCAGAGTGGCATCCGATCTCTGTCCAGTGGCTGCCATGTTGGCTTACTTGGTGGTGCGAGGCAAAGTACTGGACCTCTGTTCAGATTCATTGATGGCAAGCCTCTAACCAGGCAGCGCCTGGTTACTGCGGTCAAGGTTGCACTGGAAGAAGCAGGCGTTGAGCCAGGTCAATACTTTGGACACAGTTTCCGCATTGGTGCAGCCACTACGGCGGCAGCTAGGGGCCTGGAGGACTCCACAGTTTTGGGACGGTGGAAAAGTCTCGCGTACTTGGAATACACAAAGATTCCAAGGGCACAGCTTGCATCGTATACAGCAAGAATTTGTTGAACTCGCAAGTGTACTGGAATGGGTGGCTGTTGCTGTTGGTAATACACACTTACTGCAGTTCCTGTGGTGTATGTTTAGGTAGCTGTTGTTTGTGTATCGCATTCTTGTTACAGTTATTGAAGTTGTTGTTTATTATTTCGTAATTATACTATTGGGGTCTCTCTCCCCCCCTTCTCTGTCTTGGTCTTGGCCTGGGGCGGGTGGTCGTGCCTCCATTGGCGGAATTAAAGGGGCTTGTCCCGCCCCGTTAATTACACCCCAGTCAGCCCAAGCTGATTGGGGGGCGGGGTTTCCGGCTCCACCTGAGCCAAAAGACTCAGCTACTAGAGCTGCGGCCATGGGAGAACAGCTAGGGAGGGATGACAAGGTAAGTAGGTGTACATAATAATGGTGGTAACATTAATTGGCATTTGTATGTGGGAATAATGGTTCACTGCCGGGGCATGAGAGGGCTGGCAGTGAACTAAGGTGTTTTCAAGGTACGAGCTGCAGGATTAATGACAGCTTAGTAGCAGACTAGGCGGGGTTAATACCAGGCGGAGTACCAGCAATGGTTGGTTAGGTAGGAGGGGAGTGTCTGGCGGGGTATGCGCACAGGGCTCCCCACGTGTGGGAGGTGAATAATTAGAATATACGAGCGGGGAAGAGAAAAGTTGCGGAACGAAAGATTTTCCCACCCACCCACACCTTACCTGACCGAAAGAGGAATTAGTAAAGGGGGGGGGGGCATCTTTTATTTCTTTTAATTTTAACCTCCGGTAAGCAGTTTTCCTGTTTACCGTGAAAACGTGGGTGCCGGAATTAAAGGGGCTTGCCCCGCCCCGTTAATTACACCCCAGTCAGCCCAAGCTGATTGGGGGGCAGGGTTTCCGGCTCCACCTGAGCCAAAAGACTCAGCTACTAGAGCTGCGGCCATGGGAGAGCAGCTAGGGAGGGATGACAAGGTAAGTAGGTATACATAATAATGGTGGTAACATTAATTGGCATTTGTATGTGGGAATAATGGTTCACTGCCGGGGCATGAGAGGGCTGGCAGTGAACTAAGGTGTTTTCAAGGTACGAGCTGCAGGATTAAGTAACATGTAATCGTTCATTTAATAACCAGCTCTACTATAACCAGCTCTACTTTATGTAACAGTAGTAGTACATTCATATAACCAGCTTTACTTTATGTAACAGTAGCGGTACATTTTTATAATCAGCTTTACTCTATGAAACAGTAGTGGTACATTTGTATAACTAGCTCTACTTAATGGTACATTTCTATAACCAGCTCTACTCTACGTAATATATGTGGTACATTTCTATAATTTTTTCTACTCTATGTAACAGTAGTGGTACATCTCTATAACCAGCTCTACTCTATGTAACAGTAACTATTCGTACTCTATGTACCAGTAGTGGTACATTTTTATAACCAGCTGTATTATATGAAACAGTAGTGGTACATTTTTATAACCAGCTCAAACCTATGTAGCAGTAGTGGTACATTTCTATAACAAGCTCACTTTACGTAACAGTAGTCGTTCATTTTTATAACGTGCTCTATTCTATGTAACTTTAGTGGTACATTTATATAACCAGTTTTACTTTATGTATCAGTAAAGGTACATGTCTATAACAAGCTTTACTTTATGTAACAGTAGTGGTACATCTATGTAACTGTAGTGGTACATACCTATAACTAGCTGTACTTTAAGTAACAGTATTGGTACATTCCTATAACCAGCTCTATTCTATGTAACAGTAGTGGTACAATTCTATAACAAGCTCTAATTTATGTTACAGTAGTCGTTTATTTTTATAACCAGCTCTATTCTATGTAACCAGCTGTATTATATGAAACTGTAGTGGTACATTTTATAATCGGTTTTACTCTATGTAACAGTAGTGGTACATTGCTAATCAGCTATACTTTATGTAACAGTAGCAGTACATTTTTATAACTAGCTCTACTATATGTAACAATAATGGTACATTTTTATAACTAGCTGTACTTTAAGTAGCAGTATTAGTACATTTCTATAACCAACTTTACTCTATGTAACAATAATGGTACATTTTTATAATTTCTTCTACTTTATGTAACAGTAGAAGTACATTTTTATAATTAACTCTATTCTATGTTACAGTAGTCGTTTATTTTTATAACCAGCTCTACTCTATGTAGCAGTAGTGGTACATTTTTATGACAAGCTCTCTTTTATGTAACAGTAGTAGTACATTCCTATAACCATCTTTACTCTATGTAACAATAGCGGTACATTTCTATAATCAGCTTTACTTCATGCAACAGCAGTGGCACATTTGTATAACTAGCTCTACTTAATGGTACATCCCTATAACCAGCTTTACTTAACGTAACAGTAGTGGTACATTTCTATAATTAGCTATATTTCATGTAACAATAATGGTACATCTCTATAACCAGCTCTACTTTATGAAACAGTAGTGGTACATTTTTATAACTAGCTCTACTATATGCAACAGTAATAATATAACGAGCTCTATTTTATGTAACTTTAGTGGTACATTTATATAACCAGTTTTACTCTATGTATCAGTAAAGGTACATGTCTACAACCAGCTTTACTTTATGTAACAGTAGTGGTACATCTTTATAACCTTTTCTACTCTATGTATCAGTGGTGGTACATCTCTAAAACTAGCTGTACTTTGAGTATCAGTATTGGTACATTCCTATTACTAGCTCTACTTTATGTAACAGTAGTGGTACACTCCTATAACAAGCTATACTTTATGTTACAGAGTCGTTCATTTTTATAACCAGCTCTACTCTATGTAACTGTAATGGTACATTTTATAACCGGTTTTACTCTATGTAACAGTAGTGGTACATTTTTATAACCAGCTCTACTTAATGTAACAATAGAAGTACATTCCTATAACCAGCTCTACTCTATGTAACAATAGTGGTACATCTTTACAACTAGCTGTACTTTAAGTACCAGTATTGGTACATTCCTATAACCAGCTCTACTTTATGTAACAGTAAAGGTACATCTCTATAACAAGCTCTACTTTATGTAACAGTTTATTTATATAATCAGCTCTACTCTATGTAATTATAGTGGTACATTTTTATATCCGATTATACTTAATGTAACAGTAGCGATACATTTTTATAATCAGCTGTACTCCATGTAACAGTAGCGGTACATTTGTATAACTAGCTCTACTTAATAATACATCCCTATAACCAGCTCTACTCTATGTAACAGTAGTGGTACATCCTTATAACAAGCTAGTCATTCATTCTTATAACCAGCTCTACTCTATGTAACTGTAGTGGTACATTTGTATAACCAATTTTACTCTATGTAACAGTAGTGGTACATTTTTATAACCAGCTTTACTTTATGTAACAGTAGTAGTACAATCCTATAACCAGCTCTATTCTATGTAACCGTAGCGGTACATTTCTATAATCAGCTGTACTCTATATAACAGTGGTACATTTGTATAACTAGCTCTACTTAATGGTACATTCCTATAACCAGCTCTACTCTATGTAACAGTAGTGGTACATTCCTATAATTAGCTGTACTTTATGTAACAATAGTGGTACATCTCTATAATTAGCTCTACTCTATGTAACAGTAGTGGTACACTTTTATAACTAGCTCTACTTTATGCAACAGTAACTATTCATACTCTATGTACCAGTAGTGGTACATTTTTATAACAAGCTGTATTATATGAAACAGTAGTGGTACATTTTTATAACCAGCTCCAAACTATGTAATAGTAGTGGTACATTTCTATAACAAGCTTACTTTACGTAACCGTAGTCGTCTATTTATATAACCAGCTCTACTCTATGTAATTATAGTGGTACATTTTTATAACCGATTATACTTTATGTAACAGTAGCGATACATTTTTATAATCATTCAGAAATGATTCAACTACATCATGCTAAGATAATCAACTTTGTAAAAGTCTTATATAGAGCGTAATTTGTTTCTGTGGAATTAATATGTTCTAATCTGTAAATGTATTAGTTTTGTAATAACCACATTATGTATTTACATAGGACAAAGAAGATGCACTTGTTTTACGGAAAGGAAAGTTGTCACGCCCACCCCAATTGGTGGCCATGTTCACCTCATGTGCCTTGTATCACCAACACGATATAGTTTCTGGGTAACCCCTCCCTCCCAATTTAGGTCTCCTCCTGTTCTTTCCCCATAGAAAATACATTAGCCGACAAACAAACACACTTGTTTTACGAAAAGAAAAGCTGCCACGCCCACCCCAATTGATGGCCACGTCCACCTCATGTGCCTTGTATCACCAACACGATATGGTTTCTGGGTAACCACTCCCTCCCAATTTAGGTCTCCTCCCGTTCTTTCCCCATAGAAAATACATTAGCCGACAAACAAACACACTTGTTTTACGAAAAGGAAAGCTGCCACGCCCACCCCAATTGGTGGCCATGTTCACCTCATGTGCCTTGTATCACCAACACAATATGGTTTCTGGGTAACCACTCCCTCCCAATTTAAGTCTCCTCCCGTTCTTTCCCCATAGAAAATACATTAGCCGACAAACAAACGCACTTGTTTTACGGAAAGGAAAGTTGTCACGCCCACCCCAATTGGTGGCCATGTTCATTTCATGTGCCTTGTATCACCAACACGATATGGTTTCTGGGTAACCACTCCCTCCCAATTTAGGTCTCCTCCCGTTCTTTCCCTATAGAAAATACATTAGCCGACAAACAAACGCACTTGTTTTACGGAAAGAAAAGCTGTCACGCCCACCCCAATTGGTGGCCACGTCCACCTCATGTGCCTTGTATCACCAACACGATATGGTTTCTGGGTAACCACTCCCTCCCAACTTAGGTCTCCTCCCGTTCTTTCCCCATAGAAAATACATTAGCCGAAAAACAAACGCACTTGTTTTACGGAAAGAAAAGCTGCCACGCCCACCCCAATTGGTGGCCACATCCATCTCATGTGCTTTGTATCACCAACATGATATGGTTTCTGGGTAACCACTCCCTCCCAATTTAAGTCTCCTCCCGTTCTTTCCCCATAGAAAATACATTAGCCGACAAACAAACGCACTTGTTTTACGAAAAGCAAAGCGTCCACGCTCATCCCAATTGGTGGCCATGTTCACCTCATGTGCCTTGTATCACCAACACGATATGGTTTCTGGGTAACCACTCCCTCCCAATTTAAGTCTCCTCCCGTTCTTTCCCCATAGAAAATACATTAGCCGACAAACAAACGCACTTGTTTTACGGAAAGGAAAGCTGTCACGCCCACCCGAATTGGTGGCCATGTTCACCTCATGTGCCTTGTATCACCTACACGATATGGTTTCTGGGTAACCACTCCCTCCCAATTTAGGTCTCCTAGAGGAAAATAGTTACACTTCTTGTGACGTAAATTTAAATGTGATAATTTTTCAATTGGGTTGAAAGGTTTAGTCACTTGGACAGCATTTCATTTCTTTTCTTCGAAATTGTCAATTCTGTGTATCCTCACAAAGTGAACGACACCAGTCGTTGTACAAATTTCCGTCATATACACCTAATGAAACGAGAGATCATACATTGGTATAATATTCATGCTAAACATTTAACATACCTTGAGAGAACATCTGTTGAAGAAATTGATGGGCTTGATCATTCACTTTTATTTGGTGATAATCTATACTAGCATTCGTACTCTGTATGTACGTTATCATTATGGACACTTGCCTAAAGTCAAGTTTTCCGGCATTCCATGATAGTTCATGAAACTTATACATGGTTGATTGTCCAAATCTACCAGTCGTAAGAGATTTAGACACATCACAAGATCTACCAAAGTCTATCAAGACTGGAGTATGGTCTGTGGGACGAAAACAAATATTTTCAAGTCTCACATCGTTGTGAGCCTTGCCCAATTCATGCAACTCTTGTAGTGCTTGTATTGTCCCATTTACAAGTTCAATCAAGATAGCACTAGAAGTAATATCGTGTTTTTTGATAGGTGGTAACATTTCTGGAAATTGAATGAATAGTTTATTAAGAGCATCGAATATATCAACAGGATAGACTGATAATGCAGGTCTATTACGTTTAAACATTAACTTCATTTCTGGATCGTTTGACTCAAGACTGTACTTGAAGTACAATTTTTTTTCACTATCATGTATGACAATTGAAAGCCCAGACCTCACTTGAACAGCGTTTTTGCCAAAACATCTTTGAATTGATTGTGGATTAATGGGAAGACTTAAAAAAGAATTACTGAGCAATGGTACCAAATTCTTTTGATTTCGCCAAGCTTGAACGATGGAGTCTTCAACCTCATCACGTTTTAACGCTATCCTGGTGAACACAAATTGAATGTCTTCATCAACAAATGTACCAGTAACTTCTTCAGCATATCCTTCATTAACGGGCATGAAAAAACCCTTGACTTTATCGATAAACATTCCACGTCTTCTTAAATATAGAAGTTGACTCATTAATCCGATCGAAAGTTTGGCCACTGTGCTTTCAACATTGCTACTTGATTCAACCTCTATGAGTACAACTGGAGTCCCTTGTGCCGCCCGAATTATAATATCCACTTTTTGAACACCTCGTGATACTAGTTCGTTATTTGACATATCACCAAGACCTTGGTCACAATCAATCGAAACATTAGAGTCTCGAAAAGCATGATTGCCAGATAGAAAACCCTTGAATTCAGTATGCTTATTTCTTACAGAGGAATAAGAATGTGCTGCTCTTGAAGGGAAGTCGTCAATTCTGTATCTGTGGTACTTTCCAGGTCCAAAATAAGGCTCTATAGGGATAGTTACAATTTCTGGAAGCAGCAGAAACGGTGATTTGCTGCTCACTGTTGCATTAGGAAGTTGCCCGACACATGCTAAAGTTTCCCTCTCGAAAACACGCCCTTCCCTACCTACAATCTCCTTCAAACTGGCCATAATATGTGTAGCACTAAGCAAGTTGGGTGTTGGCTAACACTCAAATTGACGCACACTACACAACCAAAAAATAAATCCCGTTACACGGATAATGTAGACCGCAACGATACAGTATCCGAGGGATTTTCATGATGACATTACGGAAGCTCACCCGGTTCGCGCGAGTCAAGCTCTGCTTATAAGTAACGTTATGGTCAATTGAAGTGCTGCACTATTAGCAACGTTGACCATTGACTACGTTCTAATTAAGCGAAATTATGCGGAATATAAAAAAAATACGAACCTGCACTGTCTTTTCGCGCCAGGCGTTGCACTAACTATGGCTAGCTTTGAGGTCCTCGATAACTCTGGAGTAGAAGGAGATTCTTCGGTGGTATGCAAGGGTGCAATAAATCCACGCTGGCTATGCGCAAAGAGGCTTCTGTGCAAAATGATTGAAAATCAGGACAATTGATGTAAGCACTTCACAGAGCCACTAACCAGCATAGCTATAGTAATAATAGCTAGTAATTTAAAAATTAACTTAGAATCACAGTATAGAGGTGACCCTCTAATATACTAGGAATAGTTCTCTCTCATGAGGGTGACCCTTTGCCAACTGATGTGGGATAGAAAGGAATTGGAAATGCACGTTCCTAAAATAATAATGCATCCTCACTTATCTGAACTCTCATTCTCAGAGAAAATTTGTTGTCTAAAACAAAGCGTTATCATTTAGGTAAGTGAAGTGATAAAAGAAGTCCATTGAATTGTTGTATAACAAAAATATAAAAAAATTTGAATTTATTAATAACTGAATCATAATTAGGGTGTTCAGATGCTTGAAGGTTGCATTATGATGTTGAAATATGTAAGGGTGCACTTCAATTTGCAAATGAGAGAAGCAAGTGAGGCATGCTCAGGTTTGACTCGCATGCGACGAGTGAAAGTGTGTGTGTTTTTATACTAACCATAGCATTGCTACCTGTAAATATGGAAGCTTAGACTAAAGCAGGGTTAGCAAACTAGCAAAACTAAGAGCTTTAACGATTGGTAAACAAAATAAAATATCGCTTTTTTTTCTTCGTTTTGGAAGCAAGCCTTAGCAAATTGAACTTTTTTTCTATAATTAGCAAGCGAGCGAGACACTCTCGAGTCTGGTTAATGCAAAGTCATATATATGTTTATATACATTATTGCTGGCTTGGGTTCATCGACTCTCTTAATAAATGGGGCAATATTTTATTGGCGATCAGTAGCTTTTTTTAACATAGGAATTTTTTTTAAAGTCTCTATATGGGCTCACTAGGTAATATACAGTTTTAAATGTCAATCAGCTTCGCTGGTACTAAGGATGTGCTCACAGTGTAGTGTGGCGAGCGAGCTTGCCCAGCTATGCAAAAACAACGATTTATAGATTGTCAAATTGGATCTCATTATCAGACCTACATGTAACTGTACAGGGAGACCCAGCTGAGCAATCGGCAATTTGCTTTTGATTCCAACAGCTAAATCTATTATTGCCTCGTATAATTCATACAGGATTTCTGCAAGCATCAAAGATCCATTGAACATCGAGATTTGGAGCCCCAAAGGCGTATACTATTGCTTATTATTATTATTTTTTTATTTTTTTTAAATTTATTTATTTTTTTTTTAGTTTTGATATTAAAGTAAAAGATCAGCTATACAAACTGGTAAAGAAAAAGACAATAAATATACAAAAGTTCATTACTGCGCGTAATCCGCCGAGCACAAACAAAAGCTCTACTACTGTCTTCTCTTAGTCTTCTTGTCTACTGTGCAAAGGTGAGTGAGCTTGTCTGTAGTTCTATGTTGGTAGTGATAGATTATCTTGTTTTACGGAACAGCTTTTAGAAAGGGTAGGATGTCTTTCCTTATTTCGGGGTTGTTGCTGGTAGCCATTTTCGCTGTATTTTTATTCCTTTTCTTTTAGCTTTGAGAATATTGGTGCTGCTGCTACCTGCTTATCTAGTGAGGTACCATGGAAGTAGGAATTATAAAGAAAAGATAAAGGTAAGTAAGTCTGTCGTTAATCCAAGCAGTAATTTTAAGTGTTCATTAAAGTTTGTATACCTATGCACTTACAAGTATTTCTAGTGCATGCACGCACTACTATTATTTCTAATCTGTACATGCACAAACTTGTATTTCTAGTGCTGCACGCATGTACTGGTATTTCTAGTGCATGCATGCACGTACTGGTATTTCTAATGCATGCATGCACGTACTGGTATTTCTAGTGCGTGCACGCACGTACTGGTATTTCTAGTGCGTGCACGCACATACTGGTATTTCTAGTGCGTTCACACACGTACTAGTATTCTAGTGCGTTCTGGTATTCTAGTGTGTGAACACACGCACTAGAAATACCACTGTACACGCACTAGTATTACCACTGTGTGCACACACATACTAGTAATATCACTGTGTACACGCACTAGTATTACCACTGTGTGCACACACAGACTAGTAATACCACTGTGTACACACACTAGTATTACCACTGTGTGCACACACTAGTATTACCACTGTGTGCACACACGGACTAGTAATATCACTGTACACACACTAGTATTACCACTGTGTGTACGCACTAGTATTACCACTGTGTACACACGCACTAGTAATACCACTGTGTGTACGCACTAGTATTACCACTGTGCACACACATACTAGTAATACCACTGTGTGTATGCACTAGTATTACCACTGTGTACACACGCACTAGTAATACCACTGTGTGTACGCACTAGTATTACCACTGTGTACACACGCACTAGTAATACCACTGTGTACACGCACTAGTATTACCACTGTGTGCACACACATACTAGTAATACCACTGTGTGCACACACTAGTATTACCACTGTGTGCACACACTAGTATTACCACTGTGTGCACACACATACTAGTAATACCACTGTGTGCACACACTAGTATTACCACTGTGTGCACACACATACTAGTAATATCACTGTGTACACACACTAGTATTACCACTGTGTACACGCACTAATAATATCACTGTGTACACGCACTAGTATAACCACTGTGTACACACACATACTAGTAATACCACTGTGTACACGCACTAGTATTACCACTGTGTGCACACGCACTAGTATTACCACTGTGTACACACACACACATACTAGTAATATCACTGTGTACACGCACTAATTTTGTCACAAATTCATGAATCCGGTTTTCACCAGTATCGGACATAATGGAGTTTGAATCACATACTGTACAAATCAGAAACAAAAAAGTATTTAATTACTATAGTTAAACCAAGGGTTTGAGGAATTATCGCTGATAACTGTCCCGATACCCGAGGGAGAGGACAGTTATATAGCAATAAGTCCAAGAGTTGCCATGGTTGAACTATTTTATACCATAATTACCATTTCTGAAAGTGTAAAAAGACTAAATAATGGAGGAAGATTAATAAATTATGTTTGGCATTAACAATCATTACAGCGAGGCTCACTCAGCAATACCGACTACAAGTGTATTTACCTCTGTAAACGACGTTCCGTTTCTGCCGCCTTCAGACGAGAATAGTGGTGACAGAGCGGAGTTCTATGTACAAAGCCAAGTATCGCTCATCAATGGGGTCTGACAATGAAGACAGTGATGCAGAACTCTCCCTAACTGATAAGAAAAGGGTGGCTGTAAGGGCTGCAAAGCGACATCAGGGTGATGTAAGTTATCTTGTTATTATCTTGTATAGCAGTGATATGATTTTTTTTTTAATGATAATTAAGGCTAACATGCTGCAGTCAGTAGGCTGTGAAGTTGCCGCTATGATGTTTGTGGATGGACAAGTCATCACAGTTATAGGGATTCCTAAGGGAAAGGACTTCCTCCAAACTCATCCGGCAATAGTGTCTTCTTTTGGTGCCTATTTTAAATATGGTACGTCGCTATACTGTATGCATTACTTTTTGTATGGAGGGTGTTGTTGTTGATGCTGCAGCTGCATGTGTTTATTTATATTAGATGACCTTGCCAGTAAACAACAGCCACTGTATCCACCTCCTCCAGTTCCTCCATATCACCAGACAACCAATCAACTTTGTCAGCTCCTGATTCTAGTACGTCTTCATCAAAGGCCAACAATGAGAGTCTGGTTCTTCTGAAGAGAAAAGATGGTAGCATCGTGGCTAAAGGAACTGTTTTCCCTCATCGCAACACCATTCATGGGCATCCCTGTAGCGAAGACTGCCAGATTGTTTCTGTGGGCGAGGTGGTTCAGTCTGGTGCTCCGTTGTGGTTTGAAGACCGGTATAATGAAGAACTGACCAAAATCATTTTTGTTGAATGGCCAAAGCAAATGATTTGCTTCAGCGTCTGTGCCAACTGTGTCAAAAAGACAGTAGTTGTTTGTTGTTGTTTTTTTGAATTATTATTTATTTATTTATTTGTTAATTTATTTTGTTTGTTTATTTTAACAATGGGTGAAAAAGTTAATGATTTTGGATTTCTTCCTTAAATGTTTAACTGGGATAGGGAAGAGGGAAAGGTGGATTGTTGGGACCTATACATGATATTCCTGTCCAGCAGCTTCCTGTGTGTTTCAATTACATACATGACTAGTTATCATTACACCATTGTTCTTCAGACACCTCAAGTCTAAGTCATGGAAGCAAGTGTTCAGCATCCACATGAAGCATGCATGCTCTTCCATAACTTGGTACACAGCAAGGGGTTCCATTAGTAATAACTACCACTGCTGGAGAGGTGTTAAAGTATGTGACATTTGCATCGTTCAGAAGAATCCTTAACTTGTGACTGGCAGTAATGATTACTGAAGGACTCGTAGCTAAATTCAAACCAATCATGCCATTTCTGACCCTTCATCCATCCTGATGCCCTGTTCCTTGATAATATAATTTTTTTCAGCTGTAAATGGTCAGTAGTTACTAATTCTCAAAACATTGCTGGTTTTCTGTGGTAGATTATGGCAAGATCATAGAAAATAACTTCTTTAATGAATAGCTATGCAGAAGTTATTTGTTCTGAAAATATATGCCACGACAAAGGGGTCCATGCAATATATGGACTGTGTGAGTCGGTATTTATCATCTCACGATGACAGTTTCCAAATGTGTGCAAATGTAACTAATGGTTATGTTTGCTATGTTGTGCAGAAGTGGTGACTATGTATGTATATGTAAGCCGTTCTTCATTTCTGTCATGAGGATATCCTAGTTCAATTACTCAACAACTCGATGTGACACCATTGGACATATGCATACCAATAGCTACTTCATGTTTGACGTGCATACTTGACCAAAAGGATCAAGAGCCACACTTGTAATAAATGCCAGCTTGCTACCACCTTGCATATTATTATATGTATATTTTGCTCATAACTGGTACTATGAAAAACCACAGTAACAAAAAAAAGAGTACATAATAAAAAGCATTAAAAAATATTGCTTATAATATGGACAAAAGGGAAATGATTAAAACTATGTCTTCATCTGAGTCTGAATCTGAATTGTCCAAGTCGGACACAATAATGTCAACTGTATTGGACACTGGACGTAATTGTGGTAGATCAAATGATTGATTGTGAGCAATGATTAGATGAAAAGGTGGCAAATCGACTGTATGGTATTTGCTGATTGTCTTTGCAAAGTTGAGGAGTGAAGCTTCACATTGAAGAAGTTTCCTCTTCAAAAAATGAATGCAGCCGTTTCGAAACAATGCAGAGCATATTGATGATTGTGCCATAGAAGAAAGATGCTGCTGTATCATTGAGTGTTCATCTTTCATGGTTCTCTCAACAGCTTTAAACTCCTTCATAATCATTTCTTCCTCTTCAGATGCTCTCTCAATCAAGTTCGTTTCCCTGACCACTTTTACCCACAAAGATATGGGTATATTGGATGGTGGTTTGGATACCAGGGATGAAGCTTCCAAAAATTCCTCTAAGTTCTTCACAACATCGAACTGAAGGCAACGAGGCAAAGAATATGCACTTCCCTCCAATGCATCTGATCGCATGTTGTTAAATCGTGAAATAGCTCGTTTCAGGGTACTTGTGGTTGATGCGATTTTCTTTGCCAACCGTGAAGCAATAGACTGGCCATCTATAGTTTATAACAAAATGTAATCAATCAAATCCAAAAAAGCACCCATTACATAAGTTACCTGCATATCGCGCCTTGGTTGACAGTAAGTATTTTCATTCCCGAGCTACCAGCAGTATATCTTGAAACTGTTTATGGCGCTGCCCGTAGCCTATAATTAACACATTAACACCAAACATCAATTATTGTAATAACCGATAGTTTAATGACCACATCTACATATAGAGATATCACAACAAAAATCAATCTCTATGGTCTAACAATATCTCACTTGCGATTAAAATTTTTAATTGTAATAATATTCTGCCAATAAATTTTGATCTGTAACACTGCCTATGTTTTAATTTGGTTACAAACTTCACATGCACCACATGTTATAGCAGAGCCGTTGGCAGGGGATTCCCCTACCCACAGAATATCAATGAGCTCATAAGTACATAATGATATGTGACTGTTAACTGGGAAATTGGGCACAACGTGGACCTCCAAAAATGTAGGAAAATCTGAAATTTCATATCATGAGCAAAACTATTTAGATCAGATAACTTAAATGTGACCATCTATGGGAAAACCGGGCACAACGCAGAAAGCCGGGAAAAACCCATTAATTCTTAAAACATGTGTATTTAAAAAGCCTGCAGAGTGGAATGGTTTGGTCGCGTATGTCAGCAACGGTTCTAGCTATCGCTCTAAATTTTGGACAGCTCAATCTATAGCTGACAAAGGACGCGTAAGCTCAATCATTATCACGAAGGTGATATATATATCCTGTTAATGCTAGGAGGCTGCACAAGTCACCATTGAGAGACAGATTGACAAAACAGAACAGTATTGAAACATTCAAGTGCTTGCGCACTGAAGGATAACACTCTAGAAATTCAAGTACAATGGACCCTCATTGAAACCGGGACTTCACTTTACAATTATAAAGGATAGCCTGGTATAAAGTTTTTAACAGGTGTGGTGGGAGTAACCAACACCAATAAAATTCAAGAGTACAAACTCTGTACAGCTTCTTTTTGACATATTTGGAGCCATAGAAGTCTGTAGCAAAAAAACAACAACAACACACTATGGCCATTGAAGAGTTAATACACAAGCCTATCAATTCAACTACAGTTAAATGTGCATTATTTAGAAATAACAGGACAATAAATATTACACACATTGTCTATTTGCTGAAATGTGATCATATAGACATAGTTAGCAGTGAGTAAAAATCAATGGGAAAAAGCAAAACAAGCCAGTCATTGCTTCTCTGACCTGTACCTTTTCTACATGATCAGATACTGTTGGATTGCTTTAGGAGAGCCACGGGATCATTATAGGTACCAGCAAATACCAGCTCACTTAAAATAGTAAAGAATTCAAGAGGCACATGCCTAAATGTAGAGCACCATTAACCAACGGCACAAGCCCCTATAGGCTCTCCGCACGCTTGCTTAACAGCACTTGCACTGAATTAAAAAAAAAAAAAAGATTATCCACTAGATTACGACAATGTTTTTGTTTATACCTTCCCTTATGTAGTACTTCATGCTCTCCCTTCTTTTTAACATGCAGACTTATGAAGCTCAGTATAGAGAGTAGAGAAGCTATGCTAGTTTTGGACTTGAATTGTTTGTATTGCTATAAATCTTTACTGAAAAAAAAAAAGTAAAAAAGTTTAAATTTTAATGTGCCCATTCCTTACTGAATTGGTGGTCAGTTGGTGGTCAGTATCTGCTGGTGTAAGGGTTAAAAATATCTACTTACTATTCTAGTTCAGTTGGCACTACATATACTCACAATATCACAGATTTCTGTACACGTGCATCTCTGGATAAAGCTCTTTGTATTAAAACATAAAGAAGCAAAGCCGGAGCGGCCACTCAGAAATCCCTGGTGGCAGCGATAACCTACTGACTAGTGCCCCTACCTAAACTATCCTAGGTAGAGGTCCCACAATAATAATAATAATAATAATAATAATAATAATAATAATAATAATAATAATAATAAAATAAATACATAAATAAATAAAATTTGTCAAACATGGCACTTGGAGATCCAGCATAAGCAATTGATGCAAACATTAGTGGCAATGTGCTATGAGCAACATAATACCTAAAATGACACCAAGTTTGCTTACTTGGAGATCGTGACGACAAGATGCCATGCTGCTTTTCCGCCAGTTGTTTCACTGCAGCCTCAGTTAAAGTGCCTATTAATTGTTCATTACACATACCATTCATAACAGGAAATAATTCAGTTAAAAAAACATACTATTTGAAGCCACCAGTTTCGCCAATTCCTTCTGAGATTTGCATTTGACCTCTTTTGCAGGTTTAAGTGTTTACACAATGATGAACCTGCCACACATCAACAACAACTTGAAGCATTATAGTGGCAACAGTGTCAGTTTGTATTCACCCTATCACACAATAAACTTACCAGGTTTGATCTCACTTTAGAAGCATAATGCAAAAGTGCAGATGTCAAAACATCTACACGGTGTGAAGGTTTCATCTCATTTGTAGACTTACCAAACCTTCTTAAGTAAGACCAAAGTCTCTCTGTGGCCTCACCATCAGTAAGAACCACAACTACTTATGACACGTGGGGAATAGGTAAGCTGCACAACATTGATACAATAGAAGACTAACACAACCTTTAATAAAACCACATTAGTTGTACCTGGCAAAAAGCACCATGTCCGTACACATGGAAAATAGGTACTGCTAAGGTTGTATTGAGTAGCAGATCTGATCTTCCACGATTCTGTTACATTATGAAAACATTCTACATCCCACCTATGACACATAAACAGATTTACACCAACATACCTTAAGGTGAGCTTCAAAATGAACATGCTACATCATAGAATAGCATCAGTTGTTGGTCGCCCATGTTGTCCTTTAGATTTTGAAGAAGATACACAGGATGTGCAAATCTAGAGAGGACAGAAAATAGTGTCTTCATATTTAATTCCAATATTCACATTGTATAACCTCTCTCCATGCTTCATACTGAAGAACCTCTGAGGAAAATGATGACGGCATATGCTACCAAACACAGCTGTCTCATCCAGTGCAGCATATCGAGTCTTAGAACGCAAGGCATCTCCAGCTAGGAACTCGTGACATCCCTAGATAATATAAATTAAAGATGCCACAAAAAAAATTTTCAATCAACATATGACACTGACCATTGTATATGTATTGTACCTTGTCTGGCATGTGATGTCCTGCATCATAAGATGACACAAACTGGTCTACAGACTTCTGATCCTCAAAGAAAGTACCAGCAAACAATGGTGGCCTTACACTCACTCCTGACGATTTCTTTCGACAAAGCCCATATATACCATCAAAAGAAATATGTTTTGATGTTCCCTCCTATAAAATGAACACCACACTAATTACTATCTTGCAACACACACACACACACACACACACACACACACACACACACACACACACACACACACACACACACAGCTGACCTTAGGACAAGCTGGGCATTTTGTAGAGGTGTCAAGTTCAGGTGATAGGAACTTCAGTGAGTCAAGATGGTGTCGGTTAAACCTGTACAGTTATATAATTTTAACAAAGAAATAGATCAAGCACATTGGCTATACTGATAAATACGCACCTAAATTCCTCAAAAGCCTCAATAATAGCAGGATATATGTTTCTGAACTAAACAAAGCAAAAATATGTTCGATAAAGGTATGAAAAATAAAAAAACAACTGACAAACTTCAGCACATGTTCAATATTGCACTAGATCAGTGAAGTTTTACTCACTTGAGAACTAATAGACTTCCCTCTCTTACAGTCCAGAGCACGACAAAATGCATCTACACCAATACACCATTCAAGGATTAATGATTCCAGCCACAGAAGTAAATCTTGATGGAATGCAAGTGTAGGGTTCTTTGGAGTAGCAGGCCACATGTGATGTCTAACTAATGTCACTGCTTCTGGTTCACATGCACAGAATGCCACACACACTTTGTGTTAGAACCCTACATATATATATACATTTTTTTTTTTCGTTTTTTAGAGCTGGTCTAAAAATCATTACCTTTCTCATCAATACAAACCACTTCTTTGCTATGAACAGCTGATGGCAAGCACGTGCAGTGGGTCCACAATGGAAGAGTACGGGGCTGCTTAAATACATATGGATGAAGGTATCCATTCTATAGCAATACAACAGAGATTTAACGGTGACGATTATTCATCTCCAATAATAATAAATTCACTTTAAAAATCCATTTTACTAGGACTCATAAACTAAGAGGACGGGGAAAATAGAGAAGAAGAAAAACAGACAAAAAAAAAAGACAAAGGCAAAATTGATTTTCATCCAGGGCTTATCACACACCAAGTCACCTAGAAAATAGTTCCAATATCATTTCAAACAATTAGAGTACTTCTGTGATAAATTTCTAATATACATGTAGTATTTTCAAAAATCAGGGTGATGACACTTTACCAAGCCAAACAGTATAAAATATTTCCCAGCACACTCTGACCTATATCTCCATGGTCAAGTGGACGGTAGAGAAGGTAAGAGTGTGCAAAAAAAAAAAAAAAAAAAAAAAAAGAAGCCTTATTAGAACATTTTCGTTCAATTCTTATTAAAATCCTATCATAAGATACATGAAGTTAATATTAGCAGGTATCTAATTTAACAATTTTGGCATCATTGAAATTTCAGTATGCTAGTTTTGTAAGGAAATACACTATCAGTTGCAATGTAATACCGTGTAATGTTGGGCCCTTGACGGTTATACTAATCAATAGATGGTATATGCCACACGTAAACTGAAAATAAACATATGATAATTTTGTATAACCCAGACCAGAGCTACTAAATGCAGCTCTTACCCACCATAACAGAGAGACAGGGCTGCATTTAAGGGGAGACGGGCGAAGGGGGGCATTCATCCCATTTGAATCTTGGACACCTTATTTCGCACCTCCTAGCTTCGTTTTCTGTATGCAGCTCTGTATACTGTAGTAAGATTCCAACTAAACTTGAATCATCTAACCTAATCAGACCACTGCCTAATCGTGGACACCAACGCTAATATACCAGATGTTGTTTGAAAAATAAACATGAGACTGTGCATTATGAACGGCTGCTCTATACCTTATCTACTATTAACTCACTTTCCAAGTATGTGGTCGATGAAAAATGTTGGAATATATGCTCCACATGCTCCTCGCAAAAGAAAGCCCTTGAACCACAGTCATCGCAAACTGCAACCGCAAGCTCATCACACATAATGCACTTAGATCCTAGTGGGGGGATTCTTGTTTCCACAACTATATTCTGAAGCTGGGTACGAATCTCAGACCAATGCTCAGCAGCTTTCTCCTGTCATTCAGAATATGATGGCCCATGGACAGCAGGATCTTCACTAAATGTGCAAAAAGTCAAATTCTCATCACTGGGAAGTACCAAATCAGGAGATGTACTTCTGGAGGATTGGTCCAATCGAGTATCAGTAGTACCAATGGCAATGGTACCATGGAGGTCACTACTACAGGCACTAGCTGAAGGACTATCATTGACATCTGAAGAAACAATTCTCCGTCGAAGTGGTCGCTTTTTAGATGGAGAAACATCATAGAGTAGGACTTACTAGTGATTCTTGACCTCCTTTTCATATTTGTAGAGCATTTACTACCAATAATACCATCCAGAAGAGGCCACCGATTGCACACCAGCTAGTAGTCTGGCGCGCCAAACCCTTTACCCAACCGCTCCGCTCGGTAGGGTCTGGTGACCCTAACGTATGCGTTTGGTGACTTTCCCCTGGATTTCAGGGGAAACATATAAATTGTGTATTGCTTATGACATAACTCGAGTGAGCAATAAAATCATCGCGAAGTTTTAACGTTGGCAGGGACATTGAGATTTTGTGGCAGAGTTTATTGCAGTTTAGCGTTTGTTCTTTCGAGGTTGGATTTTTTTGGTATGGAGGTAGAAAGCTGCTGTTGCTATTGCTGTGGAGATGATCTTTCTGGCGGAGAGCAGAAAAAAAGGAGGCGAAGGCTTGCAAATCCTAATTTCAAGGAATCACTCTCAGTATTAGTCTACCTTGCATCTGAGCTGAGAGCTTGCATTGATGTGTCTAGAATGCATGATGGATACATTTGCAGAAGCTGTGCTACAATGCTGGATAAATGTTCAAACCTCCACCAGAAGATCAGCAACAAACTCGGAGCTGCATTGCACAGGTTGCCCTCTAGTAGAGTAGCAGCTGATCAATCCCCAATTGCTAGGCCAGCACGAAGGTCACTTAGATCACAAGGAGGACTAGGATCTGCACCAATGGTAGCATCTGGAAGCACTGAGTCTCCAACTATTGTAGTAAGATAATTTAATTTTTACGTAACGATTAAATGTGTATAACTAGTAAAAAGTGACAACAACAATAAACAAACAAAACAACACTGAATTAATGCAAACATAAACTAAACAGAGTTTATATTTAAATTTTTTTCAGAAGATAGTATATCATGATCAGGTACTTTGTTATCAGATCAATTTTATATTTATGATGTGACATAAAAATTATATTGTAGGCACGTGTTCTATACAAGTCACAAACACAAAAATCGTATGCCTTTACTCCAACTAGAAGAAGAATATGTAGACCACTGATAAGGAGGAACTATAATTCCTTCGCACGGACCACCATGCAGAACAAAGGAGCGAAAAAGGCAATACTAGATGTCGTAGGCCAAATGTTACAGAAGGAAGTGATATTTCTTTGTTCAAATACTCACAAAAGTCTGTTGACTGAAGAGCCTAACAAAGATTTGGATGGTTTAGTCAAGCGCATCATCTGTGAGGTGCACGATAGGGCGCCTACTCTTTTTCTGCTGCTAGGATGGGCCATGAAGACGAGGCAACCTCACTCGAACACAAACATTCTCATCTCAACCATCACATCCATGATTTGCAAGCATCGCAAAGCATCTGCGTGCCAGTTTCAGCGACTAATTTCCTTGGTTTTATATAATGGGCATTCTTCAAAGCAGGTACTAAGCAATAATTTGTTGTGAGATATTTTTAGTGAGGCATTGAAACATGTACGTCATACACATGAATTTCATAACTCTAATGATGGCTATATATTATATTTAACTAAAATTATAGGTATATGAACGGCTTCAAAAGCTTGGTTTATGTCTTTCACACTCAAGGACAATAAAACTTGTCGACAAACTTGGAAATCAATATGACCAAAAAGTGAAAAATTGGAAAGTTGAGTCTGAAGATATGTTTGTCAATTCTTCATTATGTGTGAGTTGATTATAATCATCAAATGTAGTCAAGTAATATACATGAGTCTTTGTACGTAGGTGGAGACTGTTAAAACCATGGATCTTAGTCAATTTCCAATCCTTTCGAGAGATGACTCAGATTTTGACTTGGAAGAAGCAGATTATGACAAGATAGAGTGTAGGAGTACAGGTGTTTTTGAGGATGCATATCTGTATGAATCACCTAATATAGATACTGAGTTAATCTCATATGACAGTGATGGCAGCCATCATGATGGTGATCTGACCTGCAGTGATACCAGGCCTGAAGAGCAAGTTCATCAGGAGCAGTGGGTGGATCAGTGCCACAATGACAGTGAGGTAAATGTTATCGTTAATTAGCTAATAAGATAATAATGCAGTGTATTGACCATGAAGACAATTCACCATAAAAATACATTTGTGACTGTCTATGGGAAATTTGGGCACAATGCGGCGTGTGTAAACGTCGGTAAATCAATTGAATTTTTTTTAAAAGTATTAAATAAGCCGAGTGAACGGTTAGGTCAATTATATCAGGAACGGCTGAAGCTATGATGATACAACTTGGAGAACTCAATATCTGGATGCCAACAACTCTTCTTATAAGTGCAAAAAAAAAATTTTTTTTGATGGTCACATTTAAGCAAACAAAATGGTGTGTTGGGCAATATTTTGTCATATAACTAAACTTTCATACAAGGAGGGGGAGGGGGGGGGGTTTCCTAGTGAAAATTCCCTTCCTGGCAAAACTATTTTTAACTGCACAGCATTAATGCATGAGCAGTACAATGAAGAATATTACTTGTCTGATTTGTTGCATTTACACTCATTATGTCAACAGATTTGTCTCCAGTATCATATAATATAAGTGGTGATAATTACCACTTCAGTTTGATATTTCTCACTCAATTAATCTTGGCAGGTAGATGATACTCAGTCTATGAATGTTGACGAGCCTGATGAGTCATGTTTGCAAGAGCCACAAGAATGGAGTGATCAGCAATCTGAAGTAAGATTTTATTATGAATGTGGTGTGTTACAATTTGTTTGTTTTTTGAACTGAATTTTTTTTCTCCAAAACACAAAAATCAAAAGAAAAAAGATTAAAAATGTAACCACTGTAATTACGTGTATGTGGAAAATTATTACTGCACTGAATTATCATGAAATAGGATGGCTTTACGCTAGTACTCAGCAGAGTGGGAAAACTGTGTGGCTATTGTTAGTCACAGTTTATTGTGAGAATTTTTGTGTCAGGTTAGGGGTTAGGTAATTCACCTGTACTCTGATTAATTGCACCACTATGTGTCAGTTGACTGTTAGCACACTTGCTGTTGTCATTCATTAATTCTGTCACTCTTCTGTCAACAGGGGTTCTTGCTGGGCCATCATCTAGGCACTGAAAGTCTAGTGAAATTTCATTAATTTATAAGGCAAACTGTCAGAATTTTTATTTTGAATATTCCTCTAGAGCAAAAAAGTTTAGTTTTGCCTGTGCAGGTTAATGGGAGTAGCTAGTCACCTGACCCTCCCACTTTAGCCCAGTTGATAGGTCTATATGCTAGCATTAACATAATAGGTAACCAAGAGCAGAATAGCATAAAACAACAACAACAACAACACCGAAAAGGAATGATACAACTTGCTATTATAGAATGTTTAGAAATTTTGTGTTTATGCGCATTTTTTTTTTTTTTTTTTTTTTTTTGCTACCAAGAACATTTCAAGGACCCTATTTTCATGCTCTTTTGCTTTTACATAAATATGAGTATTAGTACGGGTAACCATGCTGTTTATATCTAATAGCACAGGTTACCCGTGCTCACTAATAGTAGGCCAGCTTTTAAAAAAGTCATTAGCAATTGTAGCTACACTGTATCGTTCACTCACTATCTCCTTATTTCAGGATTAGCTTCCGCTGGAACTTTGTTTTCAATGTACGGCTCCTCCTAATCTGTTGAAAAACATTCTGTCTAATATGGGAAGAGCTTCTGTGATAAAGAATGACATTGTCTCCAACTAGAAACTACTCGAACTGTATGTTTCCAAGGTTAACGCTGCATGCGTGCATACTTACCCGTACTATTTCACTTAGCTACTGTGGTATTTCACTTAATTTTAATTAATGTACTACTTTCTTGCAGCAAAAAAAATTTGTGATCAATACATACAGTCAAGTATACTTTTTTGTATTTGAAAAGCCCAACTAGTTATCTCAGAGACATGCACATATGACATAGCATGATGATTAGTGGTGGAAGCAGTCAAACATTTAAACCTCTATTATAGTGTGGCTTCTGAAGTTTGCTTCAGGCCATAGGCACACAAAGTGACAATGAGGTGTATCTGTATATACCCTCACTGAGTAGTCTACCCTCCTTGTGGCAGGTTTTACAACTGAGAACTGGGTGGACTGTAACTGGAGTCATGTTTCACACACTTCCTAGCTGACTTGGTAATTAAACCATTTAACAATTATGCTTATGTTTACTAATTACTACTTCTATAGAAAGCACCATTGTGTACTTATTTGTGTATGTATGTGTGTGTGCATGTGCTTGTGTGAGTGCATGTGTGTGTACAGGTCTGTGAGTGTTTGTGTGTGTGGGTGCTTGTGTGTGTTCTTGCGTGGGTGTGCAGGTGTGTGTATGCATTGTTGTTTTTTGTGTGTGTGTGCTTGTGTGGGTGCAGGTGTGAGTGTGTGTGCATTTGTGTGTGTGCGTGCTTGTGTGCGTGCATGTTTGTGTGTGCGCGTGCTTGTGTGTGTGATTGTGTGTGTGTGTGTGTGCTTGTGTGTGTGTGTTTGTGCATGTGAGTAAATGTGTGTGTTTGTATTCATGTGAGTTGTTATTATGGGTGTATATTGAGTGTGTGTAGATCTTCATCATACCTGTGTCATGTGTGTTCGTGTTGTATGTGATTTGCTACGATTTTGTAGTGTCTAAAGCTAGTGGTGTGCTCTAATAGCACAAAATAGCAAAGCGAGTGATGCATGTTCCCTGTAATTGCAGCTATTCCATGCATACTTGGTGTGGCTAGGAACATTTAATGGCTTTTCAAAAAGAAAGATTCTTTACCTTGCTACCTGTTTCCGTTTCGTTTTAGCTCTCCTCCTCCTTGCCCTGTCTTTTTCATTTCTTATCTCTCTCCTTACTAATTTTTCTTCTGGAGTTTCTAACGCCCTCAAAGCTCTTGACCGAGCGTTTCTAACGTTTTTGTCTCTCTTTCGCAGAATTTGTTTCACTGGGCATCGCTACTTCGTACGGCGGGTAAACAAAACAAAATGTTGCTAAGAAGGTTACCCGGCCCGCGCAAGAGCGTAGGAGAAAATGTGCACATGTACGCCGACGCAAGAACAAAAACAATTCCTAGACCTAACAAAAAAATAACTGCGGAATGATAAATAAGTCAGCTCCGCTCGCTTCGCTGAATTAAAGTGGATATTGATTAAAAACTGAGTTATAATTGTAATTACAAAGAGTTTAGTACAGTTAATCCATTCAATTGTCTGCCAAAAGCGGTTCTCAATAGAGTTTCCTTTTGGTCATCATATTTTTGTTTCATTTTGTATTGGTCATACCCTTTGTATTATATTCTGGTAATTTCTAGATCTATAAAATGGTATATCTAAATACAATTTTTTTAATCAAAAGCTTTGCTGTTAAATAAAAAAAAATTTTTCATTTGCGAAACAGTATGAGCATCAGTGGGATAACTGTCTTGTATCTGTCAGTGGAATAACTGTCGTGCATCTGTTAGTGAGACCAACAATACTAATCTGGTTCCACATTTACACCATTGCATTGCAATTTAATTAAAATGTTGGTTTAATTATTTTTGTACTTTCTGAGTAAGTGGAACTTTTCAAGGAAGAATAACACTCAAGTAGTAAATAGGTTTGGGGGTGGGGGAGTTGAGGAAAATAATTACCTCATCTAAAATCCGAATGTGGTCACTAATGTGGGAAGATTTTTTTAATGTTTGAATTTATAGCTACTCTACCATGGTAGTGCAATTTTTGGAATCTTGGGTGAAAAAATAGATTTGCTAAGTTCATCTTTAACCATTGAATTCATTCTGAAATAAACCAAGTATTGTGCTATTAATTTAATGTATGCAATTATGTGTTTATTTAGTTAAGCGCAGGTGGAGATTCATCTCGTGATTTTCTGTCAACTACATCTGTGAACCCGTGGCATCCATCTCTCATTAACACTGACCTCGAAGGCTCATCTGATGACAGTTCAGTGAGTGAGGCAACTGAGTCTTGTAGCAGCCTTTCATTACCATGTGATGATGGCATCCAACATCTAGAGGAAGCAACACCTGAAGCATCTTTTGATTCTGCAAAAATAGTCCAGACCTTTGCTAAACAGCCTTCTTCTCTGAATTCTGGGTACAAGCTGGTTTTTGACAACATAGACAAGAATGTCAAGCCACGATACATGAGATGTGATGCCCAGACCCAGTCTCTGCATTATGTGCAGGTATATGGAGTGAAAGACAGAATTGACTATTCATCATTTACATCAGAACAGAAGACTGAGATAGAAGTATTTTCCATTCTTCCGAATTCAGAAGATTATGATGCTGTCAAGAAAAATTTTACTGTATTGATTTCCAGAATAATGCACAAGCATTTAGCATTTTTTGGTGATGACTTCAAGAAACTCATCCCACAACATATTCGTCACGAATACAGTGCTGAAATGAGTACAAAGTCTGAAGTGGTAAGTGCAATATTTATGTGAGTCAGTCAGGTAAAGTGTCTTTAAACGTGGGTTGTAGTTTATTGCTTTTTTACTCCTAATTGTATTAAAAACATGTATTTAATTTCTTAAAATTTGTAATGAGTGACTATATTTCATGGTATTTAATTGCCCCAGGTTCCACTTGGAGTACTAGATGAGAATGAGTGCTCGTATGAGGGAATGACTGCAATATTGGATTGGATACATAAGTACATACCAGCCAAATGTGTCGACATGAAAGATAAGATTCCAGGAAGTGATCTTGAGAGGGAGAAGATATTTATTCCAACTCTTGTTGGTGGAGATCTTCTATCTACTGTGAGAGCAAGGGGTGCTTTGTACATTAGAGGTGGAAGTGAATTAGAAGAAGATCGGTTGAAGGGGATCTTACCAGTTTCCGAGGATTGGCATGGAAAAGTTTGCTTCATGGAGGTAACTAGAATGAATGTGTTGTAAATTCAAAGATGTGCTGAATTCAATGCCAGAACAACCAGGTGTTACATAGTTCTAAGAAGTGACAACATTTACACGATCTGTGTGTATAGCATCTTGTAAGGACTAATACATAACTCACATAATATTCTGCTTTTAATTCTTTTTTGATTATTTATTTCATTTTTGTATTTGTGTTATGTTTGCCATTTCATCACATATAACTGTATTACATTTTGTTTGTTTTGTGTATGTGTTTATTTGTTTTTGTTTTTTTTTGTTTTTTAATTTGCACAGGCTATTTGGAATCTTCTGTTCAAGACAAGATCGTCTATGGAAAGAGGTACTCTGTACCAATTGCGGAACTTGATTGACCGCAGAAATGTGACGACTAAGGTCAAGTCTGACGTTAATGCTGCTGAAGACTTTCTAGAAACTGTCGTGGAGGGTTATATAGTTGCTGCTGTGATGAAATACCTAAACATGAAATCACTAGATGACTTCCCTGATGAAGATATTGTACCGCCCAACACCTGGATGGAAGACGACTCGATTCGTGCAGCAACTATAGAGAAGGTCTCCAAATATGTTGTAGACAGCTATGTAGATCTGGAAACTGTGTTCAAGGAATCGGATGAAGCTACTGAACCTGGCACTTCATATGACTATACATGTGAAGTTATTAGTCTTGGGCTTTTGTTTCTTGGATTCAAAGATGCCATCAGAGAAGGTGACGGGGACAGAGTTTTATGTGGGTGGAAATATCTTATGCTTATATGGAAGGCCACCGGACACAAAAACTACTCCATTGAAGCCTTCACTATGCTGACCCAATACCACCTACTATTGCCAAAGAATTTGGCTGCACAGCTCAAGTGGTCCCGATTTATCAACGTTCATGGGAAGCCTGGTCATAACATTAGCTGTGACCTTCATATGGAACATTTAAATCGTATTGTGAAGACCGCAATTGAGGGTTTAGGGGCAAATAAATCGAAGAAAGCAATAGTCAGGGCAGGTAGAGCTGTTGGATCTCTAACTGGCTTCATGAATTCTTTTGACAAGGAAATTGGAGTATGTAAACCCAGTGGAAAACACTCAGAGAAGTCCAGAGACAGAGACTTGGTCAAGATCGTTGACGAACTTCTGCTTCAAGATGGACAAATTTTTAATAAGGATACGACCTACCAGCACAAGTCCTTCACCAATGTAAGGAAAAATATTATTAAAAATCTGAGAGAAAAGAAAGTGAAAGAGTGGATTATAGATAGACTTCCAACTGCACTTTTAGAATTATAGTATATCACACACTCGGTGCTATTGTTACTGTTGTTGTTTTTCTGTTGTTTTATAAATTCACTCCACCAAAGTTATTGGCCAATTAATATCTAAATTAATTAAATTAAAATTAATAACAAATTACTGTAACTTTATGTCTTTAATTTGAAAGTATTAATCAAATTGATATTGGTATAGTTTACTCTCACAGCATAAACGGACATTGAATGAAGTGACAATTTCCACATTTACATGTTGACCTACAGACATCACAACAAATACATGCTGTAAACTCAGTAGGAAGTAAAGAGGTCTCACTAGGCGGAAAGTCACGATATAAAATAGAGCGTCTGCAAACTGACTTGTTCTGACAGTACTCTATCATTTGTTCTGAAGTGAATCGCCTGTCTAAGTCACGTGGTTGCTTGATGATAAATGATATAGCTTGTTTTCCATCCCTTCCAGCCCTGCCACTTTCTTGTACATACGTTTCCGCATCCTGTGGAAGACCCCAGTGAATAACTTGGTGAATATCTGGGCAGTTCATGCCCAAACCAAATGCCCCAGTAGCAATTAACACCCTTAATGGAGATTCGCTTGAAAATTGTTCTATAATCTTCTTCTTCACCGATGAGTGTGTACAGTGAGTGAACATGTCCACAACTCGAAACTTTACATAATCTGGTGAATCTGGCGGTTCTAGCCAATGATCTCCAAGGGTTATTTTAAAAAATTGATGTATATTTATTACATCTCTATAGCTGCGGCAAAAAATGAGTGTTCTATCCATTTTCTTGTTTTTCACTAAAGCCTCACAGATAGCCCTAAATGAAGAAGCAATACCATTAGAAGGCTTGTCGCCTACACAATATAGAATGTTATGTTTGAACGGGGGAACATACACTATATGAGGCCTCTGCATGCATAAACTATTAATAATATACTTCCGAGTGCTAAGGGTGGCTGTGGCAGTGAGTGCCATAAGATGTACTGTATCAGGCACTATGCTCCGAACTTCACTCAAATGGGAGAAATCCTTCCTGAAAGTATCACCCCTAATATGTCAAACAAAAAAAATCATTAAAGACTAAGATGATATAGATATCTTACCATTTCTTCACGCAGTGTGCCTCATCCACAATCATTCCAACCAAGTTTTCCCTAAAGATATTGGTAGATAAAGTGTGCTTCCAGGTTGTACCACTGAACAGTGCCTCTGGACTCATCAGTATCACTTGGAACTTTCCTTCTCTGATCCTTTCTTTGTCTTTGGTCATCTTCACATCACTTACATACACTGCTGAAGTTCCAAAAGAATGTATAGTAGCCACTTGATCTTCCATTAATGCAATTAATGGAGATATAACAAGGATCATTGACTTCTTTTCCACACCACGAATAATGTCAAACACACCAGGAAGCAGGATATAGCACAAGGATTTTCCAAACCCTGTTGGAAGGGAGATGAAGACATCTTTTCCTTTGGTAAATTGGAGAATACTATCCTCTTGTTCTTGTTTTAGTGTGTATCCAAACCCAGAGGCTACTTCACCAATCACAGCTTTCAATTGCACATCGGACATTTCACTATTCCACTCCACACACTCAATATAGACTTTTAACCCAGTTATGCGGAGCAAATGAACTTGAATCCCGTTATGTACCGTGATGCCAAGTTCACCTTTGACCTCAACACGCGCATTTTACCGTTACACTATTCCCTGAACTTTGGACTGAAAGAGCAGGCGTGTACAGTACCACTGAACTTGATAAATTAACAATTCTACACTACAGTGGAGCCAGCTTGCGACAACATGATTTATGAGTTGAATTGAAAGGAACAGTGATTGTTTTGAGTGCAACAAAGGGGGTGTGATTGTGCAACAAAGGGGGTGTGGGAAAAGATTGCAGCAACTCAGAGCAAGCTTTAAATTTTCAAGGTAAACTTTTCCAAAATGACAACATTATAACTAGAACTGAGAAGCTTGTGAGCATCTTTAATAGCAAAACAAAAACAGATCTATCATTTCTTTTATCACTGAGCAGGTTATTCCAGGATAAATACAGCCCTCTTCAATGCATATTCCAATAGATTGTAGTTTTGATGTAAATGAGTGCAGCAATTGATATTAACATTGACAATGTGTGCAAACTGAGTCATTCTTTTTTTTATTAGGTCAAACTTTTTTTTTTTTTATAGCTGGTGATGTCACTATCCCATTGAAGTTATATGAGTGTGAAGAAACAGAAAGCAATGGATGGTGTGAATCATTCAACACTAATGATCTTTGGATCATCTTTTCCGGTGATTTTGGTGGTTCAAAACACATTTTTCCACTATCAGTTGACACGATAGCATCATAGTGGCTACTGTGATGATATACCTCGATATGTGAGATTTCTGCTTTATCTTGAGCAACCTCATCAATAATGTAAGGAGACTTACAGGCCTGAAAAGGATTTATTACGCTCCAACTATATTGAGTATCATGTTGCTGTGAATTTTGAGTGCAGCAGTAGATTGGTATCTGGAATAGTGTTGCAGCAGCTTTGAGTTCCAAATGTGTACCCCACACACCTGGCCTCATCATATGCTTGACTTGCTCTGAAATGGTAGCCTTATTAATAGGCATAAGGTACTCGGAGAATAGTTCCTCGTTTAAATTCATCGTTCTCACGATGTGACTCCTTAGATGGAAGTGGTGGTCTTCATGGTGGAGAAAAGCGAACGAAAAAGCTCTAAACATACAATTTCCATCGCCTCTAATATGTTGAATTTTTCTACCACTTCTCTGCAGGTACTGATCAACTGATATCTGCATTTTATCACTAGTTTTATCAGTCATTGTAATTAACTTTTCACACCTTCTCAGCTCGCAACATTGCTTTTTTTTACCCATTCCACCAAACTTAGGCTTGTCTTTACAGAACTTGCATATGCCACAGTCACATCTGATGCATCCATCACATGTACCACATCTCTTTCTCTTGACACCTGTAAGTAGAAATAGAGGAAAATAAACTGTCATCCAAATCGCTCATTCTAAATAATATTACCAGTTTGTTTATGGTGCTAGTTAACCCATTCACCTGGTGTCCCAATTTTGTTTTTACTATTGTGACAGACTGCTTATTGTAATAGAACCAATCAGAACTGCATCACCAGGAGTATTTTTTTCATAGTTGTCCAGTCTTGTCGTCAAATGTTCATGTGCATATTAGAAGCAAACCTTTCATTAGTGTAATATTTCTTTATTATGTCCAATTTACACATACTAGCTGAATGCATGTGTTTGTGACAGCATATGATGGGATGGGAGGGGGAGGGGAGGCGAAGGCCCCTAATTGTGTGGGTGCACCACTCTTGTGATGACCATTAAAATGGGCTAGTCTGACTAGTCAACCTCCAAAGAAATTTTCAAATTTTATAATATTTAAATTTTGGCATTGGGACAATAGACGGCTTAACTGGACAACTCTTTCTTTTTTAATCAGACTACTCAACAAAATACAAAGAAGCTGTACACTCAGTTTTGTTAGACTTTGCTATGTAACTAAGTCAGAACCGAGCTTCTGATGAACTGGAAGATTAAATTTTTTAGCATATTCAAATCTAGTTTTTGTTTGTTTATCCACATACACTGATACTGCCACCTTAATATTTGGATTGTGTTACTTATTGCGTGGCAATCATACTTATTTTTGGTTTAAACTTATTGCAATAGAGTTTGATAATACATTTATGCAACTCCTATGAAAAATTGTGTGTTGTTTGAGTGTAACAAGGATTTGACATCAGATATATCTTACAGCCATACACTACATGAAGTTGACAGACGCTGGACTCAAACAGTGTGGCAGAAGCTATCATTTGAAGGTGAGTACAACCGAACACAAGACATATTTCAAGTATTACTGTATAGCAGGTTAGGGATTCATACATGATGGGCTTTTGGGGGGGGGGGGAGCTTGAGGTATGTTTCACGGGTATAAGCTTTCGAGGATTAGGACTTGATAAAGTATTATTGGGTTATACATATTTGCTCTAAGTAAGCATTCAAATAATCTAGGTTTTATGGATAAAATCCGATCAAAAAATAATAACTTTATAGTAGTTAATGACTAATTAACAATTTTCAGTCTTGACACCAATGGTTAAATACTTTCTCTAATGCCAATTTGAAACAGCGTAGAAACATAATTCTTTCTTTCAATTGTACTATATTTCGTAACTTTTTTAGTGACACAATTTGCATACAACAAAGTGTTAGATCACGACTATTGATATTAAAGTTAACAGCTTCGAAGTTTGTTTTATTGCTGAATTGGACATTGTCCAAGTAATATATTGGCAAGGACTAACTAGGGCACTGTACCTCCCTTAAATTTTGACATATCCCTCCCCCCCCCACACACCCCATCTGATTCAGAATACTTATATGTATATGTATACAGAGCTTAAGTTTGGTGATTGTAATAGATGCCAAATTTTCCAATCTAGGAAATAGAAGATATATTTAATCTAGACGTCACAATGCGTATTTTGAATATCAGCACAGATAAGCAAATGTTATATCAGTTTTGTTTTACACAATTACACTCCGTCCTTACCTTGTGCTTTCTGACTTGTTGCATATGATCTAACATATTTAAAATCATTACTGGCAATATTTTATTAGGAAAAATGAAGCATACCTTTCGTACAAAGCAGGAATTGAAATATTAGGTGAAATGTCTGCTGCAACCTATACAAATCAGATTGGCACAAAGCAATCCCCATGTTAAAATGTTCTTTATGTACATTTGCCACACACATTTAAAACAATGCTATCTCAATATTTAGTATTACCTTACTACTGTATAATTGTGAGTCTTCACTCCCATCTGACACTCATTTCGGAGTAGGCTAGAATGACAAAATCGCAGCAGTAATATGTAATTTATAACGACGTGATTATCTTACACTGCATTTTTCAAGTTCTTCGAGAATATCACTTCTTTCCAAGTCTGTAGCATGTCTATAAAATTAGCACAGTCAAAAGTGTAATTTAACTAAATGGCATTTCTTTTGCGTTTGACTAGTTTTTAACTTTCAGCACACATGCACGTGAGGATTGTTGAAGTTTCTTTGTCAATATCCCCTTATATATTGTCAGTATTGTAATAATGTTCTGAGTCTTCTGATCTTTTTATTTTCATTTTCTTAACTACAGTTAGCTTGTAATATGAAATCATTCAACACATCAATTTGTTGGTTAGAATGACATGTGGCAGCAGCTGAATAATATTTTGGAGTTGTGTTGTGGGTTCACACTACTGATGCTCTATTGTAGTGTATTGGCGAGTTGTGTTGTCAAAATTGTGTAGTGTGTGTGCACATGTGTTCACTTGCAGGTACGTGTGTTTACTTGCAGGTACGTGTGTGTGTTTGTGTGTCCGTGAGTATGGTTTGTATGTGTGTGCATTTGATCGTGTGTATTGTTTGTGTGTACATGGGGAGTGGGAGGAGTTAGGGAGTGGGTGAAAAGAGGAAATTTTTGTGATTAAATTATAAGTAAACTGTTATCCTTTGGATCACAGTTGTAGTAACCTGGATCACTAATGAATGACATCATAGACATGAGTAATTAGAATTGCATGTAACTGCATGCCCAACGCTCAGAAGAATATTTTAGTGTGCAATTTTTCTGGCTCATGGATTGCTGTGTTAGATATGACGCCAACGAATGGCTAATCTGATGATATGTTGTAATTGTTGATTCCTGTCTTTAACAATGCAGCATCATAATTATATTCATTCCCTCTGCTTAACTAAAAACAGCGTTAGATTTGTACATACCTAAAAATGTGTCCTTTCTTTCTTCCAGGTGGCTTAGAAGTTTTCTTGAAACTCCACTGGTGTTCCAAATCTTTGTTGGCTGCTATTTTTTCACCTTTAAACTTTTCTACATCAAAAACTTTCTCCATGTCCATGGCTGCTTTGCATGTCTGAACCGCACTGTGTAGTAGAGCATTGATGTGGGTCAGGTGCGGATGTACTGCAACATTCTCTGCAGTAATGGACTCTTCAAGTGTCCTCATATGACTTTGAAATGTTTTCAATTGAAGTGAGTAGTCTATAAAAAGATTATAAAGATGTCGATCACTTTATTCTGCTAAGTTTTCATGCAAAAAAAGAAAATAACTGTACACACTGTACTCTACTAATATTGCAACAAACTACTGAGTAGATGTTGATTTGGTATAAAAATGAAGATTGGGGGGGGGGGGGTGCGGGATGGAGTTGGGAGAGAGATATTTTTTGAGTCTGGATGTGGTTGTAATGGATTAACCATATATTTATGCATTACCAATTCTTCCTCTGCCTCCATCCCCCACCCACTTCCCTGCTTTTTTTTTTACCTGTCTGCCTATCTGTACCGATTTCAGCGATTTCAAGCATGTCCGGATTACATTCACTACTGTGTTCACAGTCATTTATAGCAAAGTCAGTGGATTGTAGCCAAATGGAGTGCACTCTATGGATGTGCTTACATATGTGACCATTGTTGTAGTCATAACAATATTGATCACAAGAGTACATGTGATAGCAGAGGCGCTTGCAATCAGCATGGATGCACACTTCCATAAATACATCGTTACAGTCACTACAGGATGTTTGCACTTGTTGTACAAGATATCCGTCAGGCTTCTTTCCAGAAGTGCTTGGAAAATGCCAACTAGTACCGTTTGCCTAAACACAATATGTGTACAGTTGGTGGATATTACAACAGGGTTTATAGTTACCTGTACTTCATGTGCAGGAATATCCATTCCACGCTGATGTCTAGTGCTATCTGTAATGCGCTTCATAGGAAGTTGGCTTTTATGTTGGTACGAGAAATATGCATCTTCTTCAATTCGCAAAAGAATGGTAACTAGAAAGTCAACTCTTCTGTTAACTTTCCCATTCAGATACGTTGTCTTCAGTTTGTTATGAAAACTACATGAAGTGTTACAAATTCAAATTAAAGTGGTTATCTTTAAATAATTAATTATTACCTTTCCAGATACATGTTAGTATCACTGTCTGCATGCGGAAAGTGGCGGTAGCACTTGGCCCACTTTTCTAAGGAACCAGTTAAAAAAAGTGTAATATTGAGCAGATAAATATATAATTGTATCACTCATGTTACTATGGCATTAATGAAGAATTCATAATTAGAGTGTATATGTACATGTATGTGCATGTGTGCATGTGAATGTTTTGTGTGTGAAAATGTAAATTACAGAATTTTTTGTAACGATGACTAACTGACAACTGACCAGGTCGATTCTGGTAATTCTTCGTACAATATTCCGTAAATTTTGGTTCAACTTCCTTCCATTGAATAATAAATTGTTCACTCAATTTATTGAAGTTGTCCAGACTGTGTTCGTCAATCAAAATACACAGAGTTTGATAAATCTTGACCTGATTTTCACGGGAGCAGCTACGAATGTGGTTTTTCCAGGACATTTACAGCAACAATAGCAAACACATTATACTAGTATACCATAAGAAATGATCTCCAACCTGTGGACATGCCAGTGACACAGTATGTGTCTAAGTATTGGTCCAAATACGGTTGCAGCTGCATTCCATCCAGTGTTATCTAGTATAATACCATAATGTATAAACATATGCACTTAGTATTGAGCCACATTATTTCCTTTGATCTGTTTATTGATCATAAGTTGTCATATGGGAGAGGATGCCAGCATTATTATGTAAATGAGTGTCTATGGTTTTGCCACTTTGCCGCATACATATATAGAACACAATTTTTTTCTGGTTTTCTAGGCTTGGAGGTATCTCACTGCACGTCTTTATTGAAAATTATTTTTTGACACATATAGATAATATATTCATACCATCATCAGTCATCAGTACTGTAACTTCAGATTGAGGTGATCTATCTTTGATGCATTGCAGAAAAATTTGTATTACTTCAGTGGTCTCCTGATCTGATATGCACCATGCTATTGGTTGTCCTGCATGTTACAAGAATATTTGTTATTGTTATCTCCACAACTTCGACTATTACCTTGACTGAAATCATCCTGAACAAGACATGTAATCAACTTGAATCTGTACGCATTAGTGCCGTGGGTGGCATCTATGCACAAGATTTTGTGAGAAAATTTTCTATATAATTCCATTTGAAATTCTGTTTGTAGTGCCAGAATGAAAGAGTCTTTTTTCAGAAATAGTTTTGTTTCTGATTCACTTCCTTGGGCTTTATAGAACAGGATAGGGTTAAAAGTCTCGTTTTTTAACTCCTGCACTAAAATTCCCACTGAAATAGCATCATTTTCATGGCGCTTGATTTTACGATCAAGTACGTTTCTCTTGACATTATGTATGTCTTGTTTTGACAACAAATGCTTTCTAAAAACATTTTGATGAAAGTCTTGTCTGTTCACTCGGTGTCCTACATTCTCTCGGATGTCTGTTTATTGTAACCACCTAGGCTACTGAACACTACACCGACCAACTATCTAGCTGGATTTTAAAGGATTATATTTCAGACACTTCATCTTTTTCTCACACAGAGAGCACACACAGAGACTGAGCATGCTCACAACAAAACCACAATATGAATACACTAAAACAGTGAATATGATTAATGACAACTGTTACATTTCCCCCCTCTTAAGGTGGAAGTCGTCCTCGACTGACTAAACAAAACAATAAAATTGTACATCTGACTGCTGTTCAACATGAATGAATTATTTGTTCATCCTTCGACTTCTCTGTCGAGTAACAGGTCCCGTGTACGATGAGGATGGGGGTTGAGTCGGACAATCATCTCGTTGTCGAGTCGGCTGCTCATCTTGTGCTGTACCAACCCGCTGTCTCCTACGTCTCCTGGCCCGCCCCTTTCCACCAGCCCAAACCTCATTACCCTGCTCAGCATAACACCTCCTAACCCTAGAAAGAGCTACAAAGATGCACTCATCTTCTGGCCTATCTACCAGAACCACCTCGGCATTGGTAGGCGTAACACCAAGCACTCGGTACGGACCATGAAAAGGTCGAGCTAGTTTGCGTTCAGGACCTTGTGATTCACTTGGCATATATACCATCACCCGCTCTCCTGGTTTCAAATTTGATTCCTGTTTATCCTTATCATAGGACTTCTTCTGCCTACATTGTGCATGCCCAATATTGCTTTTAGCTAACTGCCATGCCTCTGCTAAGCTAACCATTAGTTCAGTTCGATAGTCAGCAGTGTCTATACTATACACACTCCTAGTCTGTGAAAGTACAGTAGACGAGGGAATGCGAGGATCCCTACCATACAAGAGAAAGAATGGGGACTCTTTCGTACTCTCTTGCACCACAGACCTATATGCAAACAGTAACTGGGGGAGATGATCATCCCAATCATGCTGCCTTGTTTCACAACACTTAGCAACCATATTAATTAGAGTGGAATTAAATTTCTCTACAAGCCCATCCGTCTGAGGATGATAACCAGACGTGTTCAATTTCTTCACCCCAAGGACTTCACAAATACCAGAGATTAGTTCTGATAAGAAATTTGTCCCACGATCTGAAATTAACTGTTCAGGTATACCATGGCGACAAATAATATGTTCCACAAAGAGTGTCGCGATAGTAATGGTCTTTTGATCAGACATAGGAAAAGCTTCAACCCATTTAGTGAAGTAGTCCATGAAAACTAAAACATACTTATTCCCATGAACAGTCAAGGGTAACTGCAGGACATCTACACCAACTCGATGAAATGGTCCTCCAACTGGTATTGACTGCAGTGGTGGCTTAAAAGTTTGACGGGTACCTTTTCTTGAGGCACATACCAGACACCCTCTACAAAACGTCCTAATATCTTTCCTCATCCCACGCCACCATACATATCTTCTCAAACGACTATACACCTTCCTCTCCGACAGGTGCCCTCCAAAACAAGAGCAATGAGCCTCTTCCATAAACTCTTGTTGTAATGACTTGGGTACAACTACACACAATTGTCCCGGGTTAGTTGGGTTCTCAAACTGCAAAATACCATCCAACACCTCATACCTTGAACTCTGCAATACTACCTTCCTAGCTACTACCTCATCTTCTGGAATTTTTCCATCACACAGATAATCAATCATCAGAGCTAACTCCTCATCCTCTTGCTGCTTATCTCTCATCTCCAAAGTTCTCGCTGACAACACACTAGACCAACCATACTCTGCATCTGCACACACAGCTGCAATCTCAACATCAGGTACTGGGTTTCGTGAAAGAGCATCAGCATCAGTATTGCTCTTGCCTGGTTTATGCTTCAATGTGAGATCAAACTCCTGTACAATCAAAGCCCACCGAGCCAGTTTACCAGATGGCTTAGAAGAGTTGAGAATTGAAAGACAAGCTAGATGGTCAGTATACACCACACAAGGATAACCTAACAAATATGGCCGAAAATGCCGCACTGCCCATACCAAACCAAAAGTTTCTAGCTCTGAAATCCCATAATTCCGTTCATGTTGATTAAGTGAACGGGAGGCATATGCTATTGGATGTATTGTGCCATCATCCTGTAGTTGGGAAAGAACTGCACCAAGACCTGAATAACTTGCATCTGTGGCCATAATGAAGCCCCTCCCATCAAACTTGGGATAAACTAGAACAGGAGCAGATGTAAGCAACTTCTTGAGCTTATTAAAAGCCTTGTCACACTCTTCTGACCACTCAAATGTCGAATCTTTCCTGGTCAACTTATGCAGAGGTGAAGCAACCTTTGCATACTCGGGGATAAACCGCCGATAATAGGAAGACAAACCCAAAAATTGACGGAGGGTTGTCACATCAGTAGGAACGGGAAATTCCTCAACCTTCCTAGTCTTCGCTGGATCAGGTCTGATACCATCCTTGGAGATCACATGTCCTAGAAAATGGACAGACTCCTGCAACAAGTGACACTTTTTAGGCTTCAACTTCAAGCCTGCACGTCGTAGTCTCTCAAAGACTTCTCTCAAGTGCTCCAGGTGTTCCTCTAGATCCTTGGAGACGATCAATATATCATCCAAATACACAAAGCAATCATTCCATTCCATGCCAGCCAAAACATGCTGCATGACCCGCTGAAAAGTGGCTGGCGCATTACACAAACCAAATGGCATGCGCACAAATTCAAATAAGCCACAATGAGTTGCGAAAGCCGTTTTTGAACGAGTACTTGGGTCAAGGGCTACTTGCCAATAACCTGAGGCAAGATCAAGTGATGAAAAGTACTTCATGCCACCAAGTGCATCTAATATATCATCAATACGTGGAAGCGGATACACATCTTTCTTAGTTACAGAGTTTAGCTTTCGATAATCCACACAGAACCTCAAAGACCCATCCTTCTTTGGTACAAGCACTACAGGGCTTGCCCAAGGACTCACTGAAGGCTGCACAACACCTTGCTGCTGCATTGCCTCAACCATAGTTGCAATACGCTGCCGTTGAGACATGGGGGTTCTATAGGGTGGCTGCTTGATAGGAGAATGCTGACCAGTATCAATGTGATGCTGAACTACATCAGTACAACCCAACTCTGAATCATTGAGAGCAAAGCAATCTACAAAATCACCCAACAACTTCTTCACTGCATCCGGCTCATTACATTCACCCATATTTTCACGCACTTCCTCCCAAATAGACTCTAACCTATCACCTTTCTCAGCAGTCGGGTCTGCTCTAACTTCGTTTATACTACCCACAGAATCCTTCTCCAATCCCTTCGAACTACTCAATTTCACCACCTTACCAATAATTATATTGTCTTCTAGTTTTACTGACATCCCTTGAAAGTTAGATACTGGAACTGTTACGGATCCATCACTCCCCACACTCAACAGTGCCTCTTGAACATCAACACCCAGGTCATTAAACGTTGAATGACATGGCTCAAACAAAACCTCTTCAGACCGTATTTCGCCATTGACCTTCCCCACTGCATAACTGCCTTTGAACCCTGGAATGGTCACTGAACTGACTAGGTTCACATAAGCTTCTGACTCTTCAGAAGTTGAATTTGGAGGAGACCACAAAGTCTCACCATTAGACCTGGTCATCACAAAACCAAGGAACGGGATAGCATTCATCCCTAATAAACACTCTTGTGCACTATCTGGTTGCACAAACACTGGAACAATAACACTATGTTGGTCAACACTAATGGTCATTGCAACTTGAGCAGTTACAACCAATTGTCGTCTCTTCTTTTCCCCGTCTTTACCATACAGATGTACAGAGGGTAACTCTAATTTAGGCAAAGGTTGACCATTCTGAGATCTATGCTGTGCTATTTTACACAAAAGAGACCTGGAAATAATAGTAGACTGTGCCCCTGTGTCTACCATAGCCTCAACTGACACTCCATCAACCTCCAGGTTGATGTACAACGCTTCACCCACAGCTCCATTTACACAACTGTTAGCTTTAACAGCATTGTTTGAACTAGTGGACCTCATACTAGAATTTTCTTGTTCTAGCCGACGCTGAGCAAGCATCTGTTCTAGTTGCTCAGTAGTCATATCACTCGACTGCTCTATGGACACATTACTTGACGGCTCCACAGATACATTACTTGACTGCTCAGCCCCAACTGTACTATTCGTTGAAGAGGCTGGATTCCCTCTAACACGACCTGGTGCCTCTCTCAAAGTTCGAGTGCAATCACTGGCATAATGTCCGTATCCATGACAATTGTAACACTGTCTCCTAAAGCGAGACCTGTTTACTCCAGCTCCTCCTTGTGCCCCTCTCCCTCTAGGTACACTAACAGATTGTGACCCACTATCAGATTTCGAGTCACCTTGAAACTGTTTCTCTGAGCTTCTATTTTGATGTTGCCCCTTTTGCTTGCCTCGGTTATCTACTCTACTATCAGCCGAGTATTGTTTCTCTCTTGACTCAAACATTCTAGCACGATCATATAGGGCATAGAAAGTTTCATCTGGCTTAGGTGCACCAAGCTTCCTTTGCCATTTCACATGCAAAGCTTGAAAAAACCGGCCCTTCAGCAAGCGATCCAGCTCCTTCCCAGTCATGGATGGAAAAGCTTTACGGCCTAGCTGTTGCAAAGAAATTCCCAACTGCTCAACAGACTCTTCCCCTTGCATTTTGTGGTGAAACTGCAAACCACGTAACTCCTCAATATCAACAGGTTGAAACCTCTTCTTCATAGATTCCATAGCCATTTTAAAACTATTTTTCTCCTCCCCAGGTAACACACGAAATACCTCTGCCGCAGTTTTATCCAAATGAAGCTTCAGTTGATAAAGCTTTTGTTCCTCAGACCACCCACTAACACTAGCCCTTTCTTGAATTTTTTCAGACCACAACTCAAAACTATCATCAGTAATGTCTCTATTCTCCCCAGTATACATTGGTAAAGGAGGTAAACTCTGTAAACTGACTACCTTAGTCTGAGCCGTAAGGGCTTCGGCTTGACTCTTAAGTAATGCTGCAAATTGCGCCAACATTGGATTAGAACCACTACCTACACTACCAACATCATCTGACGATACACTACTAGTTTCACTAACCATTCCCACCAGACTTCCACTATTTCTACTATTTGACCTTGTTTCCATACCCACCAGACTTCCACTATTTCTACTACTTGACCTTGTCTCCACACCCACACCAAATCTCTCACCACCACCTTCTGATAGGGGACTAACACTACCAGGAGACTCAGATCCAGGGGTTGGCACAGCGATGGCTGGAGACCTCGACACAGGCAACACGTTGTCCTCTCTGACAGTTCCGGCTAGCGTCGCTGGGTCGTCGTCGGCTGATCCAGTGATCGGCACGGGGTCGTCGGTTGATCCAGTAGTCGGCACGGGGTCGTCGTCGGTAGATTCCGAAATCGACACAGGGTCGTCGGTTCCTTGTTTACCTTTCTTCCTTCGGCTTCGAAGCTTAGTATTTTCCTTCTCTATCGAATTGACTTTCTCCAGAAATATCCGTTTTTCTTCCTCCCATCTCTCGCAATCTTCTTTTCTTTCCTGGCGTTCGCGATCCACAGCATCACGCTCCCTTCTCAAGGTTTGTTCGTGTTGTTTACGAATCGTCTCTAGATTTCTCAAAGACTCCAGTTCCATCTTCATACTTTCATTCGTGAAGTCAGCGTTCAAAGTTCTAATTTCTTCTTCCAGAGCATGGAGCTCATTCTCCCTAACGGTAAGGTTCCGTTTCAGTTCGTCCACCTCACCACGTAACTCCCGAGTCACTTCAATAGAAGCGTCAGTGTCCTGAAGCATAGCTCTCCTCTTTCCTGACCGTAAACCAAGTGTTTCGCTCGTTGCAGACTCACAGTGTAGCGCTCTAAGTTCTCTCCTGGACATCCAACACGTGCCCACTAAAAATTCGAACTGTCCGTTTTGGCTAAGCTCTGAAACTTATTCAGTCCTGGCAGGGTCGCCAAATGTAACCACCTAGGCTACTGAACACTACACCGACCAACTATCTAGCTGGATTTTAAAGGATTATATTTCAGACACTTCATCTTTTTCTCACACAGAGAGCACACACAGAGACTGAGCATGCTCACAACAAAACCACAATATGAATACACTAAAACAGTGAATATGATTAATGACAACTGTTACATTATTCACAAAAACGAAACTAATAATTAAGTTTCGTGATGTGTAGTCAACATACCTTCCAATATTCTGTCAGATGCTATGCCTCTGCTGACTTTAAAAGCTACCTCATCCATTGCACTCTGAGGCATAGGTAAGTGTGGCAACTCACTCGCACACAGTTTGTGGTTTGTGTGGGCAGGCACGTACTCTACCTCAACATGGTCTTTGTATTCGTTTATGTACATTCGTGAAAGACATACACCATCGATTTTTCTGCTTAATTTTTGGTTCACTCTCTGTTTTTCTGTTGCTCTCTTAGATAAATTGTTTCGGTAGTTGCCATCACGACAGCACACATAATAATGTCTCATGATTAGATCTGTTGATTATACATACAGGTTGCTAAAATGAATACATATTTAAATATACCGTATACCTGAATTTAGTTTAGGGCAGTAAGGTGATTGCTGCTGCACATATGCTGAGTATGTTCTTTCTTCCTCATATTCCTTCCATTTCTTGAACTCCTGCATTGAGCTAAATTTAAGGTGCTCAGTACCTGTGGAATATTGACACACCGATGTTCGTAAGGGAGATAGTCTGAATAGCATTTTCTTAGTGGTGTCTACAGGTACCATCTTTTAAATTTAAAAAAAATTATTTTGTGTACTTTGCTTAGCTAACGTCAGCCAAGTATGTTGAACAATTTTGCCGAGTCATGATAAATACCGTATTTCCTTGATTAGAACCACACCTTGACATATCCTGCTTGTGACAAATTCATCTGTGGTAGAAGATTTTGAAGAAAATTTTCCCTTTTAGGAGAGCACACATGTGGAAGTCTGAAATTAATACAAGTCACCCTTGAACACTACCATATAACCCACAGGTTTGGTAAGCTGAAATGAATAGTATTCACCCACAGTTCCGATCAAGGAAATATGGTATCCACAATACATTGTGTATTACATATACCTATGTCACCTTTCTTTGTACACTCGGGTGTAGTGTCATTAAATTTTAACCCTAAAATTGTCTCCATGGCAAACATTGTCAAATGTAATACTTTTTTGTGACTATTTTTGTAAATTAATTTTTTTAATGATCTTTGTTAATTAAGCTAGCTCCTTCCGCACAAATTACTGTTCAAGCGCACCTTTGTCTAATAACAGCAAATGTTTAATGACTGAGTGGTTACAGTATGTGATGGCTAAGGTTCTTATCCTAATTGTTGGTAATAGTTCCAATTCGCAATAGCTTCCCAATGGTCGTCAGAAACTTGACCATGAAAGAATGATAATCCATATATAGTTAATTTATATAGTGTGATATGTTTGTTAGCAAGTCTGCTGAAAGAGTTGAAAATATTGGAGATAATAGAGTATGAAAATTAATTAATAATTGCTATGAAAAATGATGTACTTACCTAGTGATTTTTCATGTAACAACTCGCAGTGACATAAAAGGAGTTTCACGGTGCGAAATGGTGGCAACTTGCACTCAAAGGGGCAGAAGAAGCGCCCTGTTTGGTGTCCTCCGTCGGTTACTCCATGCTCTGACTCAAGATGCTTAGCCAATCGATCTTTACGGGAATACCATGCTCCACAAAGACAGGATATGCACATTCCTTGGTATTAAAACAGATATATTATTCATTTGGACAATATTCAATTTGATCATACTTCAGTTATGGTTTAATATGCATATATTTATCAACTCGTTTTACAGATAAACAAATTGAAGCAGCATATTGTGAAGTTAAAATGATGACATGGCATTTTCTAATAGTTTGCTGCTATTAATTGCAATTAAGAATCTGGGAGTTACGATATATCAGTTTGATATACCTAAACTAGAGCAGGTTGCCCCAGCATTGCTGTTGGACATGTCATTGCTGTAGGCCGGCTCGGACATGTCATTGCTGCAGGCCGGCTCGGACATGTCATTGCTGCAGGCCGGCTCGGACATGTCATTGTTGCAGGCCGGCTCGGACATGTCATTGCTGCAGGCCGGCTCGGACATGTCATTGCTGCAGGCCGGCTCGGACATGTCATTGCTGCAGGCCGGCTCGGACATGTCATTGCTGCAGGCTGGCTTGAATCGCTCTTCTGTGTTGCTGCTAACTAACTGGTGATCATTAAAATTCATCCTTTGAGCGATACTGCGAAATCTAATTATGAAGATTGATAACCACGAATACAGAAAAGGCAGATAACCAGCATTACAAAAAAGCAAGAAGGCATTTTGATGAAGAATAACATTGAAGTGTACTGTGTAAAAATAAAATAACTGATTTGTAATAATTGCTTAAATTTTGTGGGTGTGGTCATCAGAGTTAATATGTGGGTGTGGTCATCAGAGTTAATATGTGGGTGTGGTTATCAGAGTTAATGTGGTGTGGTCATCAGAGTAAATGTGGTGTGGTCATCAGAGTTAATGTGGTGTGGTCATCAGAGTTAATATGTGGTGTGGTCATCAGAGTTAATATGTGGGTGTGGTCATCAGAGTTAATATGTGGGTGTGGCCATCATATTTAATAGTGGGCGTGGTCATCACAAGTGGCTGGTCAACAGTATGTGTCCATGGTCAGTAGATTATTAATTTGTGGGTGTGGCCAGCAGATAATTTTCTAGTTGGTACGGAAAAGGAAACAGAAATGCCATCTAAAGAGGGGGAGGTGCCAGGGAAGGAAGGGGCGGGGTCAGGACTGAGTTTGCAGGAGGTCAAAGTAAATATTTTGTGGGTGTGGTCAACTAATGTACATACTTATTTGTATGGCCAGCTTGTGTGTAGTTCAATGAATGTACTTTGTGGGTGTGGTAGTGAAGCTTATATAATAATTAAATGATACAGGATATAGCTAGTATATTTAATCCAAAGTTCAAGGTAGGTGAATAATTTCTAAATAATTAATAAAAATAAAATAATAATAAAATAAAATAAAATAAAGTCAGGTTGTGATGCCACCGCAATCGAGAGACACTGCAGGAGATAGTCAGTTGAATGAGTGAAGCTTATTATTTGTCATTGTGGGTGTAGTAATGCATTTGCTGTGAACAAGCCCCTGCTCCGCCTTTCCTAATTCTAGATGTCCTACCTCAGATTCCAAATGACCCAAAGGTTTTCCACAAGGGAAGTTCAAAGTACACGCAGTTCTTCGGTTCAAATTGTGGGAAAGGAAAAAAATGCGCGTGTTGGGTTCAAAGGTAAAATTGGCATTACGGTACATAACGGGATTCCTTTATAACCGTGTCTCCTGTCTGCTCATGCGCACAACATGGCATTCATAACTAACTGGGGTCGCTTTTATGCAATGTAATTAAAGATAAAAGATTGTTATTATTATTATTACTTAATCTACCAGTTTTAGCTAATACTTCCTTCAGTACTAGATAATTTACACTATTCTTATAAATGACATTCCAAAATAGTGCATATAAATGTATTGGAGTATCTTTTCAAGAAGGGGTGACGTAGTGAACAGCTACATAGTCTCGCAAGCCAGACCCTTTACCAGACACTACGCGGGGGAAGGGTCTGGTACATTGCGCACACATCAAGCTCGTATCATTCCCCCAAAATCTGGGGGAAATACTTTGCCTATACTTCTTATGGAGCGGCTGTGGTTAAATTGTTGGCTGTAAACTTTACGCGTTCATTTTTGCAACTCGGATAGAAATGGAAAGATGCTTGGGTTGTGGAGGAGATGTTTCCACTGCCAGTGAGAGAAAGCGGCGGCGATTACTTGGTAGTTCCACTGCAGAAAAAATCAGGAACACTTTAATTTCATTCTTCTGTCAATGTCATAATTTGCAATTAGATTCTGAGTCTATTAGAAGAGGGTATATTTGCAGGAATTGTGTCAGGTTGATAGAAAATATAATCTATTGCATGAAGAGGTTGCAACCAATACAAGAAAGGCACTTCCACATTTGCCTGTGACTGCTGGAGGGACAGGTCAAGTCTTGAGCATTGCAAGCATTATCCCCTCCACCTCTAGCCGTTCAACCTCAGCGCATATGCCTCTTACTTCATCATCCATGCCAGTCACTGCTACTTATACTACTACAACATCAGTTCCTCAATTCTGTGCAGCATCACCTGTTGAGCAAGTAACATTTACATCTGAGGCTCCTTCAACACCATCAAGGCATACTGTTTCTGCAACCCAGATGTCACAAACAGCATTAACTACTACTTCAGAGTCACCAGAAGTCACTGTAAGTATCTTATGATCGGTGTTGTTATAATTACATCATTAATATTAACAATTAAATTGCTACAGTTATGCTAAGAAAGATTAAATAAATAGTCTTTTAAATTACACATGCAATAATTTGTGTTCTTATTGTACAATGATCACATAGCATATTAGATTTTAATTCTGTCTATACTAGAATTAAGTCTTCATATATTATTTTCATTCTCCCCCCTGCCCCAGGTTTTCAACAATTTAGGCACCAATCAGTATGGGATTGGCTACATGGTCTTAAAGAAAATTTAGGAATTGCCAAATATTTACATTAAAAATAGTTATGTATAATTCCAATAGTTCTGCTTTTTTTTTCCTTTCATTATAATTACAATTACTTTATATATGATCTCATTGTAATTTATTACAATGACATAATTACAATTGCAAATTCAATTCTTAATTGATAAAAATTTCAAAGTGAAATTATGTCCAATATTTTTATAGGCTACTATACACTACAAGTCAAGGCCTTTGTCTTATCGTGTAACTCCTGGAAGAAGACGCATTTGCAAATCTCTAGTTCGAAGGAACTATCAGTCGTTTGCCAAAAAGTGCGTGCAAAATGTGTTGAGCAGAAAGGCATTGGTCAAGATTGTAGGGCGCACCTTGACTAAAGAAGTGGCAGCAATGTGTTCAAAGAAGTTTAATTCCTCCATCCTGAGGGCAAAAAACCGAGACTCTATGCTTAAGTTTAAATTTAGAACAGTTCTTATCGAACTAAAGAACCAGGCACCCACTCTTCTCTATCTCCTTCAAAGTTGCATGAAGACAAAGACTCCTCGTGTAAATTGCAACTTAATCATAGCAATGATTGCTGCTATGATTTGCAAGCATCGTGACTCCAAATGCTCACTTGTACATATAATTTTGTCTCTGGCTATGTACGCAGGACATTCAGCCAAACAGGTATGTATTTAATATACATGGCATCGATCTATTAAGCATTATGTTTTGTTATGTTTTATAAGGTGTATCAGCGTCTACAGAAAGTAGATATTTGTTTGTCTCATCAATCAACTGCCAACCTTGTAGATGGCTTGGGAGATCACTTTGACAGAAAAGTGAAGGAATGGCAAAAGGTTGCAGAAAGTAAACTCGAGCCTTCACAGGTACTAATGAAATTAGGAGAGTTGAGCTAAAGGTGTTACATATAGCAAATCCCACAGTTCACCCCATGCAAAAATTTAGTTGCATTATTCATACTGGTTGATGTTTAGAGAAGTATTAATGTTAAAACCTATTGGCGGAAGGGAGGGGAAAAAGTGGGGGGGAGGAAAGGGGGGAAGTGGGGGGGGGGGGAGGAAGGGTTTGCTGTTTATGAGGAAGTATTAATTGTTAAACCGATTGGCGGAGGGGAAGGAGGGGGGGAAGTGGGGGGAGGAAAGGGGGGAAGTGAGGGGGGGAAGTGGGGGGAAGGGAGGGGGGAGTGGTGGGAGGGGAGGGGGAAGTGGTGGGAGGAGAGGGGGAAGTGGAGGGAGGGGAGGGGAGAAGTGGCGGGAGGGGAAGGGGAGGGGGGCGGGGGTGGTGGGGGACTACAAGGCAAAGACATAATGGTCTTCTGACGTGCCCAAAACTTTATCCGTTAACCACAGGTATAAATAGTTCAGTACATGAAGTAGAATAAAAGCTCTCAGTTGAGAAACAATGTCAAGAAAGAAGTGAAAAGTGATGTGAATGCAGCTGAATACTTCATTGAAATTGTGGTGACCGGTTACATTGTTAGTGCAGTCCTGTCCTATCTTGGTATGGCATGTATTGACTGCACATGGAGCACATGAACAGGACTGTGAAGACAATTATTGATGGATTGGGAGCTAATAAAACTGATACTGCAATTGTTCGAGCAGGAAAGAGTGTGGGACCAGTCAGTGATATTTTGTCTACATTTAATGATGAGGCAGGAGTTGGTCCAATCAGTGGCAAGCATGCTGAGAAGTCACAACTGAATGATTTGCATCAAATTGTGAATCAACTGATGGAGTCGGAGGTGTTTGATGCAGGTTTACACAACTACAAATCTTTCTTTAACTTAATAGCAAACCTAATTTTTCTAAATACACCCTATCTTAGCTATTCTGTACTTTTTGTGATTGTTAAATATCTTTGTCCTGTCAAATGAAATACATTGCTACTACAAATATATGAAGGAATGTGAACTACAGAATAAATGCATAAAAATAGTTAAATACAATACAAAAAATAACTATTTATTTGCTTGAGAATGGAACAATAAATAAATTAAAGTTTGTATAGATAAATAATATGACAAAATAAGTGAAGGAATGTGGAAACTACAGAATGAAAAATAGTTGAACAAGTGCAGAAAAGAACTATTTGTTTGTTTGTATATTTGATAATGGAACAATAAATGAATTAATGTTGGTATCACAACTTCCACAAGTACAGTTCCTCTGGCAAATATCACAACACTTGCACCCCTGAGCTTTAAAAACACAATCGTCGAAGTCTGTAAACAAAAATGATCTTCTGCAAACTACATTCTTCTCCAAGCAGTAGTCAATCATGTGCTGTGTAGTGTACCTTGTGGTCAAATCTGTTGATGTTTTCCAAATTGTAGCACATGATAATTTACCATCTCTTCCTGCTCTGCCACTTTCCTGCACGTACATCTCGGCATCACTAGGAATGCCCCAGTGTATTACATGCCGCACATCTGGGCAGTCAATCCCCATACCAAATGCTATTGTAGCAATCACAACTCTTAAAGATGATTCCTTAGTAAATTGTTCAATTAGTTTATTTTTTACGCTTTCATGAGTGCAATGGGTATACATATCTACTACTCTACTAATTATGTGGTTTGGAGCTCCTTTTGGATCAGTAAAATATTCTTCTAAACTATGCTTAAAAATTGATATATTGAAATTACATTATCGTATGTCTTACAATATTATAATTCTCTTCCCATGTTACTTCTCTCAATCTTTTACTTCTCCACAGTACCTTGGAAAACTTTACTAATTACATCATCTCCTCTAGGTTTGTCCATCACAGCATATACGATATTATCTCTAGCTGGAGGAATGTAAACGATTTCTGGCATCTGCAGTCAACGCTTCCATAGAAGATCATCAATCTGATCGTATAGTCTGCGCGCAGTCCTGCGGTTGGCATAAACGTATTCATCACGATCGGAAATGAATGTGGCAAATATGAGATAGGTATGCGCAATGTACCAGACCTTTCCCCCGCGTAGCGTCTGGTAAAGGTCTGGCTTGCGAGACTAGTGAACAGCTACTTATGGAAAATGTATATATTGTATTTCACAATAATTAGCATTATAATCCAACTGTTCAGAACTGACATAATGAACAGCTAAAAATCAGGAAGGAAAAACTAAAACTAAACTAGCTGAGAACAAAAAAGTTTACAAGGATATTTTTAGTGAATAGGCAAGTTAAACATGAAAAAAAATAGCTATGAAAACTGATTTCATGAGAGAGAAAACTACGAAGACATTCTAGCTAATATTGAAAGTAGCTATAATTTAATCACGAAGAATAACCAATAAATACAAGATCATAATGCTTTGGCATACTAAAAGCTTGGTCTGCTATAAGTATTATAAAAGGACGACGAATATAAAAAAATCCTGACTCAGCATTATATAAGTAGGAGTGAGCTCATTAGACCAAAGATAATAGATTAGATGATCGCGATTACTGGAGGTGGAAAAACAACCACGGACAAAAGTTATCGATATTATACTTTTATCGGTAAGAATTAGACTAGCTAAAAAATGAGGGCTCCGTCTGAAAAAAAGGGGGGCTCATACGACACCAGTCAAGCCCTCCCTAAATCCATCCCTGGAATACTTCTAATCAGTACAACCAACAGTAGAAAAACTACAAAAAGAATTAATGAACACGAATCGTTGCAGTACAAACAACATGTGGAAGGAAAAAAACTACAAAGAGAATGTAGAAACAACACAACAGGTACATATTTATTAAGTCCAAGTTCATTACATGGCAACCACACCCAGCAGTAGTGCCACCACACTGACAAGAAGGAGACTGGCTGAAGCCACAGGAGGAGTTCCACTGACATTAGTCACAGGAGGAGTTCCACTGACATTAGCATCATCTCCATCTTTCAAGCACATTGGAGCTAGCTGTCCGCTGGTAACACCATTGCAGACATCTGGAGGTTGGTATCGTACATCAGGTTGAGGCATCTGAGCACTAAAGCGACTGGAGTTGAACTACAGACATTCAAGAACAATGCAGCTGTGTGATATATAGCCACACCACTCACTAATCCAGCTTAAAAGAACGCGATATGAATTATTATTCTATGCAAAGTTATCGTGCAAAATACAAAGCCAAGTGGAATGCTAAATGGGACATATCTACAATGAAAAGGGAAACTTACTTCTTAGACTGCGAAGAATTGGATTATAGCTATGGGCTAATTTGAAATTTTGGCAGACAGAGCCAGTGTAGTGCTTTGCATAATTAATGTTACTATCTAGTCAAAAGTGACATCTAGCTATAAAAGAGAGGTCCAAACCAGTGTCATTATAGCTGTTTCTTAGCAGGAGGCTTCTCTTATTTATTTGGTTACTGATATAACTGGAAAAATAGCTTCTTGCACAGAATACGGCTAACATGTTACTTGTAACTAGTAGATGTTATTGGCAAGCAAGTAAAGCGAGCGCGACACTATCAGGGGATGACACAACTGAGAATCAGGGATATTTGTTCATTCATATGTTTGGACTACATATGTCATTTTTATACTTTGACCCCCTTGCATTTTTGTACTAGCTCGGTGGCCGACTCTGTTGAATTCTTTTGTAAGTGCAGTTAAAACTTACAAACTTACTGGAGTTTATTTTCTATTCGAATTAGTGGTAGTGGTAAATTAATACGCTATTTGTCATAGTTATATGTCCTACGCAACAGTGTTGTTCTTACTTGAAATCCATTGTCCAATAGTCTAACCACGAAGGTAAGTCTTGTGTTGGTATGTCTAGTGAACAAGTGTGTGTGTGTGTGAAAGTTTTTTGCGTTACAGCTACTGCTTCAACTAAAGAATAGCACAAAGTAAACATTTAGTAACAAATAAATACAGCTTTTTTAGCTACTTCAGATAAGTTCACATTTGTGCGGTAATTTCTTAGAAATGCCTGTTGTTGCTGTTTTGATTTTAAGTCGAACAGTTGAAGCGAATGGTCTATGGCATTGAATCCCCTTTTCCGTATATACTTATTTAAAACTCGACCATCTGTTAGAAGCTGGAGTGTTTTTTTTATAAGTTAAAATTAATCATAATTATAACAATACTGTAACCTAACTAGACAGGCTCACTCGCCATTTGTGCTGAAGCACACCACCAGTATTAATTGGGTAAAATACTGAGACTAAAGTTGATTATTTTGTAAAGTGTGAAAAAAATATTGATACAATAAATTATTCAAGTATTGTAACGTTTAAACGGCAATTGAATTCAAAATCTGCTGATGACAATCAAGACTGACAACTGAGCACTATAACATGAACGTATTAATTACACTCTGAATTAGTTAATACTGGATAGCTGAGAAAAAATTAACTTACATTTTCCCTTCGGCATAATTCATTTACTGTTGCATTGGCCAGTGAGCTTTGGAGTGTGGATGAAAGCATAGGATCTCCGAGCCAATTGAGACCACTGAGAGTTCCATAATAGTCTCCATTGAGGCTCTCTACTGTGGCAAGGTTTTGGCTAATGACAAAATATAACATTAAAACAAAATATTGATTTGGACCACACCATTACAATATTTAATGTAGTATTGCAATGACGTTATTTTTGAGGTTTTTGGTAACACATGAGAGCTAACTGTTTAAGAAAGTTTAAGCAGCCTTTAATTTGTAGTGAATGGAAGGCTAAAAGTTTAGACTCTTGTTTGCTTTACTGTGTTTGTAATAGAAGCACTCCTGGTGGGCAATTATTTGAAGGGGAAAATGGTAGTCTGAATTTAATCTCTAATACAGCTTGCATATTATTTGTTTACATATGGATATTTCCACGGAAATAGGGAGATTAAAATTAATTGGTGGTGATCAAGTACTCAAAGATTTAATGATTAAAGAAATATTGAATGTCTAGCTAATAGCCAAAAAGTACTTCAAGAAGTTCTGTAAAATTTCTATTTGAGATCCCATTGAATTAATATGTGTACTAATAAACCATATAAAAACTCCTTTCCTCTCACAGTGTAAGACATACAGAACTGCCTCACCCTACAACATAGGAGTAGAATTCATTCAGTGTTGCCAGATCAACCCCACTCGAACATCTAATAATAGCACTCCCATCAGCAGGTCTTGGATAGAACACGGGAAAACTGAGGCACATTTCTTCATCAGTTGCTTCACCACCCTAAATAATATACAAAACTCATCTTTTTAAACTTATTTAATCAATCTGTTATTAATATTTATTCATTTGTTTATGTTTATCATATGATTACTATCACTTTTCTGCCATTATTATTATTATTAGCAGCAGTAGTACATGTAGTAGTAGTATAGCAGCAGCAGCAACAGTAGTAGTAGTAGTAGTAG
>WLWD01000736.1_pt1 | contig 104188 bp, 72 predicted proteins | sample 6712731 | NCBI WGS metagenome assembly WLWD01 (sample SAMN12718690, study PRJNA576275) | sponge metagenome | isolation source: marine sponge | host: Mycale hentscheli | place: New Zealand: South Island, Marlborough, Capsize Point | collected 2014-11-01 | reverse complement strand
CCCATCCTTTGATGTCTGCACTTCAATAGTAATGAAGCCACAAAGCATATGAATATTTTTTTGCTTGTTAGGTTTGGTATGAAACTTTCCAAGAAGAAAATGAGTGTTGGAATCATCTTACAATACTCAAGATAAACTGTCTCCCAACTAAACTGCTTTACAGCCTCTATTCTGTCCCTTAGGATGGAATCATGTGCGTCAGAGCTCATCTTCTGCATCTCGTCACGAATTCTGCATGTTAATTTCACCATAGCTGATTTTGTGAATTCCGCAGAGGTAAACATTGTTGATGCCAGTGATTTGTAATTTCGCCGAGCAAGTCTCTGGATGCCTCGCTTGCGAGTCGGTGTCTTCACATTAATCACCTTTTTCTTCCAGTTTGATAGAAAACACTGACCTGATTTATAATAAGTATTTTAATATGACATGAGGGGATATGTACTTCAAAATTTAATGAGATGGAGACAAGAAAAGGCAGTTTTTTTTTTATAAATGACAATCTAACATAATAGAAATGTTTGACTTCATAGACTCCCACATTTATAAATAGATAGAGTGAAATTCAAATGTCCACCAAACATTCTGAACTGCATTTAGCCCACAGTAGTTAAAATATAATAGCAAGTTTCGTTAGGGCATTAAATTATCCAGACTCGTTGAAATTACCTGAACATCTGGGGAACGGCATGATCTCCTGGCTGACAGCTACTGGATGATTGAGACTGAGGGGTTAATCTTGCAGAATCTTCATCCAGAATAGAAACTTGAGAAGCTGCCATACAAAGCTGCTTGGAAGCTGGCTCACTACTGCTAGAATCTGGTAGATGTCTTTTCCTTTGTGCTTCCATTGGTGTTCCAGAAACAGACTGTAGTTTTGATAGCATGCTTCTGACTTCGTTATTGTGTTCTGATAGTTTCTCATTAAGATTAATAATTGATTTTAACTGAAATTCACAAGTGCTGCATAAGTATGCATCCCTATCACTGAGCGTTTCTAAACTTTCTAGAGACACACTAGACAGCTTCTGCAGTTCTTCTTTCAAAGTAGAACAGCTAGGACCATGTAGCTTTCTTCTCTTTCTTTTGTCCGTTGCAAGACGTTTCTGGCATAAGCAGCAATTCATTCCTACAGTTCCATAGAAACCAAGCTAAATTTGCGCGCGAACGTCTCTGTTTATATAGTGAGGTCACTGTCACTTAAAACCAATTACCGGTCCGAGAAATTCCAGGACCAGCGAGACCAAACGCATACGTGAACTTGACCAGACCCTTTCTTTCTCTTCATATCGGGTAAAGGGTCTGGCCCGCGAGACTACCTGCACCCACGGAGGTTGGATAAGAAAAAAACAGTGAGAGCCAAGTCAAGATCTGCTCTCATAGATACATAGCTAGTCAGTTGTAGTCCGGTAAGGAAGGACGATGCAGCGCCTAAACTATTTCTTAGTGTTCGAACAGCAATATAATTTATTTCGCTAGATGACTGAGTTGGCATTAAGTTAGCTTAGCTAACAAGTACGGAATTACTTTTAAAACGTGTAATCCTACCAGAATTACTTCCCGGTCTCAAAATTTCGGTGAGCCAGTTAATGCTAGGATCGTCGCCCCCGGGAAATGATTTTAAATTTTTAAATTTTCTACCAATTTAATGTGGACGAAATCCTTGGTAGTATTTATACACTTTATTTCGGTGTACTGCACTGATAGTAAGTGTACAATTTATAATGTGTTAGGTACTGCCATTAAGTATGTGTAAATTTGGCCTTCACCCTTCTCTATTTTTTTTTTACAATTTTTTTTATATGAGATCATTTTTGTGAGGCTACATTCAAGTTCCTTTATTTATATTTAGGTAGCTTAGTATCAATCGAGAAGCCTATCGGAGGAGTAGAAGGTGATACGCCTTCTGTATTCTGCTTTACAAGTGGTGTACACTCATTAATTAAAGGGGAAAATTTTATTCTCCAAGTGGGTGTAGTTCCACTTCCTGGAGCAAGGGCCACAATTGTTGCTACTAATGACACTCACAGAGAATTTCGACTCGGTAGTCTGAACCGGGCTAACTTTACCAATTTGGATGGTGATGGAGATAATGGAATGCCATTGAATTGTGCCTTTATGGAGATACACTCTGAAGTGGCATTAGTGACAGTGTATTGTAAGCTTAAGGAAGTTAATGGCAGTACACTATAATAAACTTGTTTTTTTTTTTGTTTGCTTTTATTCAGAGGGATTTAGCTAGCTAACTATTTTAAGGGGAGCTTTAGACACAAAAAAAAGATTTAAAATTTTTTTCTTGACTCTATGTTTTAGCTAAATTTTATTAAGCAGATCAAAGCAGTGGTGTAAGAAGATATTTCGGTGGGCTCCAAGGGCATGTTTTTGTGGTTTGCAGATGTTTAGGCGAGAAATCACATTTTTTTAGTTTTCAAAATGGGTCTCCAGCCCCCCCCCCCCCCCCCCCCCCCCCCCCCCCCCACCTTCCTACGCTACTGCATGCAAAGCATGTTGAAGCCATGCCAATAATCTATAGTCTATTGGACAACCCTAAAATTTTGATAATTTTTACTGTCACTGTTACATATTGAATCAACTAAAACTAAATATATATATAATCTTTCATGTCTGATCATTTCCATTCGAGTTGCAAAGTCTTCGTCATTCCTGCTATAGCTCATTGTAGCTCAAAGTAAAGCACACAGGGAAGAGCTCGAAAGCTTCACACAAGATTGGTACTCACCCACGTAGTGATGTTAACATTGAGTGCCAAGTAAAGCTGGCGTTTTAGTTTTTACATCATGACGTATGCACGCACTCATAATTTTTTAAACTGCATTAAGGATTAATTGGGAGCAATTCTTTGTTAACACAACTTGTTGTTATAATCTTATAAGACTTAATACAGTAATAAATAGCTTACATTCATAGCATTTTCTTACTTCAACTCCTGTGGAGTGACCCAGGATAATTTGTGTTGACGTGGTAACGCTACTATCTCATGAAGTGTAACAGTGAACCTTAAAAAAAAAATCATAGCTTCTTGTCACTATATTTTGTGATGTTTTATGTCATCTGAAAGATCTTTTCTATAAGTACCTTCTGCTGTTGTTGTTGTTGTTGTTGTTGTTGTTTTTACATATTTTGGTCAAGTTTTTTTTTCAAATTATTAAGAAACTGTCTTTTTATTATACAAAAATTATATAAAATCAACAAAAAAATAATTGGAAAAATCAGTGTATATGACTGTAAATTCTAAGCCAACAGAATTGTGATATTCTCCTTTATCAAATGAATAATACTATAGTATTGTACATAAGATATTCTCCATTAAGTATTGCGGTATCACGAGTGTTCTATTTTTTCCCATATTGAACACTGCATATATAATTCTCCAATGCACCCATGCATTAGTTTTGGTCAACTTATATTATCTAGATGTATTGAGCTACCTCTGAAAGATGAGTCTTTGAAAGCGCCAACGTTTTATTACTGCTTTGGAAAATATACAATGTATAACAATTTATTACATTTGTCATTTAAGGGGATGACATTTCACTCTCATGTTTGTATTTTCACTTGCCTTTTGCACTATGCAAGCCCTATAATAATCAAATACGTATATGTGCTTGAAATATCACCCCATATTGTATGCTAACTGGTGCAATCAATATATTATGGTTCAATTAAATATTGTTGCATGATATTATGGCTTTACCTTTTTTTTTTTTACAGATAATGACTATATTACTATATCGTCTTCCCCTATGTTATATAATAATACTTGTGTATCTGTCATGGAGATAAGTTCCCACTAACAATTATAATGTTATTATTGTCATTTTGGTTTTGCCTTTTCTTTCAGATAATGACTTTGTTGCTTTATCTTCTTCCCCTGTGGTATACAATAATACTTTTGTGTCCATTATGAGTGGAGTATCTGTCAATATTCCACTCAACATTTCGGCCAGACCTGCAAATGTTGTACTTCATTGGCAAGAAGGAGTTACACCTTCAAATATTCTTGTAACTGTATCTGGGCTTTTCATCGTAGACCCAGAGACTAATATGGCTGGCAGTTATAACATTACTGTGACAAATCCTGTAAGGACTACCAGTGCCCAATTTGATCTTGTAGTCAACAGTGAGTTATGGTCCATACTGCTTTATTTGCTCATTTTAGCTGGTTTAATATAGAATTAGCTTTTAAAAAAACATTTTTTGATTGCCTAAACCATACAACAAAAGTTATGAATCTGAAATTTATTCAATACATTATTCTTAAAAACACCTAAAAATGGCTGGAATAATCAGCAATAAATTTTTATTAGCTGATTAATTAAAAGCTTATAAAATATATTTACACTTCATCTTGTTCATAATGACCTGAAATTATCTTAGTGTGTGTGTGTGTGTGCTTATGTGTGTATTTTATTGCTATAGAATTACCAACATTTTACTTAGAAGATCTTTGCCAACCACGTAAAACCGCTATTAATGGATCACTGACTGAAGTATTATGTTTGGTATATGAGAGTGACAATGTGCATCTCAATTGTTCTTATGATGCCTCACCATTAGGCACTCTAAGTCTCTTTTTTAACAATTCTGATATTTCACTTACAAAGCCAAGCAATGTTGAAATAGACAGTAATAATGCTATAGTAATTACAAATTTTAACCCTATGCTAAATGGAGGAGTATACGAGTGTAAGGCAAGGAATGTTATTAATAATATGGTCAGAGAGACTACACTCAAGTATATTGTATCAGGTATGATAGTATATTATCCAGTTCATCCAATTAGGCAACATACTCCTAAACCTTTTGGCTCTCTCGCCACTTTACTGATTTTTAATTAAAAGTGTGTTTTTGCACATATATATTTCCATAGTTCGTCCTGAGTTTCACCTGGATAACCTCAGTACGACTGTGGCCACACTTAGATATATTTTGTCAGGTGAGTTTATGCCTATATGTGGGTAATCATTAATTTATATATATATACATATACACTTAATATGTATATAGCTATATATTATAATATATTAATTATTGTTCTGGTAATGAAGAAGGGAAATTAGTCTTTTAAGGATGGGGTACATAGCTACAAACAGGACTCAGTTGTCAGAAAAAGAACCAATTATAACCAGGAAAGTTGGCTGCTAATGACAGGCTCAGTGAGAAACTGATTACATATAGGCTAGTGCATGTATTGCAAGTAACTTAACCACATCAGAGAATTCCAGGATAAAAAGCTTATACTAAATCAAGTTCTTAAAAAATACATTAATATCATCTAGGGCTAGGGCTACGGCTAGGGCTAGGTTTGATGGAATATGGGAAGAACCCATATTGGTCACACCCTCACCAGTATCTAGGTCCATCGCTGATAGGTCGGCAGGTTCGGCAGGTTCAGCAGGTGTGGTAGATGTTAAACAGCTGACTGGTCGCTTGGCGAGATGGATAACTGGTAGAGTGCTGCAATGTTTTCGCGCCCCCTGGCTTGGCGTCATCAGGGGGGACTTTCCCTCCATGCTGATCTTGGACGACTTCGCGTCTCCCAGCTTGGCGTCACCGGGGGAGGACTTGATCTCCGTGCTGACCGGCCATCTCGTCTGTCTACAGCCCTTGTGGGCTTTCGACTTCGGAGATTATACTTGTGCCGTTGACCGTTAAAACTCTTCTTGTCACGCGAGGCTCCACCCCTTTCAGGTAGTCCCCTGTCGCCAAAAGACGAACTTTTCAGGGACTTACCCTTCCGGTTAGAAGCTCCACCCTTGGAAGAAGAGCCCCGAGTCTTATGCTTAGAGCTGCTCATCAGCAAAAAGTAAACCACAGACTAGCTTATTTATTAATCTTTATCATAAGTTTTATTTTTATAAGTTAATTGCTTGCTTACTTTTTTATTAGATGCAGTTGAAGCCACACATGTCAGTGACAAAGATTACAGATTGGAACAAAGTGAGTGAATAATGTTCTTTATGTTCACACATACATTTTTTCTAATAGGATTAGCAGGGCATACACAAAACCTGTAATTAATACTCTTTGGTAGTAAGATATAAAGGGTTTACAATGAGTAAAGAACAAAATAGGCAGACAGAAATTTAATGGCAAGAAATGAGCAACCAGCAGATAGATCTACAGATACGAAGATGGTGCAAACGGTGAACGACAATTGTCAGAGAGAGAGAGTTCCATTGGGAGATATTAGACCAAGCAACAGGGAAGTAGGAAGCCAGATATTATTGGTGCGACCATCATAACCATACCCACTAACCTCACTGTGGGGCCAAAGACTCTACAAGAGATAGAGAAGAGGAAGAAGAGAAAGAACAGTAGTTATGCCAAATAAGGCCTGAACTGTGCTAAGCAGCGCTGGACTGCAAATAACAATATGTATGCAGGGGAGGCTCCACTGGGGGGGCAGGGGGGGCAATTGCCCCCCCCCCCAATATTAATTGTGGGGGGGCATTGCCCCCCCTCCCCAATTCAAAAACTTGTGACTTTGTATCACTACATGAAGAAAAGAAAAGACACTTTGGAACATTTTAATCAGTCTTTTTGTATGATGTATTATAGCTTAAAAAATCAGATTTCATAGGAGTGTGCCAATCTCTAATATTTTGCCCCCCCCAACCACAAGTGTGTGGAGCCTCCTCTGGTATGTGCGTTAGCGTAGGTTGTTTGTTACATTGTGTTAATTGGAGGCGTCGTTGTGACTTGTGAATTCCGTGTGCATAGTGCCGTGTGCATCATGCCATGTGCATCATACCGTGTACGTATTTATATGTATCATCAGTAGCAGTCAGTCTGTTCTGTATCGTTGTCTTGCATGTATCCTCCATATGTCCTATCTATTTCAAATTAATTAGACGTAAAACTCTGAGAAGTGAAGTTCTACGGGCTGTGTAGGTACACCGCTTGATCAACGGAACTAACTTGGTTGCAGTTCTACTAGGGGCAAAGGACTGGGCCTAACCTCTCTCTACCTTTGAACCCCCCACACACCCACTGTTTGTTCAAGTAATGAATTTTATAAATAGAAAAGACAAAACAGTGGTTTTTCTATCAAATGAACCAAAGAGTTTAAGTTGCTCTGCTTATCTACTAAATTCAAATGACACTGTTATCACACCTAACAATTCAGTACGAGCCATTTTTTATTATAATCAAAGCAAGTGATTTTTATAACAATCAGTAAGTTCATTCAACTAATTAATGTTAAATTATAGTTAAAGTTACTATGTAGAGTGTATATATAGCTAATATAACTACTTCACTTAGACATATAAAGCAAACAACACAATGTCAAAATAAATTCATAATTAGAACTTACAAGTGCATACTATTTGTGGCAGTCTTAGTTTGCTTTTTTTCTTCAAATACTTGTGTCAAATATCTGAATGGGAAGACCAACATTGCTGGAAGGATTTCTGAACTATGTTTGTTTTTCTAAAAGATTGCTTTGGAATAGTAAACGAAGGATCAGGTTGGTCTGAAGTTTCTTCTAAAAGATCATATTAGCTATCTAATCCCCGCAGAAGTCATTTCGACCGCTCAATTTAGACCATCCAAGTTAGATAACGAGCACGAGTAGGTAAAGAGTAGAAAAAATAATGGACATGCCCCTTTTGTTAAAACATTGGTGCGGCCCTGGCCACTCGGTTGCACCCGTTCTGACGCTCCTGAGGAAAGAAATTGAACTCATAGGAGAGCATGAACTAGAGTTCTAGTCATGGAGGTTATTAACTCATTGACTGATGATGTAGAAGTAAAAAACAACAAAACAACTGGGGGAGTCTAGCCAGGTGATGATAAGTAGGGGCATGATGGTATCCCTTACCAGAAAACTAGCAGCTGATAAGTGAATGCTTTACAGATAGCAGCTGAAACAAAAAATAGCAGGAGAGAGGGAGTGGTGATACCTAATGGCTTTTAAATAATTAAAAAAAAAAAAACTTCAGAAAAAAATAGCTCCATAACTTTGTGGCTCTTAAAAAAGACTGTACTTTTGGATGGGCTATGCAGTTATCAGTAATCATAACTATTGACTTCTATTACTCTGAAATTTACTGACCAACCTGAACTGAAAATGTCACTTGTCATCCAGGCTATCTTGTTGGCTTTGTACTGAACAAGTGTAGTACAAACATTTTTGAAACACCTAGGTAGTAAACCTACCAATAAATGACCAGGGTATCTTTTTATTTACCGACATATTGTTCCGGAGTCCTGAACATTTTTCTTCTTTCAAAGCCATTGTTTTGTCAGGAAGACATTTACCTTGGTTGGGTAAGGTGTATAGCCACTGAATAGCTGCTTAATTATTAATTGTTGATGTATGACAAACTCAATCTATACAGAAAACTAAAATATTATAGCTATGTGATGTACCTTAGTAAAAACTAGTCTTGTGATTCTGCACTGCTTGTAGGTATCATCAGTTATCAACTTCAGCTATCTGGAAATGTTGGGGTTAATTGACAGCAACAAAATAAGGTAAAAAATACACAAAAAATAATTTTAAACTCTACCTGCTACCAAGTTGCTCCAATGGCCTGTATAAGGAAGAGAGTTGTCTGAAGACAAGAATATGCAAATTGGTTGGCAGCTGCATCATACCTGGGGGAGGGGGGGGAGGGTTTGAGGCTTACTTTACTCTGGTCTGTTACTACTGTTAGACGCCGAGGTTATAGCCATCTTCTGGGACGGCATCTGGGGGGTTGAAGGTGATGCTGACCCCCAGAACCCCTACTTGAGCGACTGGGAAGAGGCGGTCTCATGCCAAGTGGAAGCGTCAGCGTTGGATGCAGTGCCAAGGGGTATGGCTAGGTTACTGGCTGCAGAAAAGCAGTCCCCATAGAAAGCACCTGGCCAGACAGTGTAGCGGCATACTGGCTCAGAGGTTTGGTGGCACTGTTGAGTGCATGATGAAGCAAGTTAAGGCCATAATCTAGGAAAGGGACGGCTTCCCACATTGGTTTGTAAGGGGCATGACTGTCATTCTCTAGGAAAAGGAGCGGAGCCTCGGAACCAGCCGACTTCAGGAAAATCACCTGCCTCAATAACTCATACAAGCTGATGACAGGGGCGCCAAGAGTAGTGAGGTTTGTCCTCCCAGAGGAGCAGCGCGCTAGAGTGGTAGGAAGAAGGGGCTGCCTTGATGCCCTGGTGATTGACTGGTCCCTAGCCAAGGAGGTGCAGATGTCCAGCAAGAGCCTGTCAGTCTCATGGATTGACTTTCAGAAGGCCTTCGACAGGGTATGAATAACTCACTGCCTTGAGATGCTGCAGGCCCCCGAGATAGTGATTAGGGATGTCGAAAAACGATGTGTCGATGGATCACAAACCTTGAAATCTGAGCTGGCGAGGCAGGTATGGTAACACACTTGGTGCTGTTCAAGAGGAGCCTGTCCCAAGAGGACTTGCGGCCCCCACTCCTCTTCACCCTGGCGATCGCCCCTCTCTCACACATGCTTCGAATTTTGGGAGGATTAACCACCCAATCACCCATATTCTCTTCATGGATAACCTGAAGATTTACACCAGTGGGCCAGAAGACTTAGAGGAAGTTGAGAAAGTAGTGGAAGCAGTCGGAATGAGGCTGGGTATTAGAAAGTGTGGGGTGGTCCACCTCCGCAATGGGAGGCTGATGTGACTGAGTATGGGGATTGGTGTTGGGGCTAGAGTGATTGAGGAGGTTGAGCCGGGGACTCTGTACAAGTACTTGGAAGTGGAGAAGGTGAGTTGCAAAAGCGAGAGTCGGAGCTGAGCACCTGTGGAGAGTGACCATCATCTTGTCTTCACCGCTGGGTGTCAGCTGGGCAGTAGTGGTGGTTTGCTACTAAGCCTTCCTGGAGTGGTATAGGCAAGACTTGTGTACCCTGGACGTAAATACGTGGGGAATTTTGGTCAAGTTCAGAGCATACAACCATGCTGCCTCTTGTTCCCCTGTACTCCTGCATAGGAGCAAGGGCGGCAGGGGCCTGGAAGCACTGACCTTTGTGTGGGAGACAGAAATACTGAGCTCGGCCCTATATTTGAAGCAGGTGGCAGACCAGCACGCCAAGGGAACGGTGGTGTTCGTGGAGGATTATGAAAGAAACAACAGGGACAGACCATACTGGGACTGGCAGCCCAGATGCTGGATCACTACTAGTTTGTTGAGAGAGGCTGAACCTGAGGCTGAGGATGACAGGCCTCTAGCAAAGATTGCAAGGGTGTGCCACGAATGCCGGAGACCATTGGCCACATCTTGTCATCTAGTCCTTTCCATGAATGGACACTCAGCAAGTGGGAGGCATGTGTATGTGCTTTTGATCTGAGATTATATTGTAATTACTTAGTAGTGCTGAGGGTTCGCACCTTTGGTGCTTCATTATTTGATGATGTATTACTATTATTATTATAATTATGTATGCAATTTAATTTTAAATAATAGATATTCTAACTTCTGTTTTGATGGCAATGACGTTATCTGTTATAATGACAAAGGAAATGTAAACAAATTTATGTATTATGTTACAGATGATTTATAGTTTTATCTTTGTACAATTGCTAACTTTTTGCTACAACTTTTTTGTACGTTTTATAATAATATTGTAAATATGTAATAACTGTAGGATTCATCTTGGCTAAATTTTTATGCAGCTAAGGGAGGCACAACAGTTAATCTACTTAAAATAATGACACATTTCAATCATTAAAACTATTTTTGATCAGCACATGCATCTATGTGATAAGTCTAACTTTCATCAGCCCAGTATGAAGGTTAAGAGCTAAAGCTTAACTAATGCTAATATCTCAGTTGCCACCTCAGACAAGTTCCATAATAGTTATGATGAATAGGACTTATTAGCACCAATTGTTAGCTACATGTGATAAAACCCTCATAATTATGACATGCACGTACCATGTAAAAAAATAACTTGACTATCCTTTTTATAATGAACACTGTGTTTCTAATTCCTTGGTGTTTTTAGGATATACTGATAAATAGAATGCAGCGAACTTGTTCAACAAACTTAGTCTTTCAAAACACTACCTAGTGTGGTAGTTTGTGAGAGGTGTGAACTAATACAAAACTTCATAATACTATGTCGTAAAGATTACATAAATGGATAGACTAGGTTATAAATTTTGCAGTATACTCAACAAATAGAGTTTACATCTGGTAAACTAATGTTCTGACCCTAGGCCAAACAAGTTTATAAAAATATAATTATGTGGACCAGCATCATATCCACTAAATTAGAATAGTGAATGAGGTTACATCACTGTATTCCTAAGCTACTTTTCCAAGTACTGATACAATACCACACCTTTTTCTTTGGAGAAAAGGCCTCATAAAAAGCCATTTTCTTGAACATTGAAGCCAAAAATAATTTGGAGCTCAAAATAGGAACTTGGCTGACTTCAGAAAATTGACAGATCAAAAAAGCAAATAATAATAATAATCCATTTGGTCATCAAATAGCAGCCTCTAAATTTGTATCAATGATACTTAGCAGTAATTCTTAACAGGTGAGTATAATATTTAATTCCACTCTTCTAAAAGATTATGATGCAGCTCAAGCTTACAAAAGTTTGTTTCATATAAAATCAATGGAATGACTGAACAATTCTTGGAGTAATTGATTTTTGCTTACAAAAGTTTCTTTTAATAGCTACTTTGACATCAAAATATTGGAATTTATTCCACCCTAGATATCTTCATTTTTAGGTGCTTGATCAGTGAGTTATTGTACAAGCTCATTGAAGCAGCTAGCTGTAATTATATTTCGTTGCCGGTGTCACAGGGAATTCTGCACCCCAGGAAATACGGCACCCCCCCGCGTAAAATATCCTAGGATATTTTGTACCCTAGCAGGAAATATGGCATCCCCCTAGAATTCTTCTTTAATTGGAGCAGATCACTGAAAGAAAAGCATTATGTGATAACTGAATAAGGTAGCTATTGATGCAGCAACATAATTATTCAGTATTTTTGTTTGTTTATGGGTCTTCTATGAGACTATACTACTGCATATTCCATGTAATACTAGTAAGTAGGTCATCATCAGTAAAGCAGATCAATTTTGAAAGCATCAGGACTGACTGTCAATAATATGCCTTGAAAACATCTATCATAACACAAGTAGCTAATTTAGCTAGCTAATACTAACAGAATGACACTGTGTATATTTTGTGAGCAGGTTTGAGTATGTTTTGTATTGATTATGAATTGAAGTGGAATGTGAAAATTTTCTAAAATCCATATCTAAAGGTATGAATAGCCAGACTACTACTATATTTATAAGCACACACTATTAAAATATAAAGCTGTCAACTCTTTATTCTCAACCTTGAGTTAATACAGTTTATTATTTTTCATCTTGTTCCCAATATTAAACTATAAAATAAGTGTAGTGACAATACATTATATTAACCAAATAAAAAACAAATCGATAAATGAAACAATTAAATTAAAATAAATAGCTAGCTAAATAAATAGCTAGCTAAATAAATAGCTAAATAAATAGAGTCACTCGATGCTGCTGATGGTCCCCAAGATAGCCACACAGTTTCCTATTCCTATAGCAATAGACAGCCTCTGAAGTAGGTGACTGGTGGAATTGGAGTCTCCTGACTCACTGGCAGGAGACCACCCATTTTTATTTTTAATTCAACCATGTCAAAACGATTAGCTAGCTACATTGTTTTCAAGGGCATACGCAGAGGAGGGTTCAGGTGGTTACTAGTAACCCCATTTCAAATTAACTATATTTATAGCCTTTTTGTTGAGCAGAAACTATGGACTATGTCAAGTTTTAATCTAACCAGCTAACTTCAACTGTTAGTTTGCATTATCTGTAATTGTAATATCATGCCACCATGACTTCCAATGGAGCAGCACTGTCAAATGCTTGCATAGGTGGATTCAAAAGGCTAAAATGAAGCTGCAGAAGCAGTCAAAAAATATAATTTTGGACGTATTTCAGTAAAATAATATAGAAGCCACAGAGATATAGCAAGTTGAAAGTATTACAAATAAAATGGCTCACTACTGAATGGAACCATTGCTTTGTTCAATTTACAGGAAAAGCTTTATCAATTACACCTAATTATGCACCTGACATCGAGATCATTCTCAGCCTTGAGTTTCACAGACTTCATCCTCTCCTGTGTTTCCAGAAGTTTCAATCCACGAGTAAGTGCATATGAAACTGATGTAAATTGTGTTTGCAAACTTTAATTAGAAATGTATCCATGTAGAATTGAGGGTGCTAGCTTGCTTTTTCAATAAATTATTGCTGTTTCTATAATAAATTATTAAATATATTACGTGTGATCTAGGTGTGGCTTGGATGTGGTCATAAAATAACCCACCTTTTTAAGTCTGCGTATCGCCCTTGGTACTTCAATACTTTTTAATTATAACACATTGTTCATGATATGCACATATCATGTTCATTATATTTTATAACTACAATGAAAAATAATTATATACACAAGAAGATAACACAGAAAGTCAACTATTACAAGTACAGCAAATCCAAGAGGATAGTGCACATGCACAACAAAAAGAGTCTTTACACTTGCATGTAATTCCAACACATTTGTAGTGAAACCAGGAATTACATGACTCGCAACTGATCATGTAGTTGTCGAAACATTCTGGCATTTTACATACACAATGCAATTGCAGGAGAACCTTCTTAGACGGAGTTCTTTGAACTGAAGATTTACTACAGGAAAAGCTGAAAACTTGCCTTTTGTAAAACATTGAACAACGTGCTCTCTCATCTTTCTCTGATCAAAATTACTTCGGCATACTTTATCTCCATTAGCTAAATGAAATGCGTTTGCTAAAGCGAAGACTCCACAGTCTTTGGCACCACTTTGCTTTTGTGCATTACAGCATTCAATTGAAATAACATCATCTTTTGCAGTTCCACCATAAATATTTTCGCTATTTGAATCTGAACATCACAAGGCAACTCTTTACCAGGAGGCAAACTGTCCTAGATGCAGACACCACTTGCTTTACTGTACGAAGTACAAATCCAATGGCCATGACCAACAAATAGTATTTGGACAGCTGTTTGTAAGAGATAAGGAAAATGATATCGTAAGAATACACATTTCATTGTGGCTTACCCTCGCCATAAATATATTTAAAATTTTCTGTCATTTGGCTAAAAAGAGTATCCTGCAGACCTTGCAAATTCGGAAACTGTTTGCGTAAAAGGAGATTGCCAGCAAACATATGTCTGTCAGTAAGAAGTCCATTTTCTTCAAGAATTATTTTTTCGTTTAACCTTAACTGTAGAGACTCCAACCACCACACACTCTATGAGATGATTGTTAACACAATTACAGTATTATAACGTAATAAAATCAATTTAGTTGTAGTTCACCTTATTCAGACGGACTCGTTTTCCTTTCATAAATGTTTCTGTGATGCATTTTTGAGATAGCTGAGTTAGTTTTCTCTTAAGGATCCTTTGAGCAGATTCACTATTGACCTCCCCCGCCGCTGCAACTATGATAAAAGAATATAATTATTCAATTAATTAATTAATTAAGTCTATCGAAATTTGTTTCTTCAGTCACAGACCTTTGCGTTGGTTACAATCTTTCCTCTTCTCATAAATCCACTCAATTAATTCATCGATCAGTGTTGCATGAAATCGAAAATAAGTGAATCCAAACTTTGTTATTAAGCATGGTCATCTCGGTCAGACATGAACTCCTCCATAAATAAGTCTCCTCGTTTCAAGTAGCTATAGCTACCTTCACATTCTTTTTTTAAATTAGTCAAGTTCATCCATCTTCTCAAATGTCATTATTACAAAATTTCCGCCTAAAATATTCAGTAAATTTGTGCTGATTTTTTCTATTGTATGTCCAAAACTTACCTGCTTCTGGAAGTTTTGGAAGCTTACCAAACTGTCTGAAATCTTGCCATACTACTACATAAACATCTTTGCACACAGGTCCTTGATTTGTTGATTGAATATACTTTTGTAACTGAAATGTAAAATACAACTGGATGTACTTTGTTTGCCTAGCACAATCTACTTACATAATCATAGTGATCATCCTCATTCTCAGTTCTCAGGCAATGATGTAGTGCCCCTGTCTTCAAGAGATGCAAATACTCATCATCAAAATAGTTTGTTTGAAGAATGACTTGTGGCACAACATTCACCTATGTCAAAAAGTGTGCATTAAGTGTAAACAAAATGAGAACTACTTTACCTAAATGATATTCAGTTGCACACATAGTTGTTCCATTTTCAGTTTCTTTGGTCACATCAGTTTTGTAATTCGAATTTGCAGAATTCTCAACAGAATCCAAACAATTATCTTGAGTCATCTTCTCTGCAATAAGAAATGTGAGATATCTAGTCCGACCAATGTAATCTGCAGTATAGAATACTACCTTTTACTTCATTAGGTGTTAACCACAACTTCAAACGTTGGGTATTGTAGGACTTCTTCAATATAACTCCCTCATCATTCTTTAAAAGCCATCTTCCCTTTCCTTTGTCTTCTACTATGGTGTATGGACCACTAAACTGAACATCCAACTTTCCACCCTTTCTTCCTTCATTTTTTGGACATTGAGCAAGTACTCTATCTACATTACAAATCATATTGGACCTAGCCATATCTCAATGTTTTTTGTTTTACTATTTCCCCCTTTTCATTGCTCATCATACACAATGCTCAAAAATTGATCACAACAACAGGTATTTTCAATTTGTGATACTAGTGGTTTGTTTGAAGAATGACTTGTGGCACAACATCACCTATGTCAAAAAGTGTACATTAAGTGTAAACAAAATGAGAACTACTTTACCTAAATGATCTTCAGTTGCACACATAGTTGTTCCATTTTCAGTTATTGAATAAGCTTCTTAATCTCCCCTTGTACAATTTAGGGAGTTTGTGGTCTAAAATGCTGTTCTACTTTATTTTGTGAATGAATCAATAAATATATTTATGATAGCTGTACAATATAAACATATAAAAGATGCTTTCGATCATATTGTCTTTTTTGATTTTCTTGCGCTTTTTTTATGTTATCCTTTACTTGATGATGGAACTGATTCTTCCTTTCAACAAACATTGCAATTTTTTCATCAATTATTGTTAGAAACAACAACTTCTTTACTGGCACATAATGAAGCTTCAATTGGAAGTTTAGCCTCACGAATATTCATAATGAAAAATGGAGTAAACTTTGTTGTATTTTGCCAACTGGTTCGATAAGCAAATAAAACCTCATCAATGAGATCATCCCAATCATCCTGTTTGTCATTCACTAATTTTTGTAGCGATGCTTTTCAGGTCTGATTCAGTCGCTCATCAAGGCCATTTGATTGAGGATGATATGCACTAGATACCCTGTGCTTAATTAAAACCAGTCAATGCCTCCAATCTGTCCATAATCTGGTTACAAAACTCCTTCCCTACATCAAAGTTAACTACAAGCACAGTTTCAACAACTATGCTTTGTTCTTTTTGCCAATTATTGCATTTATTCTAGTTAGCTAGAGTATACCTGATCTGAAATTATCTCCTCAGGGCAACCATGTCGATCATCTTGTAGAGGAAGGTAGCAACATGTTTGGCTTCCTTAGTTGGAACTGGCTGAGCTTCTGCCCACTTTGAAGAATAATCAATAGGAGTTATACAGTATCTGTTGCCTTTAGCAGATATTGAGAGTTCAATAAGATCAATACAAACTTTCATCCACACATCTGACACTGGAATTGGATGTAATGCTGCAGCTTGTTTGTCAAATTTTCGTTTCGACCTCTGGCATACTTCACAGTGCTTGACCTAATATTTAAATATAGTGTTGTCAATAATAGTGAGGTAGAAATAGTTTAACCTCGAAAAAATTGGTATTGAAGCAACACCGATATAAAAAGCCCTCAATTCTCTATAATTAATAATATTAAAGCTACCCCAAACAAACTAGATATAGTTGGCTATCAACTTTTTGTTCTTTTATGATGCAAAGAGCAGTAATTCTTTAAAGGGTAGGTCCAGTGTAAAAACAATTTTTTTCCATTTGTTAATTAGTGTCTCAAATACCTCAGATTTTTTTTAATTCTTAAGATCATTTTTTGTGGGAGTTATGGGCAGTTAAAAAACCATACATTTGAAGCACTTCCTTTATGGGTGGGGCATATGAATGACATAATAGGGGGTACCAGCTGTTCACATTACTATGTGAAAAAAATGTGCATTTTTATTAATAATAAAATTGCTTCCTTACCAATTTTTTTTTTTTAATTCACCTGTTTTTGGAGTTAATTCTACCGGACTATAATATCCCCATTGAGATTACTTCTAATAAAACTCAACAAGCTCAGTTTACTATTTTTTCCTTTTAATTGCACAGAAAATTAAACTCTGTAAAAAGGGTGTCATTGAAGTAAACACCCATAAGCTAGGCTATTTTAACCTTGTTTCATGCTTAACCTTTTTGACATCAAATTTCTGGTGGTGATAACCATTGGTAACTTTTTTTTTTCTTAATAATCAATTCAAGTTTTATCAAATTCTCTTTTTTTTCTGTAAGTAAACCCCTTAGCAACCATATATCAGTCAATAGAGCTTCAATTGCTGATTCTATTTATTTAAAACATCTAGTCTCTATATGGGTGGTAACTATTAAAAAAAAAGGTGTAGTCAATAATATCTAGTTGCTCACCGATTGGGATGAAAAAGTGGAATTTTTTTTGAGTGCCAATAAACTTGTATTGTTTTTAGCATTTTTCAATGCTTTGGGGCTATTATTGCCAAATGTAACTCTAAAAAATTTTTTTTCAAGGTCATATAAAATTTTTGGACAATCTCGGCAAAAGAGGCATCTAGTTAACATATGCTCTCAATTGCAGGGATTGCTGAAGTTGACACCATAAGCTGGACTTTTCAACTACAGAGGTAACACTTCCACCATCACTTCCAGCAAGCTGGGTTAAATCTGTAGCTGTGAGTGTCATCACCTTCACAGTTCGCCCTTGGTGCTACAAAGTCAAGCTCAGGAGACTCCACTACTGCAATTTTATTATTTGGTGTATTATAACAAAGTATATTTTGTTGTGCAAGCATAAAATAATTTTTCCCCTATATTTTGTTATATGTTTTGTTGAGATAAAACATAACAACAGTTGTGTGCTTGAAGTATAAAGCAGTTTCCTCCTTTTGGTGACTTCAGCCAGTTGCAGCTTCGATTTGGCAGATATTCTCTTGGGCATGGTTGAGCAACAACAACCACACACGTCTCCAAAGACAGCAACCACACAGTGAGTAACAGTAAAACCAGCAGAATTATTACAGCAAACCACAGCAAACCACACGTGGTTTCCAAGCCGGGGGGGGGGGGGGGGGGGGGGGGGGGGGGGGGGGGTGGGGGGGTGGGTGGGGGGGGGTGGGGGGGGGGAGGGGGGGGGGGGGGGGGGGGGGGGGGGGGGGGGGGGGGGGGGGGGGGGGGGGGGGGGTGGGGGGGGGGGGGGGGGGGGGGTGGGGGGGGGGGGGGGGGGTGGGGGGTGGGGGGGGGGGGGGTGGGGGGGGGGGGTGGGGGGGGGGTGGGGGGAGGTGAAATATTTAGAACGAGAATATCCTGACCGTGGGAACTCTCCCCACGCATCGCAAGGTACTATTCCACGAAACAGGATGCCACATTTCTGTAGTTAAATTCACGAAAAAAGTGCACGAGCGTTGCTATGTGCGAGCACCCTTAAGAATGCGTAAACAAAAAATCAAGCTGCTGCTTTTAATTAAGTATTTTTTTAATATTCAAGAAGCCTGTAGGCAGGGCATCGAAATGATTAATATACTAAGAGGTTGACATTTAACCTCTGATACTACAGAAAAGTCCATGCATAACGATAATTTTAAAGATAAATACTTTAATTGTTTAATTACTTTTAATTATATTTTACATGAATAAATCAGTAGTAAAAAAAAAATTAATTAAATGTATAAAAATCCATATATGCTTGTGATACATTTCACATATGTGATATTCATAGTTGTACACCAATTTTATTACTTTGTAACATCCAATAAATGCTGTTTTTTCTCAAAATGAACCATTTTAATTGTGTTGATTGGTGGAGTGGTATTTAGAAAGGTGCCTACTCATCAGTTGCAGAGGAACAACTGAGTAGGAGAAAAATAAAAATAAAATATAGTTTAGTATTAATATAATAAGTGCAGACAGATGATCCAATCCACTTATTAGATTAATACTAAACTATATTTAAGCGAGCGTAGCAAGCAAGACACCTACAGGGGTAACACAATTGAAATTGGGGATGTTTGTTTGCTTATATGTTTGGACGTACGTATGTCATTTTTGGACTTTGATCCTGGCGTTTTTATGTTAGTTTGGTGGTCGACCCTGTCCCAAACTTCACTAAATGGAATCCTCTTGTTTATCGATCATTACCCGTATCACCTTAGAAATTCAACTGTTTACCATTTTGAATTCTACAGCGGGTGCAGTTAAAACTTAAAAACCTTACTGGAGTTTCATTTCTATTTTAGATAGTGGCTATGGTAGTTAATGTACTATTTGTCATAGTTATAAGCCCTACGCAACAGTATTTACTTGAAAATTCTTTGGCCTTAGACTGACCATGAAGGTAGCTAAGTCTTGTGTAGGTATGTCCAGTGATATGAAAATATTGTGTGTTAGAACTACTGTTGTGGCGAAAGGTTACTGTTACCATGGCATTGAACCCCTTAATCGTATACACGTACTTAAAAATCAACTTTTCTTTAGTAGCTTGAATGCTAGAAGTACAAATCAAACATTTAACAACAGTGTAGTTTGAGCTCACTATTTTGTGCTCAAGCACATCACTAGTATAATATTGTAGCTCTACTTTCTTACCTCAATTTCCCAGTCCTGGTATTTTCTTTAGTCACTACATGTCATTCTGACTGTGAATTACCAGTATCTTTTGAAACAAGCACTTGCAGCTACTAAAAAAGCAGTATTTTTAAATTATATTTGGTAAAGGGGTTCAATACCATGGTAACCATTTGCCATAACATTTTGCAACTTAAAAAAACAAGAAGTTCTAAAGGATTACTGTACAGTGTTGAGTATAGCTGTAAGATTTTAAGACCTAAGTGCATCTTGTGGCATTCAGAAACAACCTAGTACAAAGGGGTAAATAATAAATTTCCTGGAATTGATACAGGATCACTGTTTAGTGAGGTATGCGAAGTCGTTGATCATGAAGCAAACACAAAAAAGTGAGGGTCAATGTACAAAATGACATAAGTACGTCCACACATAAACAATTAATTTTGGTAATACTACCTGTTTCGTTTTAGACTTGGTGGAACCAGTGGAACAAACATGATAATAATTCCAGAAGAGAAAAGGCATTAATAAAAATTAATATATCATCCTACAATTGCTTCTTTTGAAATTTTCGACTCTAACATCTACGGTGAGCTTGGCCTCAGAGTATTTTCTCGTACCTACTGATCATACCTATTATATAGCGGATGGAAACAGGTATGCTCAAGAACTGTATGCTTCAGTCAGAAGAGAAGGGGATGCTAAAATATTCAAAAGAGCCAATGGATGCTAGTATTGCTTATGCAGACACTACTAAAATCTAACTCTTTGTGGAGACCGCCCCCAACCATAAAAGGGAGTTATACCAGAAGAACACGGACTGAACTGTTGAGCATGCTCAGCTTATATAGTTACTATGTCACTTATTTTTAGAATCAGTTTCTGAACATGAAAAATGAGTCAGCAATCTGGGCGGGACCAGTTCATTCTGTATTTGTTTGATATGCACACACACTCAGTCAGTCAGCACCTCGAGCAGTCTGTTTTGCGAGTCACTCGACACGACCCCCTGTCTTATTAAACTTTACTGTCAAGATTTGCGGAGTACCGAGTGCATAAGTGCACTGCCTAAAGAGTTGACTCTGGTGGAAGCTACTGTAGAGTTAGTCTGGTAAAGGGTCTGGCCCGCGAGACTACTGTAGAGTCACCACAACTGGCGGCAGCAGTGTAGGAAGAATTCCGTCGTCTAAAGCCAAGAAATAGGAAGACTACTCTGCTCTCACAACTAATGTGTCAGCAATAGAAGAATAAAGCGGTAGAAGACTCCACTATCAGCACAAATTAGGGCAGTAGTGGTTCAGAAGGCAACTGGGGAGTAGAAGATGAGGACCTCATAGCTCCTACAACTTTTGCATAACAGCAGTGAAGTCCAGTATAGTTTCAGTAACTAGGATTTTAAGATATGAATGTTTCATTGCACTGTATTTGTGGTATTCTGTTGTACTGTATTGTGGTTGCATCACTGTTTTCATTCATTTGTGGGGTGTTATTTGTTGTTCAGGTTGTTAGAGGTTGTCTGGTTCCAGTGATTGCCTGTGGATGCCACCCAAAAGTTCTACTAGGAAGACTGCAGCAACAAGTTTCAGACAATCATCCTAGTCAATTGGACATCGCCCTTTGCACCTTTATTGGACAAGGAGGGTTCAGATACAACACAATTAGACATGGCTATGAAGGATGATGTAGTTCAAGGAGCATTGGCTAAGAGGAATGATGCAACTTTTGTCTAATGAAGGACTTGCATGTTCAACTAGTATTCTGATTAGCCTTTAACCATAATATATTGTTAACTTAATTTATCATCAATGAATGTACAATAAATTGTAGCAAATAATAGCAATTTATAAAAATAAAACTGATAATGCACAAAAAAATTCATCATATGTTACACAACAACTAAAACATTTGTTATGTTTTCTTTGTCAGTACAATAGATGAAGCCATTGGCATCAATACTGAAGTCAGAATATCTATAATTAACAATAAATTGCATTCATAATCAGTAGCACTTCTCAATAAACAACTTATGCATTTTTCTATCTCAAGATTTCTCTTATTGATAAAAAAACATAACTGGTTGAGATTAATATTATATTTATGATCTATATACTCATTTTTTGATCGATCCTACTTTATCATAGTTTGTAATAAAGCAGGGTGATTCAGTTCAAATATTATTTTGCCTGTATGTTGCCATACTCTACTAGCTATTTACTTAAAATGTTTTCACACACTTTTGCTAAATATTTTGCTAAATTTTTTGTGTCATCTTTGTGTAACCAGTTAGATCACCTCAGAGATTACAACTGTGTACTCAGCTAACATGGAGATCAATTTTAATTTTTAATTTTATGCAAGCTGTCCACTTAAATACTTATCTACCTTAAAACACTCCTTTTATTGTTTAAATCATGGAGGCAAATTGAACTTTGATGACTCCCTATACTGAGTGATGACTGTAGAATTCTTTCCTGGAATGTTGGTGACTCTTTTCTTTGGATATAGAAATGTTTGATGTAAGAATGTCGCTAAAGTTCTCTAATGCTCTATTGCTCTTTTTATAGGATTTGCTATACACGAAGAACAGTGATTGAATCCCCCTCCTTCATGTCATGTAATTAACCCTCAGTGCACATGCGCAGAGATTTATAGCAGTCATCCTGTATGTCTGTCAGTCAGTCTGTCTGTTAGTCAGTCTGTCTGTCAAGGTTCGTGTCCATGCAACTAAACTACTTAAACTGGATTTCTGAATGCTTTTGATCAAAGTTCTTCAAAGCAGTCCAATTTCTTCATGACATCTATAACCCATTTGTCCATCACTTATTCAACTCTGCTCCCTCCTCTCCGTAAGAAAAGAAGACCATTGTATCATGAGTAGGAGTTCATTTTATCTCAGACTGGCCATACATTGCCTACAAAGTGAATAGTCAAAAGTAGAGAGGTCACATCACTGCTTTAGATGGTGTGTTAGCAATGGATTCTAACAAGGCCTATATCCTGGTGTCTCCTCTGGGTGGTGTACCAGAGATTGATGTGACCTTGGATTAATAAATCAACATTTGGTTGTTATGGACTTCCGTTATAACACACCCATCTTTCCATGACCCTTGTATTTCACTTTTTTGCTATTCCCAAGCAACAGTAGCTCGAACTACTCCATTCTCAGCATTACGACTAACATTATATACTCATAGTGCAAGAGAACACTCAAGCAGGTCACTCTGCCGGTAAAGTCTAATGGCTTAAAATTGGGAAGTGCTACTGACCTAGCTTCCTATTCACAGTGATGTGACCTCTCTAATTTTGGTTTTGGCTATTATACACACAACTACCCAGTTATCGCTTTCCTAACTGGCTAAACAGGACTGGTTGAAGAACCATGAATAGATAGGCCATTTAATCCAGTAGTCTATTCAGGTGGTGACTGTCACATATCTTTGTCCAGGATTATCTTTCTGCCTTTTACCATATTCACTACTTGAATGGCCACAATAGGCCCCTCTACAATCTGTGATGTTGACTGTCCTATTCCCTTTGCTGGTAGAATTTTCAATGAAGTCTGTATAGGGTCCACTAAAATATATTTTCTATCATGTTATTTGAGAGTAATAGAAACCCTGGATCCCACCTGCCACCCAGGACAACATGCTTGCCATACCCTATACACCTTCTTTGTTTTGTCTCTGCTCCTTAATGCTCGATGCTAGCTCCTCTGGCCACTGGTTCTCTTCAGTACCAATATAATCAATCAAACATTCCAGCACTCATATACATGTACATATATAATACTTATAGCACGAGTCAGAGTACAATATGGGAAAATATTTTACGAGCACGCAAAATATTTTCACGAGCCAAAGGCGAGTGAAAATGTGGCGTGAGAGTAAAATATCATTCCCATATTGTACGACGAGTGTGATAAGTGATTTATTGCTTCTTTGAAATTTTTCTCAACCGGTTACAATACAATTTTCATTGATTTTACTCGCTACGCGCGCGCTACAAGTAGCGTACAATATAAACCGTACAATATGGGAGAATACAGAACGCTCGCGTGATGCGGAAATATTCAAGTAAAAATATCAAAGCTGCAATAAATATATATATATATATATATATTTATTTATTATAATCTTGCCATAACTATTGGTAGTAATAGCATTTTTTCTTGTTGTAACAGTTAATATTGTTTATTAAAGCTTAACCTGATGCTTCGACTTCTTGACAAATTCCTATTCAGGGGTCAACTCTCAATGGTGATATTACACAATGAAAGCAGCAAGATTTCTGGGGGTACACTTCCTGTTTATAATATCATGGAAGGTGATTTACACGCAGCATAGGCAGCCAATATCCTGGAAGTTCTAAGCCTATGTCTCTGTTAAGCTTGTTGTTGTCCAGTGTCATCTGTATGTGTAGAGCTTCCTTGATCTTTAACTCACGGCTCTTGGCTCTGCTTACAACTCTTACCTCTTCCCATTTAATGGGTGATGTTGCTGCCAAACATGATCAACAATGAGAGGTGATGAGAAGGTTTCAGCCATTGCAGAACATGCTTGGCAGCAACACTTGACTGGACTGTAAAATGGTTCCCTGATAACATAACTAGACTAACTACTCGCGGTTGGAAACATTGTTTATGGCATCACACTTCGGCTCACAGTAAGCACTTTAGTAAGAATCGAAGTATATATTTGTGGCTGAAGCAGATTGCTACTGGATAAGATAGACAGTTTCTGCACAAAACTGTTTTACATTCACATAAAATTTGCTTACATTTATTTAGGGTGTGTTTTATTTTTAATTGAGCAGTCTGTTGAAGGCACACATAATAATCATGATGAAATGCGAGTGTGTTCAGTTTGTTACTCCAGAGTGTGATGTGCTTGTGGGCTGTATTGTTGCTGTTGTTGACCTACTTTCTACTTACCAATATGAGCAGTTATAGCTAACATAATAACAGTTTCTAAAAAATATTACTGTGTATCTTTATTATAACATACATTAATATTATTATAATAATATTTATAACATTATTTTTTTCTGTTCATTTTTTACCAGATAAAGTCTTACTGTGAAAATTTTACCTAATTTATCAATTTTATAAGCTTAAAATAAACTTACAATATAAAATTGTACATAATTGTAACTGGTGGCTTTGCTGATCCCACAAAGCTGTAGGTCACTGCGGATCCAAAGAAGCATATTTGATGCGTCTTTGTGATCTCCGCAATCAGTTGTGTATGTTAACAAAGTATTACTTTATTCACTTACTTTGTTTGACCATATTGCCTTCATCAGGTTTAGGTGTGATGAGTGTGACTTCAACTACAAATCATAATATAAACCAGTATAATTATTTTTGTGATAAAGATTAATAAAAGCTAGACTGTAGGTTAATGATAGTATTAAGGTGTTTGTTATAATGTTCAGCAGCATAGAAAGATGTTTTGAGGTGGATTTTTCAAAAGCATGTGTTTGGTTGTTTTATGATATTCATCACCTTTACAACTCACCACCAAATCATGGCTAAGGTAGGATTAGCCCCATGGGCCCCCTTATTCTATGAAATTGACATGATATCAATTAAACTGTACATTTTACCTTTCATAATTATTTTAACAATGGACTAGCTGAGCTTACTGTCAAGCTCATTCATTGTCAATGTCTAACATTTTTTTGTAGCAGTCATTTAAGTTCTTGGCATTATTGGGGAAGGAAAGTCCGTAATTTTTTTCATAATAACATTTTTACTTAGCTTCAATAAAAGCAATAGACAATATTTTCATACTAAGAAATTAGTTTTAAAGGACAAAAAAATCATGCTTCATTACCAAAACAATAATTATAGTATATATAATTATAATATGTATATAAATTCACTGACGTACAGGCATAAGCTCACCTGACAAAATGTATCTAAGTGTTGCCGTCTTAATGGTATTTCCAACCTTATTTGTCGCTGTACACTCGTACACTCCTTCATGTAGCACTGAGCGAGAGTCCATAATTATAATACTATTATTAACAATCATAACGTTTTCCTTTGTTAATGATAAAATATCAGTATTGCCATATGACACTTTGAGATTCCCTAATGGATACGCATCATAGGCACAGTTTAAGACAACATCTTCTCCTTCATTCACGGTGCACCTTACTTCTGTCACTGATTCTCTAGTTACAATAATTCCAGGCTTGCAAAGGTTGTCCAGGTGAAACTCGGGAAGGACTATGAAAAATACATGTCAGTGGTGTGGGGAGAGGGGATGGAGCTCCCGTATAATTTAGGGGCACTATCTCATGAGGTAATGCCTTTGGAGTCCTTTCCCCCACCCCCACTCCCCATACTATAACATCTTACACCACTGCATTTGCATTTAATTGCAAAGATCAAATATTTATACTAGTGGTGTCCTCATGCACAATTGGCGAGCAGCATCCTTAGTTAGAGTACACAAAACTACAGTATTGCGATGAATTTAACTTCTAATGCTCAAACTACAATAAAAGAACATCAAATTTTTAAATTACATATACACGGTAAAGAGTTCAATGCCACAGTAACCACTCACTGCTACTGTTTGACTTAAATCAAACTAAACAAAAAAGGCTTATCAAAAGAATTACCATACAGGTTTGAGCCTAACTCTTTACTAATACATACTTACTGCCGAAGTAGCTGAAAAAAATTGTGTAAGGCAGTTAATATATATTTGTTAGTTAAACATTTACTTCCTGCTATTCTTAATCTAAGCAGTAGCTATAATGCAAAACACTTTCACACACAATTGTTCACTGGACACACCAACACAAGACATGGTTAGACTAATTGGACAATGAATTTTCAAGTAAAATAACCAGTAGGGTGTAACAACTATGATAAATGGCGCATTAACTCATCACCTCCTCTCGTTCTAATAGAAAATGGACATTGGTAAGTTTTAACTGGACATGCAAAAGAAATTTCAATGTGGTAAACAATTCATTTTATCGGATAGTACGGCCAAAGATCAATAGTTCAGAGAAGTTTGGGACACAGTTAACCACCGAGCTAACACAAGTATGCAGGGGTCAAAGCACATAATGAAGTATGTATGTCCACACATATATTATATATACATCCAAAAATCTCAGATTCTCTGTAATTTATTATGCCTGTATAGTATATCAAATTTCAATCAGTTGTGTATGTTAACAAAGTATTACTTTATTCACTTACTTTGTTTGACCATATTGCCTTCATCAGGTTTAGGTGTGATGAGTGTGACTTTAACTACAAATCATAATATAAACCAGTATAATTATTTTTGTGATAAAGATTAATAAAAGCTAGACTGTAGGTTAATGATAGTATTAAGGTGTTTGTTATAATGTTCAGCAGCATAGAAAGATGTTTTGAGGTGGATTTTTCAAAAGCATGTGTTTGGTTGTTTAATGATATTCATGTGAGAAATCACCTTTACAACTCACCACCAAATCATGGCTAAGGTAGGATTAGCCCCATGGGCCCCCTTATTCTATGAAATTGACATGATATCAATTAAACTGTACATTTTACCTTTCATAATTATTTTAACAATGGACTAGCTGAGCTTACTGTCAAGCTCATTCATTGTCAATGTCTAACATTTTTTTTGTAGCAGTCATGTAAGTTCTTGTCAATGAAAAAAAAAAGTGTGTATGATTCTGTGAACGGGAGATGTTGTTATCATAACAAGAGAGAGCATCTTACAAACAATAAAAATATGACCGTCTTCCGTCATATAGAGTAAACATCTCTCTTTAGGCATTATTGGGGAAGGAAAGTCTGTAATTTTTTTCATAATAACATTTTTACTTAGCTTCAATAAAAGCAATAGACAATATTTTCATACTAAGAAATTAGTTTTAAAGGACAAAAAAATCATGCTTCATTACCAAAACAATATGGTATATATATATAATATATAATAAATGTATATATGGACAATGAATTTTCAAGTAAAATAACCAGTAGGGTGTAACAACTATGATAAATGACGCATTAACTCATCACCTCTCGTTCTAATAGAAAATGGACTTTGGTAAGTTTTAACTGGACATGCAAAAGAAATTTCAATGTGGTAAACAATTCATTTTATCGGATAGTACGGCCAAAGATCAATAGTTCAGAGAAGTTTGGGACACAGTTAACCACCGAGCTAACACAAGTATGCAGGGGTCAAAGTACATAATAAAGTATGTATGTCCACACATATATTATATGTACATCCAAAAATCTCAGATTCTCTGTAATTTATTATGCCTGTATAGTATATCAAATTTCACTCATAAAAGGTAATTATTATAATTAATACGGCTCTGAGATAAACCAGGTTGATGATCTCTGACATTTCAGGTAGAGTTAAAGATAGAAATGTTTACAGGAATTTGTGGGGAAAAATACCATATCAGATGAAATGTTGATAATTATACTATCATACCTGATACAATATACTTGAGTGTAGTCTCTCTGACCATATTATTAATAATATTCCTTGCCTTACACTCGTATACTCCTCCATTTAGCATAGGGTTAAAATTTGTAATTACTATAGCATTATTACTGTCTATTTCAACATTGCTTGGCCTTGTAAATGAAATATCAGAATTGTTAAAAAAGAGACTTAGAGTGCCTAACGGTGAGGCCTCATAAGAACAGCTGAGATGCACATTGTCGCCCTTTCTTACCAAGCACAATACTTCAGTCAGTGATCCATTAGTTGTGGTTACACCTGGTTGGCAAAGATCTTCTAAGTAAAATGTTGGTAATTCTATAGCAATAAAATACAGACATAAGCACACACACACACACACACACTAAGATAATTTCAGGTCATTATGAATAAGATGAAGTGTAATTATATTTTATAAGCTTTTAATTAATCAGCTAATACAAATTTATTGGATTATTCCAGCCATTTTTAGGTGTTTTTAAGAATAATGTATTGAATAAATTTCAGATTCATAACTTTTGTTGTATGGTTTAGGCAATCAAAAAATGTTTTTTAAAAAGCTAATTCTTTATTAAACCAGCTAAAATGAGCAAATCAAACAGTATGGACCATAACTCACTGTTGACTACAAGATCAAATTGGGCACTGGTAGTCCTTACAGGATTTGTCACAGTAATGTTATAACTGCCAGCCATATCAGTCTCTGGGTCTATGATGAAAAGCCCAGATACAGTTACAAGAATATTTGAAGGTGTAACTCCTTCTTGCCAATGAAGTACAACATTTGCAGGTCTGGCCGAAATGTTGAGTGGAATTTTGACAGATACTCCACTCACAATAGATACAAAAGTATTATTGTATACCGCAGGGGAAGAAGATAAAGCAACAAAGTCATTATCTGAAAGAAAAGGCAAAACCATAATGGCAATAAGAACATTATAATTGTAAGTGGGAACTTATATTCATGACAGATACACAAGTATTATTATATAACATAGGGGAAGACGATATAGTAATATAGTCATTATCTGTAAAAAAAAAAAGGTAAAGCCATAATATCATGCAACAATATTTAATTGAACCATAATATACTTATTGCACAGGTAAGCATACAATATGGGGTGATATTTCAAGCACATATACGTATTTGATTCTTATAGGGCTTGCATAGTGCAAAAGGCAAGTGAAAATACAAACATGAGAGTGAAATGTCATCCCCTTAAATGACAAATGTAATAAATTGTTATACATTGTATATTGTCCAAAGCAGTAATAAAACGTTGGCGCTTTCAAAGACTCATCTTTCAGAGGTAGCTCAATACATCTAGATATAAAGTTGACCAAAACTAATAAATGGGTGCATTGGAGAATTATGTATGCAGTGTTCTATATGGGAAAATATAGAACACTTGTGATACCGCAATACTTAATAGAGAATATCTTGTGTTCAATACTATATTATTATTCATTTGATAAAGGAGAATATCACAATTCTGTTGGCTTAGAATTTACAGTCATATTTTATAGATTAATACACTGATTTTTCCAATTATTTTTTGTTGATTTTATAATTTTTGTATAATAAAAAGACAGTTTCTTAATAATTGAAAAAAAAAACATGACCAAAATATGTAAAATAAACAACAACAACAACAGCAGAAGGTACTTATAGAAAAGATCTTTCAGATGACATAAAACATCACAAAAAATAGTGACAAGAAGTTATGATTTTTTTTTGAAGGTTGACTGTTACACTTCTGAGATAGTAGCGTTACCACGTCAACACAAATTATCCTGGGTCACTCCACAGGAGTTGAAGTAAGAAAATACTATGAATGTAAGCTTTTTAACACTGTATTAGGTCTAGACCATTTCCGTACGTAGCCATTGTAAGACTACTATAAGATTATAACAACAAGTTGTGTTAACAGAGAATTGCTCCCGATTAATCCTTAACGGTGTTTAAAAAATTATGAGTGCGTGTGTACGTCATGATGTAAAAACTAAAATGCTAGCTTTACTTGGCACTCAACGTTAACATCACTATGTGGGTGAGTATGAATCATGTGTGAAACTTTCAAGCTCTTCCCTGTGTGCTTTACTTTGAGCTACAATGAGCTATAGCAGGAATGACGAAGACATGCAACTCAAATGGAAATGATAAGACATGAAAGATTATATTTATATTTAGTTTTAGTTGATTCAATATGTAACAATGACAGTAAAAATTATAAAATTTTTGGGGTTGTCCAATAGACTATAGATTATTGGCATGGCTTCAACATGCTTTGCATGCAGTGGCGTAGGAAGGTGGGGGGGGGGGGGGGGGGGGGGGGGGGGGGGGGCTGGAGACCCATTTTGAAAACTAAAAAAATGTGATTTCTGCCTAAACATCTGCAAACCAAAAACATGCCCTTGGAGCCCACCGAAATATCTTCTTACACCACTGCTTTGATCTGCTTAATACTAAAACATAGAGTCAAGAAATGAAAAAAAAAAATCATTGTTTTAACAACAAGTTTATTATAGTGTACTGCAATTAACTTCCTTAAGCTTACAATAAACTGTCACTAATGCCACTTCAGAGTGTATCTCCATAAAGGCACAATTCAATGGCATTCCATTATCTCCATCACCATCCAAATTGGTAAAGTTAGCCCGGTTCAGACTACGGAGTCGAAATTCTTTGTGAGTATCATTGGTAGCAATAATTGTGGCCCTTGCTCCAGAAAGTGGAACTATACCAACTTGGAGAAAAAGATTTTCCCCTTCAATTAATGAGTGTACACCACTTGTAAAGCAGAATACAGATGGTGTATCACCTTCTACCCCTCCGATAGGCCTTGTGATTGATACTATGCTACCTAGATATAAATAAAGTAACTTGAATATTTTTTTATAAGCTACGTGGCCACACAAATCGTAATAAAAAAATAAGGGAAAAGATGACATTTTAATGCTCAATGGCAGTACTTAACACACATTACACAATTGTACACTTACTATCAGTGCAGCACACTGAAATGAAGCATAGAAATGGTATCACCGATTTCATCGCGTTAGCTTCTTCAAAAGAAGAATGGGCCGATAAAATTTGAAATTGAATACCTAGCCCCCTCCTGGCGACGCGCCTGTTCTTTATTTACACGGAAATTTTGAGGTGAAAAGTAATTCTGTACGGTGTACAGATAATTCAGCGAAGCGGGAGCCATCCCGCAGTTCTTATCAAAGAATTCTTCTGATTGGTCCCCTAGCCCTAGCCCTAGCCCTTGCGCGGCGCTATAATTGGTCACGCGCGGCGCTATAATTGGTCACATGATTTGATTAACCAATGAAATGAGTTTTTAGATAACCGCGGGACTGTAGATATTATGTGCTTCTAAGGTAGCTTTGAATATTTTTGTAATTTAGTGCTTCAGATGATTAAAAAAGCTAAAGTTTGATTAATTGCAACTACAGAAAATTCAGTTATTATTAAAAAAAAAATAGCTTACTAGTTTTTTACACCTAGAAATATACAACCACCAAAGTTATCCTTCTCTAGGAGTTAGGATACCAACTTCAGGTGAAGCAGTTACTGGAACAATGGAAATAGTTTTGAAAACCGCCTCTAACCTTTACAAATAACATGAATGGACTAACTAGCTACATATGTATATTATCTAGGCATTACCAAAGGGGATCTAGAAAGGGCTTGATTTGCACTTTTCTTTTGTATGAGCCCCCTCTTTTCCTGGCGCCTCTTTCCTGCTACTAAGTCTGCAGGACTCGTCACTTTGACCCCAGCCTCGTAGTCCTGTACCGCTCGCTTATCTGAGAAAGCCCAGCGATGGTTTAACCCTGGCGAGGCTACTATTGATGCGCACTTTCATCTGTAAACTTCCAGAGTTTCACTTATCAATTTCACCACATCTTGTGCAAGTACCATGCATTCTACTCTATGGAGGATTCATTTCATCCTCTCTTTACTGCTACAACTAATAACCAACCCATCATTAGTTATAATTGACAGCTTGAATAAGAAAGTAATGAAATGGGCAAAAAAGTTATCAATCAAAAGTTGATAGTCAATGTGAAAAAAAGAAAGAAAATAAACGTCAGAAATAATCCATCCAAAAGTTGGGACAAATTGGATCACTGAAGTAAAAATGCGCCATTCCAATGACTTTTACAGAGTTGAACAACTGCATTTGTTGAAGTTGAAAGCCTTTCTGAACTTTGAAAGAAACCTAACAAATACAAGTAAATATGCAAAAATATTTTCATATAGTCGTTAACCAATTCTAAGAAGTGACGATATTTACCGATTAAACGTGGTTCGTGAGAAGTATGTGGAAGCTATTTTTTTGGTTTGGATGTTCTCTTGCTCCATTATGTCAAAGTAAGTTATATTGACTGCAGTTGATGTATAGTTACCGATATGGATCAACTGACTAATGCAAAAAAAAAAAAAAGCCAGTTCAATTGCAATGTTCGGTTGATGAAAGAATATTTCTTTTTCCTTTCTCTGCTATTAACCATCAATTTGGTTGTGTTGGAAGTCACAGGCCTAGCCATTCATGTGCTCGCTTGGCAATCGAGCTCTGTGGGCACCTCGCTGGAAACCCCCATGTGAATTCCATTAGCACTTTATCTATATGCCTTCATCCTATTCAAAAGAAAAGATAATGACAAAAAGGTTGACATAAAGTACATGATCTTCATCCAATCAACACTTTTGTTAATTATTATTATCTCCCTTAAAGGATTTTTGTCTTATTTATTCTTACAGGTTTTCAATTCCATGGCATTCAGTTTCCCATATCCCCTATATATTTCAACGATGCCGACTGGGTATGTATTTTCTTCATGGACTCATCCCAGAGGAGGATTCATTAGTAATTCCAGCAGTTCGTACATTCTAAAGTCATCATTGCATGAGTTATTCTGTCTGTCATTAATGCCACATTTTATGATGGAGGAACCTACACATGTTATGCCAGTAAGAAAAGGTTAGGAGAAAGCTAATACTCTGTGGTGGTGTTAGGTGTGATTTTTGTTGTTATATTTCCAGAGTTCCATGGATCTCTTTATAAAAGTCGAGTCTGTACATTCTATACTTTCCTCTAAATTTAGTATCTAGATGCTAATCATTTCATTTAATATCTTACATCAAACAGATCACAAACTAAATCTTGAAGATAGTGAGTTTCTTCTTTAGAGTAAGTACAATATATAATGTTTTTTAAAACAATGCATGTTTATGTTTAATCCTATTTTACAGGACGAGGAAGAGAACGGTCTGCTCAAAAAAATCTGTTTTTTTAATGGTAATTATAAGGATTTTAACGTTTTTCAGCAACATCATCATAAATTACATATTATTAATTATGCTGAGCTGTTATATAAGCACAACACATTTTTATGTGGTAATTGTGGCACTTAAATGTTTATTTCTTACTATTTAGCCCAATGAAATCCAGGAGCAAACATCAGAGGTAATTTATATGTTATATTTATTATCAAGATGTTCGGTATTTTACGCACATGAACAACATAATGAAAAGAAAACCTGAATGCTTATATTGTTAGAAAGAGCATTTCATGAGCTACAGAATTATCTATTGAGCATGTTTATGTATGTGTGCACAAAGAGTTACAAATATTTTTATGTGGTTATTGAGGCTGTATGTTTATTTCTTACTATTTAGCGACTTGATACTGAACAGCAAGGTGATGAGGTAATTCGTATTTGCTGTATCTTAATGTATTTCAATATAAAAGAAAATTATAAAATGGATGATTTATTAATAACTTTTAGGAAGAAGAAACCGTAGGTTCTTTGAAGGTATTTTTTTTTGTTAATGGGTGTAATCTCCATTCCACTATGTCATTTGAATTATTTTTGTTTTTTTACAGAGAAAATATGGTAGTTTGTTATCCAGAATAGAAAAATTAGAAGTATAAGCTGGTACAATATTTTGTTAATGGACACCTTTAAGCTTTTATGATATATGTATTACCATTTTTTTTACCTTCCTTTAATAGCAAGAAGCAGTCAAAGTCATCAAATTAAGTGACGAAGTTGAGAAACTCAAAGTAAGTTTTTATTTTCTAAAGATATTGCATAAAGGATAACAATGTATTGGTACTTAAAATGTGGTAAACAAAAGGATCTTTGATACAATTGAAAGTCCATTTTTTTTATTTAATAATTTAGCCGTGATACTTATAAAGCTATTTCAGACATTACTCTCTGCACCAACTTCTAAATATTTGTGAGCATGTCACAGATGTTTTCATTCACAAACTATGAGGTGAAGCAGCCTTCTAAATGTGTTAGCCACTTAAATTTTATTTTGCAATTTAACATTTACTTTTATTCCAGAATGAAAATGATCAGTTCAAAGAAGTAAGTTTTTAGGTTTGACCAATTCAATGGTGAGCTAATTCATTATATTAACTTGCATGACATTACAGACCGTGAAGCTATGTTATGGGGAAACCATTCCCATCGTCCCTACAGCGATGTTTCAAGCAAGTAAAACAGCTTTCTTGATTTAAAAAATTATATTGCATTTTTTTTTTAGTTCTTCGAAAATATACAGATGAGGCTGAAGAACAATAGTACACTTCAAGGCATTCATTGTTTACATCATGTAAGTGTGTTTCGTTTAAATTTTCAAGCAAATTAATTTTGTTTTTGTTTTTTTAAGTTGGATGGTCAGACCTACCCGAAAAAGATAAAAGTCTTCCTTGTAAGTTATTTTTTGTTAGCTACTGTTCAATTTTTAAAGTTATTATAGTTTTTTTCTTAAATTTAGAATGTGTGAAGTTTTACGTGTGTGGGATGTGACAAGAAGTTACCACAGATTATGGATCTCTAATCTCTAATTTGGTAAAGAATCATTTACCCTTCAACACTTATAATATCAGGACCTTTTAATATCACTTTTTTTTAATGAACCTTGAATATGACAAAAAATGTTGTTGTTTTTATATCAGCATCTTTTAATATAATCACCTTTTCTTAATAATGCACCGTGAACCTTGAATGACACAAAATCATGTAGATGGGTAGTGCTAAGGGAAAAATTTAAGTTGGGAAGAAAAGACAATTTCCTGGAAAAATACATGTCCCAGAGGAATTGCCATATCTAATGAGATAACGGGTGTGGTGGAAAAAGTAAGTAGAGAGTTAGGTTTAAGGGAGCAGCAGGTAGAGAGTTTAATTTAGCGCACATAAAGAGTTAAAGAAAACAACAAATAGAAAGTTTAATTTAGCAGCGACTTTAACAGAGCAGCAGGTGTAAAGTTTAATAAAGAAGCAAATAAAGAGTTGAAATAAATAATTTTCTTTTGCAAAAAGCTTCATACTTATAATAAAAGTGGTTCAAAATGTTTGGGGCCTGTACTTGATAAAACCTAGAAAATACAAGTTAATATGCAAAACTATTTTTAAGTAGTCGTTAACCGTCAGAATTAATCCAACCGAATATTAGGACAAATTGGCTTCATCAGGAGAAAGTACGCCACGTCAACAACTTCGGCAGAGTTTAACAACTGCATTTGATAAAGTTGAAAGCCTTTTCTGAGTTTGAAAGCTAGATCCACTTTGTGGATGAAAAGTGGACTCAACAGTGTGCACACTTGCAGATTATTCTTTTTTTGCAAAAAGTCTTTATTCTCACACTATAAAGTAGTTGAAAAAGTTTGGTGTCAGTACTTGATGAAACCAAGGAATTACAAATTAAGTGAAGAGGATAAACTTGTACATAACGAGACCCAACTATGAAGCCAAACTCAACAGGCCACTTCACAACTGCAGAGTGGGTGGAGCTTTCAAAGTTCAGAAAGGCTTTCAATTTCAACAAATGCAGTTGTTCGACATGGCGCAATTTTACTTCAGTGAGCCAATTTGTCCCAATTTTTGGATGGATTAGTTCTGACGGTTAACGACTATTAGAATTTTTTTTTGCATATTTATTTGTATTTGCTAAATTTCATCATGTACAGACACCAAACTTTTTCAAGCACTTTATGTTGTGAGTATGAAGACATTCTACAAAGGAAAATTCTTTGCGTTTATCCTCTGGCTAACCCAATCTGTGTCCACACTTGCAAAGAATTTTAAAGTCAGAGTACGTAATATACAAGGGATAGCAAGAGTACTCCAGAGAGAATAAAAGTATTTGTTTTGGGAGTGGTACCAAGAAGTTTCGCAGCAGATGTGGATGCTGAATAGTAATTTATGGACCTGTTTTTGTGGCAGCTGTAGAAGTACTGTGGCAGTAGAAGAGTCTTTACCTAAAGGGCTATATTGTGTTGTGGATGCAGAAATAGGACTTGATGGAGGAGTATTTGCGACAGCTGTAAAAGTATTAGAGGCTGAAACAGTTGGTTGGAGAGTGGTGAAACGTGGCTGACTAGAAGGAGTTTTCGCAGCAGCTGTGGATTCTGAAATAGTAATTAATGGAGTAGTTTTTGTGGAAGCTGTAGAAGTACTGGCAGCAGAAGAGTTATTACCTAAAGGGCAATCAATATGTGTTGATATTGTTATAAGAGGTCTATAGGAAGAGCACTGTAAAATTCACAAGAATAGCCACCATCTCTAATGCACTCTTGCACATCTATGTCAGTCAGTATGATCTGTAAAACGGAATCCCCAGCAGCAGGAAACAAGTCCTTCCTTGAGCTGTTGTATCTTTTACCACCAGTAGATGAATACCACAGCCCTGCATAGGGTAAGGGATAGCCAACTGCTGAGCACGCAAAAGAGACTTTGTTTCCACTCGCAGGTGCACCCCCATAATACAACTTCATCAGATCTAACACACACACACACACACAGAGAAAATAAGCCAGATACTTAAGATAGCTGTTGCAGACTTACATTCATATTTAACAACGGAATCGAGTGCTATAGTGTTGTCAATAATAAGGCGATAATGTCCTGCATCAGAGAAAATTGCATTTATAATTCTTAAGCTGCTATTCGGAAAAATTGTAACTCGGGGATCCAATTCACTTGTAATTATAGAACCATTGTGGAACCACGTGGCTCTGTATTAAATTTGATAACTCCAACGATCAATGAATATATACTTCTCTCTAGATTTTGTTAACGAAACAAATATATAGGGATCTTCATAATCCAAATAAAGAAATTCATCTGGTGGTATGGTCACATCCTCATCATCAGAATCAGAAGGAAAGGCACTACTAATATTCTCATCAAAATCAACATCATCATCAGTGTCATTCCTTGGAAATCTGAAACTAAAGCCAATTTCATTTAAAGTTGAGCCAGTTTTCTTCAAACCTGAGCCAGTTTTCTCCAAACCAGAGCCAGTTTTCTCCAAACCAGAGCCAGATTCCTCCCCTTTCTCCAAACCAGAGCCAGCGGCTGCGCAAAAAGGACCTAGCAGCTGCGCAAAAAGAACCAACTTCATCTTAAAAGCTATGGCGGCAAAGATTATTTGCAATATTCCTCTCTGCTATTATTCCGCCGGCAATATTCCTCCGACTAGACGCTTCTTCTCTACAGGGCCTCTGGAGATCCTCTGTCCGATCGAACTGGTTTAGATTGTGGCCATGTGGGTGGGTCTTTGTGGTGGTCCCTTTGAATGGACTGGAGGTTAGATACCAGTTCATGGTCCTACCAGGTGGAGCCTTTTCAAGCTCTTTATATTATATAAGTATAAAGACAACTTGCAAAAGAATATTATTTGCAAGTGTGCACACAGATTTGGTTACAAATAAATATGCAAAAATAGAATTGAACAACTGCACTTGAACTAATCCAACTGAATATTAGGACAAATTGGCTTAATGAGGAGAAAGTACGCCTTGTCAATGACTTCTGCAGAGTTGAACAACTGTATTTGATAAAGTTGAAAGCCTTTCCAGACTTTGAAAGCTCCACCCACTTTGTGGATGAGAAGTGGTGGCGTTTTGAGTTTGGCTTCCTAGTTAGGTCTCGTTATGTACAAGAATACGTGATTTAATTCCAGGCTCAGGAGATAGCCATAACGAAGTGAGAGACAGTGTATGTAGGTGGATAAATCACAAGCGTCTCAAGTATTCTACGAGTGAAACAATTGCTAGAATGAACACAGAGGTTTTCTTAGGAGAAATGGGTGAAGACCAACTGTGGCTCAAAAAGTGGATGTTGTAATTCTTTTTTCCACTTGTGATCTTCCTAGTGTGCAAATTGAGGTGGAATCCAATAAAAGTGAAAGAAACACACTGTCTAAGCTTATGTTTGGACTAATTGATCAACTTAGATTCTAATTGAACAGATTAATAAATTGTACTGAAGTTGTTGGATTCTATGTTCCTGTCGAAAAAGGATATATCCTTAAAATGGTTTGTAAATGGAGCGATATTGAATTGACGTATATTAGGGAGGATTTTCAATTAGAAAAAGATGCTGTATTTGAAGAAATTAAAGACGCTTTTTTGAAACAATCTGATTTAGACGTTCACGGTTTTTCTAAACAAATTTACCATTCCACTATCGCCGACATTTGTGACAGAACATTTTGCTACGGATGCATGGGAATTCAGTTGTTATAATGTGCCCTACAGAAGACTGTGTACACAAATATGTCCTTACCAGATCTGAAAAAGACACTTTAACAAAGCTACTTCGTTCAAACCTTGATTTACAGTATTCATCCACACCGTGTGCTGAGAAATGGATACAAGATATGCTGTATTACAAAGGTAAAGCACTTCATCGGCCATTACAAAAACAGCAGACGCACTTGACGTTCTAAAATTATTGGTAATAGATGTAGTGGAAGCTGTGAACGAACTACACTGGCCCACCTCGACATAAGGTAGTCTGGCGTAGCCGACCCTTTACCTCTTCTATATTGGGGAATGGGGGAGGAAAGGGTCTGGGGACAGTAGTACTAATGACCAGTTCTAGCGCCAGATTCTGGCGCTAACCACTAATTTTAAAAGTTTACCGCAGAGGTTTACTGGCCTCCAGTAGCGCGCGTCTGTGGCAATGTGAAGCATCCGGCTTGCACCAATAAAGCTAAACAAAAATACTGATCCAAAAATGAAAGCATAAAATTATCACATAAATATGTGCGCATGCGTGGTTTAAAAGATGCTGAGCTATAGTTGTTGTTCTGCAAAATGGAAGAATCCCAAAGATGCTCCTTTGCAGTAGATGTAGTTGCCTGCATAGGCTGTGGGTTAAATCTTTCCAAACTACCCAAGGACAGAAGGAGGATGCATGGATCTCACTCAAGTGACAATTCTAGTGAGAGAGTGTTAGAAGTTTGGAGAGAACTTACTGAAAGCGTAGAGAAGCAAGAGGCAGTAATGTGTCGCCACTGCTTTAGAAAGTATGAGAAATTAGCTAAGCTTTTGTCTGAAGTAAGAATGAGCTTGGAAAATTTGAAGGAAGCTAACAGAAGTTCAATTTCTGATCATCCTGGTACACCGAGCAGAAAAAGAAGCAATGAAAGTAATGTCATGGCAGCACGAAAATATAGAGTGGAAGTTCAAACTATTGATTCAAGTTCACCTCCAGTAGCTGTAAGTAGTATTCATGACTATTATGAATTAGTTAATTGTAAGCGGTGTAATGGAGCCTAATTAGAGGCCATAACTTTAATATGCAGTAAATCACCTCTAATGAAAATGTGATCTTTGCTCCTATGGTGGGTCAAATTGACCCACAAAATACTGTGGTCAAATTTCATTTTTTTACCCTAGCTACCAATTGTGCAACCAAGGCAACAAAGCTGTCATTGAACAGGAAATTATTCTGAAGTCTTTGCTAGCTCTATAGCTCCTTCTATTGTGAAGTTATCACTTTAGAAAGTGGAGCCTTGACTTCTAGTATGGCAACTAAGGCTGTATTCACCGCTAAAGAAGTTCACCTGCTTCTAGATGAGAGTTTAGCTGAGCTAGAGCAAGAATGTCTCAGTGAGGATGAACAGCAAGACAGTGAAGATGATCAGATATTGAATTAGTAACTGTGTGTATGTGTACATGTGTGAGCATGTGTGTGTGTTGCATCTTGAACTTATCTATTATGTTCAGACAAAATAATCTTGATTCTGGAATCAAGACCAATCAGCAGTTCCATATAATGTTAGTGGAACAGCTAACCAAGTCTCTTTTATTAGCTAGAGCAAATCCAGAATCTGGTGGTGGGAGGAGGCACATGTGCATTGGTGTTTGTTTTGAGAAGTTTCACATCCTTGTAACCATTTTTTCATCATTTTATTATTCCTAATGTTTGATTTATTTCTTGGTTGGTGTAAATGATAAAGCTTTTTCAATTGGAACCAATGAAGTCAATAGTTTGTTCTGAATCACAATTTTTTTTTTTTTATCTACCTCATTCTATGCCCAAGATACAACAAGAAGTATAGAGAAATGTTAGAGTGCAATAAAATTCGGATGTAATTAAAGTAGGTGTGTGTGGCCTTTTATAATAGTAGGTGTGGCCTGTTTAGACTATTAGAAACCTTCAATAGGGCAAGTGCAGCTTTACTTCAGAAGCATATGTATTTACTTGCCTTTATTAGAGTCTTTATTAATATTTTAATGACCTTTGTACATATTTTTGTAAAATCAGCCTCCTGGTATTCAGTAGTCAATGAGTTAATTTGTGAACTTGTATTGTGATAATTTGAAAAAGCAAAAAATGTTTTTGATATTGGTAATCCGTATTTTAATCTCCTTGACTCACATAAAACCTGAATTAGCTGAGCGCAGAGTCGAACTCAGTGTGTATGTGCGTGTGTGTGTGTGGTGGTTGTGTGGTTGTGTCCCCGCCTTTCCCACTACCACACTTCATCTGGCTTTTTCTATTTTTTCAGCCTCCCACCAGCACATCACTTGCTATGAGGAAAGCTTGTGAGTTCCTAGCCGAGCTTTTTTGCACAGCTCACAGTGCCTGCTAGTGCAGGGGGGTATCAAAAGAATTTACTTTTTTAATTTGTGTGTGTAAATGTGTGTGTGTGTGTGTATGTGTGTGTGTGTGTGTGTGTGTGTGTGTGTGTGTGTGTGTGTGTGGTGTACTAGCCTTAGCTGGCTGATTTTACAGAAGCACTTCTGTTATCTATAAACATGGTGAATGAGTTAGTTACTTCAAAAGCGTGTTAATGTCTTAAATTCTGTTAAGCTTTTGACATGTCCAGCAAGTTTCCCACAGAGGTGCATAGCTAACCACTCCCCAATAGCTAACCACTTTCCATTACAAAGTCCTGCCTCTTGGCATTCATAGGTGTGGTGTGTGTATGTCTGTGTGTGTGCATGCTGTGTATGTGTGTGTGTGCATGCTGTGTATGTGTGTGTGCATGCTGTGTATGTGTGTGTGTGCATGCTGTGTATGTGTATGTGTGCATGCTGTGTATGTGTGTGTAGTTCCACCAATATGTGCACTAAATGGAGCAAAGAATATGAAATGTTATAAGTAGGTAATTAGTCCACATGGTGCAATTAGCTATGCTGATTAACATCCACATGGATGAGGAAAGAAAGTAAAGGTTGATGTATCTTATTACTTTACACGTATAAAATTATGACTAAAGCTGTTTGATTTTGTAGGTGGCTATTGGCAACAAATCAGGTATAAAGCAATATCAACTGCAAACACCGCACAGAAGACACATCAGCAAAGCAGCCGCAAGAGGGCATAAGAAAGGTGTTGCTGATCAGTGCTTTGCTGATCCCAGAATAAGGGAATACATTATGCAGAAAGTTGCACGTTTGATACATAGTGAGATGAAGATGTTGTGTTCAGTTGAAGTAAATTCAGTACTCCAGAGAGATTGTAATGCTATGAAGGAGTTCAAATGGAAAGTATTTATTTCAGAGATTGAATGCAATGCTCCACTGATGTATCAAATACTTATGGCATGTACAAAAACCAAGCAACCCCGGTCAAATCGGGTGGCAGCTATTGGTATGTGTTTTGCAATTTTGTTGAAATACAGGTATTGCCGAATGAATTTAGTTCACAAAATCATAGCATTGTTACTGTATGCAGGACATAGTGGCAAACAGGTAAGAAAAATGTTTTTATGATGATTCAAATTAATTATACTGTTCGGGTAGGTGTATGAGAGGTTGCAGAAAATATTCCTGTCAGTTTCTCACAAAACAACAATAAGGATGGTGAAGGACTTGGGAAAAGATTATGACAAGCCTGTCAGGGAATGGAGGGACTCACTGTTGCCATCTCTGCCTACTGATGTTGAAGCTGTAAGTGATGATAAAGTTTATACAAAGGAAGGGGACTAAAATAATATAGCTAGATAATTGGGAGAGATGCATAAGTCCCCCTTCCCCACTCCCTGGATATGACCTTGGCTGTAATTTTTAAAACCTTAATATTATCGTCAATATGTAGGAAACACAAGGAGAACAGGGAGAAGAATTTGACAGTGCAACATTTTGCATCTTTGATTCTTCTGAATCGGGCACTGAATCAGACACTGAATCAGAGTCTGAGTCTGAAGAAGAAATGTCTGAGCAAGAAGAGAATGATATTAACACAGATGAAATGTTCTCTTCTAGTGATGAGAGCTGCACATCAGATGATTTTGCTCTTGATAACATGACTGAGGATTCTCTTGTATCTCAAGAATTGCAGATTGCAAGACCACCAGAAGTATTGGAAAGATCTCTTCTAATACAAAAAGAATACAGCAAGCCAGCATGGAACGGGTTTCGTTTGTGTGGGGACAATTTAGATAAAAATGTTCGAAGACGTCACATGCGTTCAGACAGACAGACTGAGTCGCTGCACTATTTCTACTCGTATGGTGTCCTAAACAGAATAGATTTTAGTGCTCTATCTGATGTTAGAATTGATAATTCATGTTTAGATGTTAGATCAGTTGCTAAGTCATTGTTGCCGACACCACATGACGACCAATCCTTGAAGGCCAACATTTCCATACTGATATCCAGGATACTATGCACTCATCTTCCTTATTTTGGAATGACTTTTGATGGTCTTGTTGATTGGCATATTAAGCATCGTTATTACAACGAAATGAGCAGCAAATCAGAAGTGGTAAGCTTTATTCATACTAGCTTTACATGAGTGTGCAGAGACATCAGTTAATTATGTGTTGTTGTGTCAGGATATTGTTTAAGTGTTAAATTCCAAAAAGCGTGTGTATTAAATGTATGTATGTATAATGTATGTATGTATGTATGTATGTATGTATGTATGTATGTATGTATGTATGTATATGTATGTATGCATGCACGCACGTACATACGTATGTATGTATGTATATATATGCATGTATGTATGTACTACAGATTCCTCTTGGTGTCCTATTAAAAAATGAAGCAAAAGGAGGAGATATGGTAGATATAATGGCTCATTTACACCAGTTTGTTCCGTCTGTCTCATGGACTGAAGAAGTAGCTGTTGGCGAGGCTGACAGAGTAGAAGTGGTGAATGAAAGGATGCACAAAGTAATTATTGGTGGAGATCAGATGACTGCAGCTAGAGCCAAGTCAGCTATAAAGGCTAAACTTAATGGTGAAACACCATCAAAGCGGCTAGAAGGTCTCATTCCTACTTTGGAGGATTGGCATACAAAGGCAAATTTATTGGGGGTAAGATAAGTAAACAGAACGTATAGATAGTAGATGAGATTAATATTATCTTTTTCTGTATAGGTTCTCTGGAAGTACTATTATTCGGCCAAGTCAGTCACTGAACATGGGACACTTTATCAACTTCGAAACACTATTAATCGCAGTAATGTGGTCAAAGTGCCGATTGAGAGTTTTGACGCATGTGATGATTTTATCGTTTTGGTTGTAGAGTGTCTTATAGTTGCTGCTGCCATGAAAATGCTGGGTATGTCAGAAATGCATGAAATTCCAACTACAAATTATGCTCCCAAAGGTACAGATATTTGGATGGAGCCTGAATGTGAGAGAGGGAAAGTCTTAAATCATATTATAGATGATTTCATGAAGACATTTTTCTCATTTACGTACAACTCTTCTGCATCGGACCCTCAAAGCTCTTCTTCTCGTCAAGATGACAGGATTTACTTGTATGCGAAGCAAGCATTGAGTTTTGGATTGTTTTATCTGGAATTCCGAGATGCCATCAAGGAAGGAGATGGTGATCGAGTTTTGCGTTGCTACAGGTATATGCTGCCTATTTTTCAAAACTCGGGAAGAAAAAACTATGCAAACGAGACCCTAAATTTTCTTCTCAACTATGATTATATTTTATCTAAGCGCCAAGCAATGGAATTTATATGGACAAGATTCATTAACGTACATGGTTGTCCTGGGAAAAACATTCCCAATGATCTTCATTGTGAGCACCAGATACGTATTTGTAAATCAGCTGTTAAGAGCCTTGGTGCAAACAAGACACCCCAGTGCATTCAGCGAGTAGCAGAGGCCCTTGGAACAATATCAGCAGTAATGGACACTTTTGATGCAGACAACAAAATTTCAGATAGTGGTTCTTCTGCTCACAATGTGCCGAACTCAAGAGCTGACATGAACATTATTCTAAAAGAGTTACAAGAAATGTCTATTTTCACTGAAATTACTGGCAGGTATTACCCATCTTTCCCCAATCCAAGGAATATTCTGCATGCGAAACCTTCAGCTGTGATTATTGATTGGATCCAGGGACATGTAAAATTTTAATGTAATTAATGAATTGACAATATTACAAATACACAAATGATTTTTGATTATCAAAACAAGATCCACATTGACAAACACGCTTACAAACATCACAACACATGCACTTGTAATCAGTTTGAAATGGTTTGTAATTGTCTATATTTTGAAATAATAAGTTTCGTCTGCAAATAGTGCTATTATTCTCGTATTGTAGCATTGATTTCTCGCACACAAATTTCCCTCCTCGCTTGTGGCTTAAGAGTAAAGCTAACGAGTGCTTTCCATCTCTTCCACCCCTACCAGTTTCTTGAATATAGGCATCTATGTCTTCGGGTGACCCCAAATGAATTACTTGCCTTACATCGCGACAATCGACTCCTAACCCAAATGAAATAGTTGCACACACTATACGTAGCTGGGATTCTGATCCAAATGATTTGATGATCTGGTTCTTTACCTCCAAGTCAGTGCATCCGCAAAACATTTCCACCAATCTGAATTTTGATAGGTCAGGAGCTCCAGTGGGGTATGTGAACTTCTCTTTTAGCCCATGCTTAAAATACATGTATAGACTACTACAATCATCATACCTTTGGCAGTAAATAATTGTTCTAGGTGCTCTTACTCCATCCGTACGTAACCGATCGAGTAAGGGTGCAAAAGTGTCTATGTTATTAAATTTACTTACGGCATACACAATATTGTTCTTGCAAGGTGACATTACAATAACAATAGGATTCTGTAGGCCAAGTATTTCAGACACGCTGGTACGAACTGTAGTAGTTGCTGTAGCAGTCAAGGCCAAAAGGTTGACAGACTCAGGCAAAATACTTCTGACTTCACCTATATGGGTCAGGATTGGTCTAAATGTTTCTCCCCTGCAATTATCAACAGCCAACATAAAATATACATCTTCTTGCATAGTTTTAATGTATAACTGGCTTGCATTTTTAGAAAAACCTATTGTAAACAACTTACCATTTCTTAACAGTATGTGCTTCATCAATAATCATTCCCTTCACTCTTTGTCTATAGTCATCTCTCTGCAAAAGTTTCCGCCACTTTTTCCGGAGAATCATCTCTGGTGTGAAAAACAACGGCTGATGCTCAGCTCTATACACACTGTCCAGCATAGCTGCACTGGACTCTCCTGTGACACTACCAGTAGCTACACCCTTGGACGAGTAGAGCTGCACCTATATGTACAGTTATCAGCTAGTTGATTAGCAAACTTCTAATAACATTAAAACAATATTTACTTGATCTTCAATGATTGCTGTTAGTGGTGACACTACTATGATGATGGAAGGTAGTGGTGGTGAGTCCAGTAAATAAAAAACTTCTGGCAAGCAGACGTAGCATAAACTCTTTCCATAGCCAGTGGGAAGAATTGCAAAAACGTCATGTCCTGTAACAAAGCTTACTACCACTTCCTCCTGTAAGCTCTTCAAGCCGCTGTATCCCAAGCGCTTAGCTACTCCTTCCGCCACCACTTTTACAGCTTCAGCTCGGTCTCCACTAGCCATACCTTTGTAGCCTCTCAAGTTTGCAGAAAAATTCGCAATCAAACGGCTATCCGTAATTAAACCTCTGCGGTAAACTGCCACAGACGCGCGCTACTGGAGGCCAGTAAACCTCTGCGGTAAACTTTTAAAATTAGTGGTTAGCGCCAGAATCTGGCGCTAGAACTGGTCATTAGTACTACTGTCCCCAGACCCTTTCCTCCCCCATTCCCCAATATAGAAGAGGTAAAGGGTCGGCTACGCCAGACTAGGTTCATGTGCCAATATTCAAAGTGTTGAATATCATTATTTTGTTCATTTTTATCTGCCTGTCCTGGAATATCAACAAATAAATATAATTATTCCAAACAGCTAACAAAGGATTTGAATTGTCCTGCGCATGTTAGCTGCAATTGTGTTTCTCACCTTCTGTACAACAATAACAACAACAACAACAATAACAAAAGAAACACAAGCTAGATAGCATTGTTTCAAACTTAAAACTTAAAAAATTAATGGGATGTAGATTAATACCATTGAAATTGCGTACAGTATAAATTTCACACAATTTGCAATTAGAATATACAAATAAAGGCTTAAAATGCAACAATGAATATATGATAGTCATTGGCTGGCCTCAGGCCTACAATATAGTGCAGTTTGACTGGTTTTCAGCTTCATTTCGTCTCCTCTCATTTTCTAACTCTGCTTCCATTCTTTCCTGTTCCATTTTTCGTGTTGCCCTTTCCATTTCTTCTAGCTTTCTTTTCCTGTCTTCTTCAACTTGCGCTAATCGGTCTAGAATTTCAGCAGCTTCTGGACGACTCTGATACCTTGCCTGCAGTATCCAGTTGAAGATGCTCCTCTCATCCTCCAGGCTTTCACTGGTCTCCATGGTTTCCATGGCGTCACAAGACTGGCCACAAACACTATAATACAGACCCAGGCCAGGAATCTGACCTTCGAGGGAATTCAGTGCTTGTAAAAGCTTGATTCCAATATTACTTTGTTTAATTTGAGGCACTAAGAAAGGTGGAAGTTCACTGATTACATACATGACTAGACCCATAGAGAAAATGTCACTTTTTATTGTGTAGTGGTTTTGAAACACCTCTGGTGCCGTGAAGGGGTAAGTCCCACACATCGTCTGCATATAAAGGGTGCTAATGTCTTCTTGCAGAATCTTTTCCGTGTGGAGTACCTTGGAGATTCCAACGTCTCCTACTTTTAAGGTTTCATTCTGGTCTACGAGAATATTGGCAGGTTTAATATCCCTGTGGGCAATGGATTTGCCATGAATATAGGCTAAAGCAGACATTAACTGCTTGTACCACACCAGCCTCTGTTCCTTCGGCACAGAAGAGCTTTTGTCAACATATTTGCTAAGAAGGTCATCCAGAGACCCATTAGAGCAGTAATCAGTTACTATAGCCATTCCTGTAGGAATAAAACGCCATTTTTGGAATTCAAAGTCATCTCTAATACAGATGATATTTTCATGACCCAATTGCTTCAAAATCTCCACTTCCTTTATCGCACTTTTCTTTACGTCTTCCCCAAACCACTGAAACTCCAGAATTTTTATTGCAACAGTTTCTCCAGTCTCTTTATCCGTTGCTTTCAGTACAGTCCCGAAGCTTCCCTTCCCGAGTACATCGCCGTACACATAGCGCCCTTTCTTGGAGGCTAGCTTATTAGCATTCCGCAGAGAACTAGCAGTGTCTGTGGCGGCCATAATACACAGTAAGTACAAGTTCGCAGCTGTGTGTTTGTTAGTTTTAACGGCCTCCCACAATTGTAAATAGGGATACCCCCAGAAATCCGCGGGGATTCCCCCAGAATTTCTCGGCGACGACACACTTACTCAAGTGTAGAAGGCAGGGGCTTTGGCAACTTCAAATCTCTACTAGTTATAAAGACCAACGAAATGGTAGCTATCAGCTAGGGCAGGTTGCTGCTGGAAATACTCCCCTATGCTTTGCTGTGCTCCTGAGCAAAAAAAAACAAACAGGTTACGAGTTATTTAGGCTTATTTAGCGGAGTGCAAGGATATTACGCTGGGAGAGAGAGTGGGAGAGTGTAAGTAATGTGGTCACAGGGATAGCGGGGGAGTGGTTGTTCCCAGCACAAAGCTAACGATGTTAATTAAATTGATGACCCCGTACCTTTAATTCTTAGCTTGCAGCGGCACGTTGCAAAATCAATCGTACTCAGTCTCTCCGAGCGAATCTTTTCTCTTCGGGGAAGGTTATCCGTTACTCAGCGTACTTAATGTCGGGGTGGAATTTTCTTGTCTTTTGTGGGGCTCTACTGTGTGTGTTTCTCCAGGGCGGTACGGAAGACTTCCATCCAGGGAGGACTCGTCTGTAAGTGTAAGCTTATTAGCTCTAATTTGGGAGCTAGTAAGGGCTGTTTTGAACACACTCCTCTACATCTAGGTAGCCATAGCTGAGCGTAATAGTATTTTGTTTTTATTCAGCTGTGTTAGAAAGGGAAAAAATTAACTAGTTTTATGTAGACAATGAATTTTAGCAAATAAACAAAAGCTAGGTGATTGTATATTAACAGACTAATAGCGTAATATGGCTGTTTCAGAGTTCCACTAATTTACAATATGTATTGCTAAGTGTAACCCGTTATGGATATTCCCCAGTTAATTCGATATGACTTACTCTTTCACTAACCCAGCTGAGAGCTGAACAAATTAACTATTAATAAATGAGATTTTATAGATTCTGAGCCAATATTATTATATAGATACATAGTACTTATTACATGAGTCAGAGTGTGATATGGCTAATTTATTTTCACAGCCAGAGGCAAGTAAAAATAAAACCCGAGAGAGTGAAATATCTAGCCATATCACTCTGACAAGTGTAGTAAGTGGTTTATTCTACCCTAGATATCTTCACTACTGTAGTTAGTACTTAGGCTACACCAGAGGAAGGAAGGTATTGTAGCTGTAGAAATCCCCCTCCCGTTGCTATAATTACAAGGGTATGTAATCCAAACAGCCCTCAGTGGTAATGAGAGCTTGTGCAATACAGCTTGGAATAACAACCTAAAAACAATGACTTGTTTTGAACATAGTGAGACAGTTAATGGCTCCTGTGCAGTTTGTGGTGTCAGTTACAATGGCTTATGACATTTCAGACTATATTATGCAATACGATTATTTATAAGCATCTAATTCCATTTCTCTTGAAGACTTGAATTCTGTCTCCAAAGTTGTAAGTTTCAAGTGGTGAAGATGAGTCAGCTTAGATAATGAGTGGGTGCTCCTGTCAAATAATTAATATATGCAGTTCTAATACAAATTGATGCCCTTTTCCAATGATTCGTACAATCAAAATTTATTTAATAAGAGTGAGCAAGTTTGTGTGTGATTGGTTTCGTCTAAAAATAACAGATGCATCACCAAGGTTCAAGGTTCACCAATGGCCTGTGAATTAGAAACCTCATAATTGATTGATAGTGTGGGTGTGGCAGGTGAGGGAGGCGTGTGAAGTACTTAGATCACATCCAATGTATACATAGCTTGAAGAGGAAAAAAAATCTCACCTTTCCCCATTAATTTTCACAAACCATGTAAGCCATGGCAGCGCTGGATGTGATTTATTGTTGTTGTTATGACTACTTCTTGGTTTTCAAAAGTTTTGAAACGAAGCACAGCTGCTGTTTACAGAACTGTCACCTCAGCTTATAGTGGAGGGTAAATACCATTCAATCTAACCATGTAGAATTAAGCACATGTCTGCCAGGGTCGTTAGAGTGATAATTTGCCATCACCAGTGGTGCTAATTTTCAATAGGTTGTCCAAACTGAAGGCCACTCGCTGTATAGCTTCCCCATGTGATGCCTTCTTCAGTTTGGGAAGAGTGGTCTTAATTAACAGTCTTTAGCCACCATTTATTTGGTTAGTGATGTAGTGTCACCTCTTCTGGATTCTCACGTGACATTTGGCTTGTAGTTCTCTCTCACCGAATTTCTAAATAAATAGTACTTACATGATGCAGAGTTTGATATGGTGGAATATTTCATGAGCAGGCTATATAATTTATTTTCATGAGCCAGAGAAATGAAAATAAAGCTGAGAGTGAAATATTTAGCCATATCACTCTGACAGAGTGTAATAAGTGGTTTATTCCATGCTAGATATTCACTGAAGTTGTTTGTTGGGGAACTCTTGGTGTAAAGTTGGTGGTAGAACTCTCTAGGGGCTCCACCCCCCCACCCCCCACCGGATATTTTAACAGCTGCTCTAACCTGGTTGGGTAGGTTTCACCCAGTGGAAGGTAGCTGTAAAAACCCTGGAAAACTGCCAAGCCTGGCTGGGTTGCTATAACTACTAGGGTAATGTGCTTGTGCAATACAGCCATGAGATAACACTATTTGATAAAGTGAGCAAGGGTCGTGTACCTAAATATATAATTACAGTATGTAAAAGAACACATAATTGTCCAGCTTTGCTGGAAACTGTCAATGGGTATTCCTAGGAGTCCCCACCCATTTCTATGGGTGTGTCCTATACACCTAAGGGTGTGCTAAACATGAAGTTGTGACAGCATAAGGAGGAGTGTAGCCTCTTGAGCATCAAAGGGAGTTATGGAGAGCGAAGCCCCTCCCCCCTCCCCCTCCCATATTGAGTATACCAGTCATTATGACTATAGTATGAAAGGCTGACACAATTATTCAACCACAGGGGGGTGGTTCCCTGCAGTGAAAGTTATGAATTAAATGAATTCCAAAAATTTGATGGGACAATCCCATGGGACTTTTTTTTTAGTTCTGTCTTATTTAATAATAGATGTGCTTACTCAAGTGCCACAACTTACCTATTTTTAGCATTGCCTTCAGTCCTCCAGACAGATATCTGTTCCGCGGGAACATGCCTCTCATCAACGGCTCATTTGTCTACAAGAACATCACGGACGTCATGAGGAAAATACTGGTCTCTGCCGGCCACTCACTGCCTAGCAACTTCACTCTCGTTGATATTAGGTAAAGGGTGGTCAGCATTTTTACCATTTTCATAGTTGGAATATTATGGGTGGTGTTAGGTGTTGGAAAAATAGATTGCTTTCCTCCCTCCTCAGCTTTTAGCTTTTTATGTTCATTTATTTGTTGATATAATGTTATCTATATAGCATTGTAAAATTCTAGCTAGACACAATAAGTAGCACATAATGCTACCCTTCTGTGTCACTGTTACTACAATATGCAGGCCATCCATCAGATAGATTTGAAAAGTGTTTGCGACTTTTCTTTAGGTAGGTATTTAAGGAAATTCATTATTAGGATGCCACCATGTGGGTGTAATGATATCATGCAGGCTCAAAGACAAAACATCTAACCTGAAATGGTCAATTGATGTTCTGGAGAAAGTTCTGCTGTTACTGTGAATTAAAAATTAAATACACTTTTTGCCATTGAAATAATTAACAGTCCAAAAGTAACTTTTTGGGGGGTTATGACAAAAGTTTCCAAACATAGACAGGTTGTATGGAAACTATATACCTGAAAAGAAATTGGCACGGTGAATAAGGCAAGGTGAAATTTAAATGATTCCGCACACAATATGTTGAATTTGAACCAGTTGATGGTCAATAGGAGTCGTAGAATTTAAAGGATAACTGGATATGCACTTTGAACTCATATTTTTCTATAAAGGTATGACTGTATCCTAAAGGGGAGAAAGTAAAAACTTTTCCCACCATGTTTCAGAAAATAGTTTTACAATATATTATGTTTACGTCAAATGGACTTCCTCTATAGCATAACTCTGAGCGTGCGTGTTAGTTTGTGTGTGTGTGTGTGTATTTAATAGTTATGACCATCCGCTTGAGATCCCAGACTATTACACAGAGAGAGCGTTCATGAAGGACCATCCCTGGCTGGGCGTGTACCATAACTTCATCATCACAGGGATTCCCATTGCACCCCCTCAAGATAAACCCGAGGAAATTCAGGTAGTCCGGTATTCAAGTTACAACTGAGGCATTATAGCTGTAGCATAAGTGCTTGGCTGATCCTTGAAGTTTGGCAAAGCAGCTTATGATATGAAAGGTGTTTGGCGTTCGTGCCATTGTTTAGGACACTGTGTAAATGTTTGCAATAATGTAATCAATCATTACCATATAGTGCATTAGGTAAAGTGTCATCATCCTACAGTGATGACAGTAAGTAAAAAAAAAGTTTTGGAACAGTAATGATAGAATTCTGTTGAGCATGTAGGAGGTATGAATAGACAGGTCTAAAAAAAACTGAACTTTTCGATCTGATGATACCTTACCATATTTCATTGTGAAACCAGTACAAAGAAATGCATGTCACTACCAAGCCAGAGTCAGGGCTGTATTTGGGGGGGGGGGGGGGGGGGTGGCTGCCCCTCCCCTTGCATTTCTGAAGTTCTAATTTTTTTTAAGACCTGAGAATAGTACTGCTTAATTTGATTAAATGTCAAACTACAAAATGACAGCCCCCCCCCCCCCCCCTCCTTGGGGAAATTTCCGTATTAAGCCCTGAGAGTGTATCCACAAAACAAAAGGAAAGATCACCATATAGCCACAACAAGAGGAGCAGCTGGGGACAGCTAATGTGTGTATGTGTGTGTGTATGTGTATATGTGTGTGAGTATGTGTATATGTGTGTGAGTATGTGTATATGTGGCTAAAGGATTAAGTTTTATTTAATTGTGAGTATGTGTATATGTGGCTATAGGATTAAGTTTTATTTAATTGTGAGTATGTGGCTAAAGGATTAAGTTTTATTTAATTGTGAGTATGTGTATATGTGGCTATAGGATTAAGTTTTATTTAATTGTGAGTATGTGTATATGTGGCTATAGGATTAAGTTTTATTTAATTGTGAGTATGTGTATATGTGGCTAAAGGATTAAGTTTTATTTAATTGTGAGTATGTGTATATGTGGCTATAGGATTAAGTTTTATTTAATTGTGAGTATGTGGCTAAAGGATTAAGTTTTATTTAATCGAATTTCTATAATTAATGGTGTACCTTTGTGCATCTTCCTTAGGCACTCCTTCCCTTCATATTCATTGACGAGATGCCTTCCGTTCTAGAGAAGATGCACGGCATGCTGACTCAGCAGTCAGGCCCCGCCCTCTTGTACAGTCACTGTGAGGCGGGGACAGACAGGACAGGTCAGATGAGTGGAGGCTACTACCTCAAGTATCTCAACATGACCTTCCAGGAGGCTCTGTACACTGACAACCACATTCAGAACAGGGACATGTGAGTGTCATGTGATAGTCATGTGACTACAGGGATGTGTTCTGTGTATTTCCTTGGCCCACGTATTGTTTGAAGGTCATAGTGGAGTCAGGTGTTTTCTATTTATTTGTGGTTTGTTTTTGCAGTTTTTTTGTTTGTTTGTTTTTTAGTGTTGTTGTTATTCTTCTGTTGGTATGTATGTAAATACTGTGTAGTCACATTGTGCAGACCATTTTTTTATTTTATAAATTCCGAACAACACAATGTGGAATATTTTGATTGGCTAATATTTACTTGTGGAAGAACAGTTACATTATGCCAGTCATCCTATAAGAAGTGCAGTTGTTGTTGTTGTTGTTGTTATTCTGATTTTGTATGGTTTTATTTTTATTTTTTGTTGTTTCATTTTTATTTATATTTGTTGTGCAATTAATTTATTATTTTGTTTTTACTTGTTAGTTCCGATGATCTTTATTTTCTTGGACTGACAATTTCTGTGGTCTGTCACATGTCAGCTTGTCTCCATTGCATGCACATGAATCCTCTATTTCATCATGAATGGGAAGATTAGCTAACACACTTAAAATTCCGTTTGATCTCTCTTTGAATCAATGACCACATGTTTAGGAGACCAGACAAACATCATCTTTCCCAGACCTAGCATGAAGTCAGTCGTGTTTCTCACTCCAAGTTACTGCCAACTCAACCAGGTCATTGTTTCTTGCCCAAGCTTAGACAGCTGGTCGGGGAAGGTTCCTAGAGGAAACCTGTTAAGTTCCAGACCCCTTTGAGTTACCCCAGTAACATACATACGCAGAGAGAGAAGTTATAAGCCAGTGGGTGGAAACCAGTTCTATTGGGAGAGAATTGTTGGAAGGCTTCTGGAGGTTAGAGGGGGAAATAAAGAGAAGGTAATAATGGGGATCTGGTAATGCTTGAAAGTGTTTCGCTTTGTTAATACTGGGTCCCCCACAAATGGCTTCTCTTTCAGAGATGGTCTGGTACCCACATGTGAGGGGGAAAGTGAAGACAAGAGGGAGCTGGGGGGCAGCTAATGTGTGTATGTGTGTGAGTTTGTGTATGTGTGTGGGTTTGTGTATGTGTGTGGGTATGTGTATGGGTATGTGTATGTGTGTGTGTATGAGGGGGAAAGGTTTGGGCAACCACCAGCAAAACTAAAAGCAAAGTTGGTGGACCTGATAAAGGGTTGTTGAAATTTTGGAGATTGCCAAATACTGTCACCCAACTCTGTCATGTAATAATGTAAAATTAATAGTGAGACAGTTATTTTCTTAGCAAGTTTCACCTTGTGTTTCCAGAGTGTGTGTGTGTGTGTGTGTGTGAGGGCTCTAAAGTGAGTCATTTATTTGTGTATTTGTGCAGGTATAAAACCTCCAGGAATGAGCTCCAGTGGTATTGTTACCATCTCTACTACAAGGAGGGCTACACCCACCTCAACTGCACTCTGCCCAAGTGAAGGCCGGCCTTCTTTGGATTTTAACCCCTCCCACTCCTTCTCTCGCACGTCTTCCACTAATGTGAGTGAAACACACGGACATACGGACAGTTAACAATTTTTTCTATCTTTTTACTATTCTTTTATACATTTGTTGTTTGTTTGTGTGGTTTTATTTTACAATTTATTTTTAATCATGAAAAACTAAATTTAATCTGATAGTCAGTAAGGGTGGTCCCTGATGATGATGATGATGATGATGATGATTATGATGATGATGATGATGATGATGATGATGATGATGATGATTATGATGATGAGGATGATTATGATGATGATGATGATGATGATGATGATGATGATGATGATGAGGATGATTATGATGATGATGATGATGATGATGATGATGATGATGATGATGATGATGATGATGATGATGATGATGATGGTAGTGCCTGTATTAGCATTAGTGTATAATTATAATTATTGGAGATTTGGTTGTTTTTGTTTTTTAATCTTTATTTCATTGCGCCCATCCCTGGTTGGTGTTTGTGTCTCCTGCCACTAACTCTAGTTCCTATAATTATACTACAAGCACTTTCCACGTGCTACACTACTAATGATATTCATTGATTACCAGAGACTGTTATTCATCCCTTCACTCATTGTAATAACATACACACCAGCATGGCAAGGGGGAACCATGAGTGTACACATGTAAGCCATATAGTAAGGGGTGGTCATGAATATGGCTTGTCACTGGTTGTGAATACACTTGACTACTTTCATTTGGTGATGGTGATAATGAATATGTGGGCGTCAGAGGCGTGAATGATGTTGGGTTGTTTATTTTTGTGGTCGTGTTTAGCGTGTTGCCGTGTGATAAAATTCCTCCAAGATCATTTGCTAAATCACAAGATCTTTGAACTTCATGTGACCTGAAGTGTAATATGTGTGTGTATGTGTGTATACATGTGAATATTTGTATCCATGGCTACCCATGCGTGGGGCAGGTGTGTGTGTGTGTGTGTTTGATTGTCAGCATTAGTTTTCTCAGTTGCCATGGTATCAGCTACACAGACAAAATTTCTAAGCCATTTATATCAAAATTTTAAAAAAAAAAATTTTTTTTTTAAGTATAAAATTTTAGTGTCAAAGTTAGAGTGAGGGTTGCTCACAAGAAAATAAGAAACCAGTGAAATCTGTTGTTACTGCACCTCCCTCAGTTACACACATGCAAACTACACATGTGTGAGATAGTTTACCTTTGACGTCCAATGGTGGCCCCGCCCCCGAGTCAGGCTGTATCTGTACCATATGGAAGAGCTGGAGGTATATACGCTGTGAAGGTAAAGGTAATGATTTAATAAAATTAGAATATTCAAGGCTTCAGGAAGAATTTTCAGCTACCCTTAGTCCACACTATCCCATTCATAGCACATGCAAGAATGGTTAGCATTATGTACAGGATATTTCTGGCTGCCTGTCTGATAATCGCAGTGGGACCACAGGGTGCGAGAGAGTGGATTAGATACATACCCATAACCTCACACAGCTGTCTCTCAGACTAAACTACTCCTGTTACAAGACTCGGTAACCATGCAGCAATTCAACTCACCAGTTGTAAGTGTTCTATGTTGCTGTGACAGAAAGTTTGAAGGCTTCTGTAGAATTCTAAAACTGGCTTGGAAGATGCTAAAAAAAAAAGCCACCTTGTCTCATTAGTGTCCTCCATTGCAATATTTCTTTCGGGTCATAACTAAAATGAACTAAGGTTCACAAACACCTGGTTATTGTTGTTGTTTTAGTTTTATTTATTTATTTATTTATTTTTCTGTTGTTGTTTTTTGTGTGTGTTTTTTTTGTTTAGTTTTTGTTGTTGTTTTTTTTGTGTTTTTTTCCTTTGAAAGGGGTGATTGATATCCATAGTGAGTATTTTTGTCTACCAGCAATAGACAAGGCAAATGAACTAGTTGATGTATTAAATAATACTTCTATTTGTTATAACGTGTTACTGTTTGTTGTGTACGCATTCAACTTCTTAAATTACTTTGTTTTAATTTTGTGGACCCACAATCAATATTGTACACTACATCTAATGTTTCAAGCTATTACTTGAAGTAATTGTTATAATTGTGATATGTCTGGAAGGCTTGCTGTAAAAGATTCAAGTATACAGATATCGGTCAGCTAATAAATTACATTGGACATATTAGACACTTTGTGTTAACACGGATCAAATACCATCCTGACTGGGGGGTTTATGTACCAGTAACCAACTGTAGTGTGGTTTTAAATGGTGTAGAACAGGTAGTTAATGAACTGTATATAATTATATATAATGGTATTGTTGTTGCTTTCCCGTCTTCTTTTTTTTTTTTTTTTTTTTTTTTCTTCCTTTTTTTCCCTCTCTCTCTCTCTCTCTCCATGTGAGGCAGATTGATTATGATCAAAAAGTTGTACTTGATATTTATCTATTCAACTTCATGAGAAATCCTCTAGCTATCTCAACTCACACTGATGGTATACTATGAAGAGGTAAAAATATCATCTTCCTTCTTAATGGTGGTTTAGTTCATGCAAGAACCGTCCAGCAGCTGGCATATTACTGGTGTGCTCGTTAACAACTGATCTCACGTAACATCAAAGTAGCACAGCTACTGTCTGTAGCACGTGCAATGATTGTTACCTTAGTTATATGCTGAAACGATGTCCCTTATCTTTGTTCAGTTATCATTTAGTCTAAACTGTTCCAACCAAGTACCAAGCTTTATTCTTGTCTCCTCCAAATGACTCCTGCTATCTATCTATAAGGAAAAACAAAATTCCCATTTGTTTAGGGGTAAGATGTAAAGGAAGACAGTGCAACCATTGTGGTACAAGTTGTTTTCTTTTGCTACGGGCGTGGTAACATAGAAATTTAACACGTACTGCTTTGACCCGTCTCTCGTTGTGATATTTATGATACCCAGTAGACAATTTTTTCTATCTGATTTTGCAAAGCATTGAAGCTCAAGGTATTTGCATTAATTTGCAACTAACTCTAATCGCTTTTGTAAATTTGCCACTCCCCTTTTTGTGTTACAAAGACACATGGGATGAACTATACTATATGATGACTCTACTAAACATACCAAATTGCATCAATATTTCATCAATTTCTAGAGCTACAGGAATGTGCAAGCTAAAGATAGATACCCCGCCTTGTCATAACTACTGCTCTCAGCACAGATGGTGGTTGCTTGTATTCATAGAGGCAATTGAGAATCAAAGAAATTCACAACTTCTGGAAGTGATGATGCCATTAATAAACCGCAGTCATGCTGGTTGCTGTCTATTCCATATAAAGTTTCAGGCACCGAAGGCTAGAGTAGCCTTCCCTATTTGGCCTCAGGTGACCTGGGAGTGGTGAGGTCACTGGCTTTTTGGATTGGAGGCTCATTAGATATGGGGGATGTAAGCGAATTGACCAATCATGTATTGGAACTGCAATAGTGTGATGACCAGGTGTTTACCCACCAAGTGCCGGGAATATGGCGCCGAATACCCTCCAAGATGCCTTGCCTTTGATGGTAGTGGGATTCTAGGGTGCCCACAACAAGATATTTAGTACCTCACAGCTATTGATTTGCTTATCTATGTCTTCCTTGGTACTAGGGTATGACTATTGTTTTAGTAGCACGGGCTTCATAGGGATCTGGAGTGGCGTGCCTGAGGAGAGCAGATGAGGGTGAATTGGTTCAAATTGAATAGATCGAATTGCAAACCACTTCGTGAAACCATTTATACCGCATTACCATACGAACTTAAAATTTTTAAATAAAAAAAAAAGTATTAAATTACACCTTTCTTCATTATTATTAATTGTTATTATTATTATTATTTTTTTTTTCCTGTAAATTCCCTCTAGTGGTACCTTAAAGTACTCTATTGTATAAGTACTGTGTTTCAATTGGTCAACCAAATGAGTCGCTTGTCTGAAGCTTCAGGGAAAATGAGTCTGGCTGGTGTTTTCATAAATAAGACAGATCACACATACTCACTCCAAGCTCACACACACAAACACACAAACACTAGCACATCTTGTAACACATGTGCATACACTATACACAGCTTCTAAGAGTGTTTGTTATCTTGTAAGACTGGAGGGCAAAGCCTAACTGTTTTGTATTTCAGCGTGGCCAATGGCGTGTGTGTTATACTTCTCAATCTTCAATCACATTGATTTGTTAATTTAGTACGGCTAGATTGCTTTCGGTTTGGATGAAAGATAACACCGGAAACAGGAGGCCAACCAAAACTTACCAAAAATGGAAAAAACAGATGGAGTATCTTGTATCTTTCTTCACGCTAACTTTAAAGGCTTGTTTCTTGAAGAGAAAGGAAGTTAGAATTTTGTTTATCATAAGTTGTTCTCTGTTACAAGTACTTAAAAAATAACTGACATCTTGTGCATGATGTAATCTTTAGCATTTCACCACTTTCATTCTTGTATATGCTGTAATGTAGAATTGAGTGACAATTAAACTTTATATTATATATATTTTTATAATAATAGCAAATTTCCCGTTCTAACAGCCAATATTATTAGTATTGGCTGTTAGAACAAGAAAGTTTGCTATTATTATTATAATTATTTCAGCCGAGAATGACTGAATTATATATATATATATATTATATATTCACTATACTGATTACACCTAGGTCAGTTAATGTGATCCTTTACCTCATAAATAACAGCGTTTCTGATTCCTTGGTTTCAGCAACTCAATATTTAACCGAAACATTTGGAGTTGGGTAATGGTCATTATTGTAGCAAACTATAGGTCTTGACATAATTAAAGATTGTGCTGCATATGAAGTTCTGTAGAGTTGGTCAGTGCACGCAAATCTACACACACACATACTTGCACATAAACGCACACACACAATGCAAATTCTCTTGCTGCCGCTAGGCGGTCACGTGCACCTGGCAGAGCCAGGATGCCTGTGCACTAAGCAGGCACTGTGAGCCGTGCAAGCAAAGCTCCTGGAGCCGGGCTAGGAACTGGCAGGAGAACAGGCCTTTCCTCACAGCAAGTGGTGTGGGCACCCGAAGTCCCATTTGGACCATTGCTGTTTCATGAGAAGAGGCCTACACACACACACACACACAAGCACACACACACACACAAGTCACACACACACACAAGCACACACACACACACAAGTCACACACACACACACACACACGCACCATTAATATCACTTGTAGTAATTTTGTTGTTGTTATGATAGCCTAAGGGGTTAACTCAGCCTACCCTTTGACTCCCTGATCTAGTTGTATGTGGTAGATTGATATCTCCTCTACCTCAGATGGACTACTCACCAGTAAACACCCAGTTGGGTGCAGACTTAGTAACCTCAGGCATCAACTTTACACTTGCCCTGTGGGACATTGGTTTCCTTGAGTTGGCTATCACACTTGGCTGACTTTACATCTAAATACAAATTTCCACAACTTCAAATGTTCTTTCAGTTGTGTGTGTTGGAAACTTGTGGTTGGTCAGGCCACATTAAGTGGTATTGTTATCAGATATAGGTGCCTGGCATGGACTTCCACCTGTTTATGCCAGTTTTCCAGCTGATAATGCCTGGGCAGCAAGAATGTCAGCAAGGGCAATTGTTTCTGATATGAGTAGTTGTTGGTTTTTGTTGTTTTTTCCCTTTTATTTATGAATTGGATACTTTAATTGATGCATGTGTTCAATTTCTTGGGGGATGCCATACTAATAGGGATCAATAGCTAAAGTAATTATGCATTAATAGTCTATTATAGACACAAGGGCACAGGATAATTTCATTAAGACACACTTTCATACGTACATGCAATAGCTTGTATACATACTGCCACTGGTGCAGTTTCCTGGCCACACTTTGGGATGTTTGTCAGATGCCTGAGGACTGATAAGTGGCTGATGTTGGTGGCAAAGCTCAGGTGAGATTAATTAGGTCTGCTTGTGCTGTGGTTGGGTGTTTACTGGCTTACCTTGGAACATAAGAATGAAACACTTGAACTGGCCTGATGTGGTTGCCAGTATGGGAATGAAATTTGCTGACTATAGTGGCCAAAACCACCATTCCTAATAAAACCCACTGAAGAATGTAAACACCTGCTTTTAGTTTGTGGACAGCTGCTTTTTTGGTGGGCTGCAATAAGAGATTTTAAGTGTTGTTGATGGATTTCTTTTGTTTTGTCTTCCTGCAGGAGATAAGTGGGGGCATAGATGGTATCAATTAGTGGTTTTGTTCACACCTACCTGGTATCTTGGTCTGATGGTGTACATACCTGTATAAATGCATCTAGTATACTAGTGAGCATTTACTTAACCCTAGGCTATGGTATGGCTGCAATGTAGCCTGTCTGGCAATATATTAGGTGCAAAAAGTAATGCTGGAACACAAGATAACATGTTCTTTATAAAATAGAGAATCTTATGTCTACCTTGCACACAGTTTGATTAGTGCTGTAGCCTTTTGACCCTGTAAGCCAATTTGTCCTAAATAGCTTTCAGAAGACTGTAAAAGTCTGACATGGCTAAAACTATTTGTTTACACCACAATACTTGTATAGGGTCTGAGGATGCAATGTATGTAAGTTGTACCTGAACTATATTTAATGGTAGGAAAATGTCTCCATGAAGGTCATGACAATTTTCAGGAGATGGGAGGCATTTTCATGGAGGTAACAGTGTATACAGTCAAACAGCGATTTAGAGAGAAAAAAATTAAATAAGTACGGTTAGGCATGGGTACAGTTTTCAGGAGATGGGAGGGGGCGAAACCATTTTCATGGAGGTAACCCTATAAACTTTAAGAAATATCTTCTGATCAGGAAAGAGCTAAATACAGTGGAGTGGCTCACATAGTTAGTGCCAGTTCCTTTCTTTAACATAAATGATACGTATATCTCCCTAAAGTATTCTCAAATATGTTGATTTGACGTCCCTGAAATTTCATTTTGAATAAATTCCCTGCCTTAGAAATGTGAACCACTGAAATAACGAAGCACCATGGGTGCGAACCTTCAGCGTTACTAATATAACACTAGCTAGCTATTACAAAGACCAAAAGGATAATTTATTTGGGGTAGTGCCAATATGCATATTAAGTGGCTACAAGCTCATGCAAGTTGATATGTAAAGCTTGAGCATGTCTTTATGCAACTTGTGCAATGAAACGGTAGACGTTTATGCTGTCTTCATAAGAGAAGCTTAACAGACAAGCAGCACTCACCTCACCAGTAGTTTAACGGGAAACTCAAAGCACTCCGGGAAATTGCTGAGAATATGTGTAATACAAAACTACTGCAGGCAGCAAAGAAATACGGCGTGGCTATAGGGGGGCGTTACTAACAATCGCTTACGATCGTACCACCAAAAAATAACTTTTTCTGAGGAAAAAAATTAGTCGAAACAGAAAAAATTCTGGCACATTAAAGGGACTTAAAATGTCCAGTGCAGCATTTTGATGCTTGTTTCAATCTTCGGGAGGTTTGCCATCTTCGAGATCCGCTTTTTGTTGTGTGACAGAATGACTGACAGACAAGCTGAGTATTGTCACTCTCGCGCATGCGTGCTGAGGGTAAATTAGATATGCAGCTCTCTCTCCACATGTGTTGTTCAGTCTAGCAGATTTCATGAGACGCTACAAGTATGGCTCAAGAGCTTCTGGTTTTTGTGCTTTCATTCAAAATACATACAAGTAAAGTGACTTGTGAGACAAAAAGTTCAACAGCTGCTAGCAACCCTCCAAGAGCATGTGGTCACAATCAAACTGGTGCAGACATGCAGTCTACCCAGGCTGGGAGAGAGAGAGGTGGGGAGGGGGGATTTAACTTCCATCTGGTTTGCATGATGTCTGGTGGTTTTGTTTTCACAATGAATAGGAAGCTTATGGTTGTATGTTCTCACCACAAAGTGTAGCCAGAGGCTTTTCCTGATCACTGCTTACTCTAGCTATGGTGTGGTGTGTGGTGTGTATGGAGCTTTAGTGACTGCCTATTCATACACATATCCTTCACGTTAACCGAGTTAGCAAGCCAGTAATGGCATGGTTTGGCCATTTCATGAAGTTAGCATCACCGCTAAGTTGGTGTGACTATTTGCCGGTGGTTAGTCTTAATAGAATAGTCGTGTGAAGTACGGTGCTCGGGTTTAATGAGATGGGATGTCACTCAAGTGGTCTCCCATTATCCTATTCTTGAGACCAGTAATGGTCGGTCCTTGGGTCTCTAAAGCTTATTGAAGGGGAAGAGAAACGAGACTTTTCATTGGATCCCTATTATAATTGACTGCAAATTTAGAATTCATGGATTATTGCAGTTTGACTTGAACACGGTCGTATTATAGTCTTCTTAACTCACTCCTTAGTACATACTCTGGCTTTATAATACACACTATGACCTGAATTATCTAACCTCTTCCATTTACCCTATAAACCCTTTACACAATCATCATATTCCAATTCCTATTGCCTATAAGGTTTGTTGTTGTTTTTGTTGTCGTTTTTTGTTGTTGTTGTTTTTTAATGTGGATGTATCTTAAAACTAAACACTTAGCAGTATGAGTTAGTACCGTACTTATCTCGAGAGTCCACAAGCCAAGGGTTTGAATGAAATTATTGTATTAGAAACCTTTAGCATAATATGTAATGTATGTATAGCTATGACCTTGGTGCATGGACCCAAGACAGAATGTCATTAGGAACATCCCTGAAGTAATAATATCTTTCCTGGGAGTCACTATCCCCAGTATCTCAGCGATTTCCTGGGAAACCTTTGCCCTGTGGCACAGGCATTTCCTGGCAAATAGAAAGGAGGGTTCACTTTTTCAGGGGCAACTCTTCATTTTACCAAGTGCAGCACATTGGATAGATGACAGAATAGTTTATATAGGCCTCTTCTTTAGAAGAAACAATCAGTAACCGGATACCTTCCTGTTGCCGGTCACATCACAGTGCGTCAAGTGTTTGTTCAAGGAAACAAAATGTACTTACATATTTACCTGTTAGCATACGTACCAGTAGTAGTGGAATTGTGACGTATTTAATGTAAAAATAAATAAATTATTATTAAATTATTATAATTGTTTTAGTAGTACAACTGATGGCAACTGGTACGGTAATAGCCAAGTAAAAAACAACAACAAAAAACAATGTATATCTCCTATTTTTTTGGGTCCAGATATAATTACATATTTTAAAATAATTAAACTTGGAACGTTTGGCAACTGATTGATTGTTGATGGTTCGGCCCACACAGGCTACGTATAGTCCTAATTGAAGCACAATACTCTGTGTAACATCAGTTGCAGGAATGCTCTAGCCAGCCTGTCAGTGTCTCTTTGATGTGGGGCGTTGGCCAGACAGCTGTCTCCTGGCACTTGAGTATGTGTCGATGGCATTCCCTGATACTTATCAGGCGTAGGGGGAAGAGAAGGGAGAAAGGTTAAATGACAAGAAGTGATTCTCGAGGCAATTGATTTGCGGTTGGCTACGTTGTCTTGTTGGATTACCAGACAGCCTTTGAGAGATTGCCGCCACTCATGCATAGTAACATACATACGTGCAAATTCTCTTGCAACCGCTAGCGGTTATGCGCACCTGGCAGAGCCAGGATGCCTGTGCACTAAGCAGGCACTGTGAGCCATGCAAGCAAAGCTCCTGGAGCCGGGCTAGGAACTCGCAGGAGAACAGGCCTTTCCTCACAGCAAGTGGTGTGGGCACCCGAAGTCCCACCTGGACCATTGCTGTTTCATGAGAAAAGGCCTTGAATTTGCACCCCAGCAAATGCCAGACACCCAACACAGCTGGGTGGACTGGATGGAAACCAGATGGAAAGTTGCCTGAGTGGGGCTTGAACTCAAGACCTCAGGCCCTGAGCCAAATGACACAACCACTACACCACATAGCACACACGTTGTGGGTAAGATCTGTTTGAATGTTTTTAAGTTCGATTTCTTTCTCTGCTGACTTTGGAGATTTGTGAGGGCTAGTATTGGTAGTATTGGTAGTATGATGGCTAGACCCTTCACATACGAACTTACATTAAAATAAACTTACTTTTTAAAAATGAGTGAACTACTAGTTGTATGTTCAGCTAAAATAAATATATTGTGAGCAATGTTGTTTGTTTATTTGTTTGTTTGTTTATGGGTTTTCCTGCTGGAACTAAGTAATTACATAATGTTCGTACCAAACCACTTTTTTCTCTTCATAAATGGTATATCCAGTGATATTATTGTGGAGGAACTGCGTGCGATGAGGGATTCTTGTAGTGGTCATATGATTGTTGGGCACACATGCAAGACATTACACTATACCTACAATTATGAAGGATTGGTCCTTCAGAAGGAGATTGCAAGGTGGAATTCTTTAGTCTGAAAGATCTAGGACAGTGTCAGCCTCACTCAGGCAACTTTCAATCTGGTTTCCATCTGCCTCCCACCAGTCCACCCAGCTGTGATTGGGTGCCTGGCATTTGCTGGGGTGCAAATTCAATTCAGTTGCAATAAGAAGTATTACAATTGATCTGCATACATAACTATTTTTTTCCTATGGACACATTTTGTGAGAAACAACTCAACCAAACACTTTCAGCTTACATGAGCATTTGCTGCCCTTGGTGCAAGCTTAGAAAGAGTAGCATGTAATATGTGTAGATTAATGGAAGACTCTATGTAGTCACTTGTTTTTAATATAAATTTAATTTCTTCTCAACCAGTTTGGCATACTGAAGGATTTGTTAACCCCAATAAATTTTTCTCTGTCGTTGAGAATTAGCGCCAGGCTAATATGTATTTGGTGGTTCATTTAATTAGTTCAACGCATTAAAAACTTGGAGTCTGTTAGTCCCAACACCTCTTCCTGGGGCAACCATTGCAGAAAGACTCTCTAACTAACTTGGATTAGTGCCCACTGGTGAACAAACCATAAATTTCACAAATTAATTGCAACATATACATGTCAAGTTGGGAAATGCATGGATGGGCTTACTGGTTGATGTGCACCAACGATAAACTTTCACGAGTTTGGTCATAAAATGCATGCTTCATACTGGAAAGTTATAGTTTGGACGACCATCTGTTATTTCTGTTTAGAACCCGGAAGTTGAATCGTCACGGTGTGATAAGCAGGATGGACCAGAACAATGCATTCTAGCAACGGGCGTCAACGAGGCGCTAACGGTCGAAATACCCAATCCTGTCACACGTCTGTCTGTAATATCCTGTCCTTTGCACCCAGTGGGTACAGGGTTGGCTGACACTGTTTTAGCAGTACAAGAAACAACAAGAGCCAGGCGCAAGGTACTGACGAATGATTTAAATTCCTTTACTCAATATTACTGTGTATCGTGTATGCGTACGGTGGGGGGGGGGGGGGGGGGGGGGGGATACCGTGCTAATCAGAGGTGTGAACTGCTGCTTATCATTCTTTATTGAGTGCTTGACCTGAATTTCTCAATGGGCACGCGCACACATTTCTGTGCTGGTTTCTGGTTCTTGGTGCCAATGGGCGTAAAAGCAGCTGGCGTTTTGGCATAACTGTGTCATTACCTTTTGACCTGTCCCGTGGGCATGCCCATTCAGTGTTAATGGGGTCCATTTATTAATTGACTAATATAGATGAAGTACTACAGTGTATGTAATAACTTGATCTGATTTTGTATTTTGTATTGTACAGTAATTGAATTAGTCATTTGGCATCGTAATTTAAATGATTAGTGGTGGGAGAGTTGTTCTGCTGGGATATATGTATTGACTAATACAGATGAAGTACTACAGTGTATGTAATAACTTGATCTGATTTTTTATTTTGTATACAGTAATTGAATTAGTCACTTGGCATCGTAATTTAAATGATTAGTGGTGGGAGAGTTGCTCTGCTGGGATATATGTATTAGACCTTAGGTATGCACCACCAATGTTATCTTGCTGTTTACAATTATATTTACAAAATCACTACACTAAGTTTGGCTTTGGTGAGGGTTGAGGATAACTTGGGCACAATATTGAAATGTAGGATGTTTTAAATAATATATCGTTAATTATCGGTTGGGTAGACTAAGAAAACTGTTGTAATAATTGTAGTCATGGTAATGAACCTTAGACTGGATTGTACTGATTTTTTTTTTTTTTTTTTTTTTTTTTTAATGAGGCATTTCAAGGCAGTAAACTTTCATCTCTATTCGGACAACTTATTCTGTTCCTATTTTTCTAATTGGTGCCATACTGGGATTCCCTAGTTCGCCAAATTCCCAGGAAGAATCGAATACAATAGTGGTGGAACTACTTCTGGATCACTGTCGGTTCCTAAATTACTTAACAACATTATGTGTAAAAAGCTTCTTTGTTGCATGAAAATAGTCATCTTCCTTCCGTGTACACTACCTCCTGATGTATTTATGCGGTTGTAATTAATTGCTTTCCTCTTGTGCGTGGGAACTATTTCGACAATAATCTTTGACAAGTAACGACATAGCACTGCTGCTGTATCAATCAGCAAATTTGTCCAAAAGGGAATTTATCTGTCAGTGAATAGATTATATTAGCTATTGCACATTATCTGGTCAGAAATGAACACTAACTTGCACTTGGTCCCTGCAGCAAGCTATGTGGTAGAGTTAGAGTCTAATTCTGTAATTATATGTAGCTTCACAATTTCTTTCTCAGTCTATCTATTCTCTCTCTTTCACAGGCTTTTTTTAAACAATACAGAATTAAAAATAATTTGGTCGCCACTGGGAATCGAACCCAGGACCGCTTGCTTAACGCACAAGCGCTATTCCCTGTGGCGACCATTTATAAAGCCTGTGAAAGAGAAATACATCTATATGTGGCTGTCATCCTTCTAGATGCCCGCACAGACAGTGAGGAAGTGATAAGATACAATCCTGGCGGTGGCGTGCATTCAGACTGAAGTCTCCTCATAAGCCATGTGGGTGTGGGGGGACACAGTAGTTCATTCTGTCCGTCTGTCTGTCATTCTGTCTGTCATTCTGTCTGTCATTCAACATTCAAAGACTACTTCTCTAACTGGCTACAAACATCATACTGGATCACTATCATCACTGTCATAAATCAGAATTTTAATTTGCTGACACACAAACACACATACTCTCTCTCTCTCTCTCTACATGGCGAGCCACAAGTTCGCCGTGTCAGGACCCTAATGAGTTGTTGGGCCAACAAGTTGATGTCGTAATGGAGATGAATTCTTCTACAGTTCTTGTTGAAATTCCAATTTACGGCTGATTTGGTATCGTTACTAATTGCCCGGTAGTTAATAGATAACTCCATTTTGTACTAAATCCGGCATTCCCTTACCAGTCTAGCTATGTTCTAACAATTGTGATCTGAGGTATCCTGATGCCACTAGTTCATGATGGCTGCACAGCGCCTAACTAATGGAACATAGCAAGTGTCCTAACAGCTACGCCATCAATGATGAAGTGCATCACCTCACGAATTTGAACATGGGAATCAATCCTAACAACACAATTGGAGGGACTCTACATATAGAAGCCCTGCCCTGAAGGCAGGACACTACATTAGTAGCTGTCCCTTTATTTAGAACATAGCTGGTGTAGTTTTTGTATTGTGACAGAGGGACTTTAAATCTCTTAGTCCTTCAGGGAGGGATTCTATATGTAGAGTCTCTCCAATTGTGTTGTTAGGAACTGTTGCTAGGTTCTAAGTTAGTTCGGCGCTGCTCGCAGTCATTAACGACTGTTTTTAGGGTCCCTCAGGCCCTACGTGTAGTGCCCTCACTGCGCTTGGGACGTTACAATCAAGGGCCTTCAGGGACCCTAAATACAGTAGTCCCCTCTGAAGCAGCACCTAACTATTATGAAGGACCTAAGGGATTTAAAGTCCCTCTGTCACTATACAAAAACTACACCAGCTATGTTCTGATAAAGAGTAATTTCACCTATGGAGACCTGGAGATTGTGTTTTGATCTGTCGTTTATGATTACTATAGTGAAAGTTAATAACTTATTTCTGGAGTTTAAAATTGTTATCTTGTGTCAAATACGATCGCCTCGCTCGAGTTTCACAGAATGTGCATTGTCACAGTAAGGCCTGCCATTCTCGTTCCCTTCTGTCACAGCACATGAGGTAGGATCAAACTCACTATTACCAGTACTAAAATATGTGATAATTTTAAAGCAAGAAGAAAAAGTTATAAAATACATTAATGTGAATGGAAAATTAGGAGGTGGTGGCTTTTTTTTTTTTCTTTTTTTTTTTTTACTTAAAAGTAATGCCCCCAGGCATTTTGCCACACTATTGCCAAGTGAACTGAAGAAGAGAGAGGTCACTGATAGATTGCCATGACAAATCAGGTCATTATTACAGTTCTGCTGTGGTACTTCAAAGTAATACCACACTTTTCTTTATTAAAAATGACTCAAAAGTTTCAAAACAAATGAAGTGTCTTTAGTAGCTTGACTTTTACAGACATAAGGTGGGGAATGGCGGGAGGTAGACAGAAGTTGTCTTGCTTTCTCAACTCCTCACCAATTATGACCCATTAACATGAAAGAGTGGGAGAGGATTGTGGAACTTCTATATCTTAGCTGTCTGGGACCATCAGGTGGGGGGTTAGCATTTATTAGATTTGGCTGTCTGGCTGAACATCTTTAACTACAGGAACCATCATTATCTGGTCCAGTTGGACAGATGTGGTGTGTGGCCAAGTGATTATTTGTTATGCTAATTTCACACACACGGAATAAGCCAGTGTGATGGACTCACTCTCTGTTTCCTGTACAGCTAGCTGAGTGAAGTTCTTCCTGATATACTGTGTATTGTACTTGTAATGAACTCTTGTGATGTTCAACTCTTAACAGCAATGGTGGCTGCACTGTGGCATTGGTAATCAGCACAGAGCTGTAAGGCTTATAGCCTTAGCCATAGGGTATTGATTCAATTTTGCTTGATTCAATTTTGCTCATCTTGGTAATTGTTGGGGGGCATTGTTGTAATACTGTGACAAACATGGAATTTGTCACATGACTGATGCCCCTCCCCCCTTGAAGAAATCACAAGGAATATATCAAAAAGCAAAATTATGTGTCCAAAGTGTTAAGATAAAATTTGAGCGATCTTAAATAGCTTGGTGCCAACCTTTTTTTTTTTTTTTTTTTTTTTTCCCCTTTTTTTTTTCTTTTCTTTTCTTTTTTTTTTTAATAAAACTCACCAACCTCTGAGGCTAGAGAGAATTCAAAGTTTAGTTCCTGGAGTTCATCCTTCCATCATTGACCTCAGCACTGACATAGAGAGAGTTCACTGTATCAATAGGAAGACAGAAACGGACACCAACTCTCCACTCATGAATACTCGTTGGCCCACCGGTAATTACATGCTCCCGTGCCCTTAGCAACCTCATGGTTACCACAACAGCTTGAGCTCTCCTGCTATAGGCCCATTGATAAACACTCCATATTGGTAGAGTGGGGGGATGGGAGCTGCCTCCTCTCTGGGGATTAGCTGGTGGTCTGGTTTGACACTTCAAAGAACTACCACATATTGTGCTAGTCAAATGATTGGTAAATTTTACAACCACAGAACTGAATTATTCAATACATAATATTGGTATTTCTTCTGTCTCTCTTTCTTTTCTTTTTTTTGTTTTTTTTTTTTGTTTTTTTGTTTGTTTTTTTGTTCCCTTATTATTATTTTTTCTTTTGTGTTCCCTTTGCATTCTGTCCATTCAATCCAACTCTCCTCTCTTTACCCTGTGGTGGGATAAGAAAACAAGTGGTTGTGAATCAATGCAGTAGACCCAGTTTATGGAAGGAAGCCAGCTCATTGTGTTTGAATTCAACTCTTTCAAGTTATACACTGCCCACATTAATTAGGTACGAGGTGCTACTATGGGGTCAACAGAATCTGATGCTGGCATCGTGCTCCCAGTGACAACCAGAACTTGACGTTTTAATTGTTTATGCATCTATGGTTCAGTTCTCGTTAATTCTTAAGTCATTATATTTAGTTTTTAATCTCTACTTGGTAATTAAGACAAATTTCACTTATTTCCGTAACATCTGATGTCCAATTACTAACAGTGAACTGTTTTTGTTAAGGAATTTTAAGATAGGTTGTGCTAAAATGTTGAACTTTTGTGTGTGTGTGTGTGTGTGCGTGTGTGGTGTGTGTGTGTGTGTGTGTGTGTGTGTGTGTGTGTGTGTGTGTGTGTGTGGTGGCTGTGTGGTGTAGTGGTTGTGTCCTGGGCTCAGGGCCCTGAGGTCCTGAGTTCAAGCCCAACTCAGGCAATTTTTCCATCTGATTTTCCATCTGCCTCCCACCAGCCCCACCAGTCCACCCAGCTGTGATGGGTACCTGGCATTTGCTGGGGTGCAAATTCAAGGCCTTTTCTCATGAAACAGCAATGGTCCAGGTGGGACTTCGGGTGCCCACACCACTTGCTGTGAGGAAAGGCCTGTTCTCCTGCGAGTTCCTAGCCCGGCTCCAGGAGCTTTGCTTGCACGGCTCACAGTGCCTGCTTAGTGCACAGGCATCCTGGCTCTGCCAGGTGCGCGTGACCGCCTAGCGGCAGCAAGAGAATTTGCATTTTTTATTTTGTGTGTGTGTGTGTGTGTGTGTGTGTGTGTATGTGTGTGTGTGTTTGTTTGTTTGTTTAAACTTGGGTAGATAATTTATTAACCTTACCACTGCGAACATTTTTGATGAATTGACTCGTACACCACCGTAAAACAAACACATACACTTACATAACCACATTTCAACCGCAGTAATTGTGACTTCAAACAAAAGGTTTGACACAATCAGCAGAAATTAACCAACACCTCTCAGAATCTTATATGACTTGAACAACAATACAAGAAATCCCCCAGTAACTACATTAGCCGTTTCACTACGACAGGTGTGCCTGTGCGACACGCAGCAAGGTTTGTGGGGTTAATTAATTAACAGCTTTACGGTTAGACCACTAGACTATAACTCGCCCTGGCTTTGTCTTGGGTGTGCTATAAATAAAAATGATATTTTTAATTTGTTGGAGTGGTCAAATAAAGAGGGTGAGAAAATTAAGTGGGATTATCGTACACGACCAATGGAAGCCACCTGAAACATGTTTAGTCTGACCACTCTGTCCTGTGTTGAAACATGGACACTTTGAGATTGTCTGGTTAGTTCAGTTAGAATGATTCATTTACTATCGGTCCGCTGGATGCATCCCTCCAGTTACTGGCTCGATATTTTTTTATAATATTATTAAACTAACTCTGTTGACTTATTGATTGAAATTCTTGTTTGTTTCTGTAGTAGTGGCTTATTACCAGTAATACTGGTAAAATGTTGGTAATTATAGCATTGTGTTTATACAGTCAATAAATTAGACCAAATTGCTGAAAAATAACTGAATCGTTTCACTGTTATTGTTGTTAGTTTTGAAAGTACATAGTAAAATATGTAATCGTAGTAATATTTACTCATTTTGATCTGCAAATTTTTTAGCGTTTTATTACTAATTAAAAAAAAAATTATAGAAAAGTTTGGCAAAATCAAATTATCTGAATGCATTATAAGTGTTGCATTCTATACCACAAATTTGTTACAATTAGAATTCAAATTGTGTATGTGTTTGTCTCAGTTGAAATGCAAATATCGTAATACTATGAAGTGCAAACCATCATAAGTAGTTTGAAGTCCTTTTCCAAGGACAAGCCTTTGGTTCCCTTTTCTTTGCATAAGCACTTTGGAGAGCCACCATAGAACAAGTTATTCCCGGAAACCTTTCTTATTAGGGGTTGTTGGATGGCTGACACAGTGGCTTGTTATAGACAGGAAAACACCAGACCCCTACACACACTGGCTACCAGCTACAAGACCACTGAGGGGGGGAAGACAAAGGGAAGGGGAAGAAATGAGTGGAAGCCAATGAAGGAAGAGAAAGATGAAGTAATGTAGTCCATAAGCTGAGGTGGGCAGTCTGACCCACCCAGGCTTGGGCAGTCTGACCCACCCCAGGCTTGGGCAGTCTGACCCACCCAGGCTGCCTCCACTTTCAATTTATTTTATCTGTATTCATCTCTCTTCTGGTGTTCTTTAATTATCTATTTATACCTCATTTTATTTTTGGTTACAGCAATATGAATTTATATAGGCAATACTAATACTGGCGTTTTTTAATTTATATCAGTTATATTTCTAATGGTCTTAAAAATTATTTCCACCTGAAGTTATAAGCTGCAAGTTGCTTATATTAATTTTTTATGTGACAGTAGATTAAAATATGACTATCCTAATGCAAATAATGTAAGAGAAAAAAGGAAGTTGGGATTGAAAGATCTTTAAAATGTATACCTAGGAGGAAGAACAATAAGCTATTTGAATTATTTCATTGTAACTAAAATGGGAGGAACCCTTGAGGCATGATTCAGGGAAGGCCCAAGGTGAAGCTAGTCAATTTAATTCCTTAATAGCTGGAGTGATTCTGGTTAGAATAATGATGTTGCTGAAACTTTAACTTCAATGTTGTTTTGGTACTTGCTTTTTGTTGTTATTGTGATGTTTATTGTTATTGTTTTCACCCCAATCAGCTTACGGAATGCAACGTGTAAATTTTGTGGTTGCCATAGCATCAGATGAACAGTTTGTAGTGTAGTATTGGCCAAGTATATTCATGGGCTAGAGTGTTTATTAAGTATGTTTGTGTGTTAGTACATACTAGGACATATGTGTGTGAGTGTGTTTACACTTCCTATGCCCCCAATCCTCACATCCTGCTAGATAATATCTAATTCCTGGCAAGGAGATTATTGATAAGGAACGGAGCTTGCTCACCAGGCTGGAATGTGCTGGACTTCCAATGCTTGTTGCTGGTGGGCACGCTCAGTTTCCTGTTTACCTCTCTCAGTGAGGGAGCTGTGAATATAAGATTCCTCCGGTAGCAGCTGTACATGAAGCACACTGTTTCATAATTTCTTTCTCAGCCTTCTTATATTCATTAGATGTATTCCCTCTCTTTTACAGGTTATTATTAAAACATTACAGATTATATATATATATATATATATATATGATGTCACCAGGCCTGGGTGTGATCTCTGATACAGCCAAAATTTTTATTTTATTGTTTCTTGTTTAAAAAATTCGTGTGAATACTTTAAGAACACTATTCAATGGATCATAAAGAATATATAATAATATATAATCATACTGGAATTCATTGGAGATACAGGAACAGGAACTATGTGTGTCTTAAGGCTACCTCCACTTGCCTAGCGCCAGCATTGGCAGTGGGTGTGGCCAACTGACGGAATGTGGGCTGGGCTGGAAATGGTGGGCTTCCATTGCCCACATATCTTTATCAACCCAAGTCTGGTTGTGTTTGATTTAGAGTAAGTTCTCGTGTCTTGTAAGTGTATCATCATACGGACTAGCTGGTGAGAAGGAATCTCCACAAGTAATGCCTGCCATCTTGCAATAGTTCCAGTTTCTTGCATAGTAAGTACCAAATGCCTGAGGTAACACATCTCATGAGGCATGTGGGGAAGCCTTTGATCTCCCACCTTACGATCACCATTGCTAGGATACCAGTACCTAGTTGTACCACATCTCATTGAGCAATATCCTCTTCTAAACTTGAGTTTTGCTTTTTTGGACAGTATGTGTGTATGAAAGTGAGTTTGTGTGTATGTGTGAAATTGTGTGTGTATGTGTGTGTGTGTGTGTGAAAAAGTGTATGTGAAATTGTGTGTACGTTTGTGTGTGTGTACAGAACTAATTGTGTGTGTGTGTGAAAAAGTGTATGTGAAATTGTGTGTACGTTTGTGCGTGTGTACAGAACTAATTGTGTGTGTGTGTGTGTGATAAATGGCCATCATGTCTAAATAATGAATTAACAAGGACATATTGAAGTAGCGTCTAGTGGAACATCTGTTGTAATTTCATAGCGTATATTTTGGGAGGCAGTAATCAATCCTCGTACCACCTGGGGCGTCTTCACCTGTGTTTACTATTGTGTTAGTGGCGCTGGTTTTGATGTGGAGTTCGGGTCATCTTCCTGTCTTCTGTTATCAAGTTTCTGCTTCCATTTGCCCGGGCTTTTAACTTATTATACATAATATTATTAGTATAGTAGATTTACTTGAGTACATTTTATACTAAAGGTGAACGGTGTCAAATTAAAAGTAATTAGAACATGTAGTTAATTCTTTTGATCTGAGTCTTGTGTTCTTCTGAACTCAGTGAGACAATTAGTGACCCCATGATGACAAGTGGGCTGATTGTACACACACACACACACACACACACACACACACACACACACACACACGCCATATTTTGAACAAAATATCCTACTAGTTGTGTGTGACATGTGTATTTCAAAGCTGAGTATGTGAGCACAGGTAATGTATAATTGAATGTGACCTGTGTTCCACACTTTCCGTTGTCAACTGAAGGAAGTTTGTATTGGACTTGTTGGCAGTTTGCGAGTCTTTCAGTCAGCAAAAGTGCCAATTACGGGAGAAAGCAGCCACCAGGAACAAGATAGCAAGCTTGTCTTCCTGTGGGATTGTGTCAGAGGTGGCAATTTTGAGGAGGACACCTGTCCAGTCTTGTCTCACAAAACTATCGTGTGTATATATAATATACATATGCAAATTATGAGTTGTTTTAATAAGAGCCAGTCAGATTCATGTTGCCCGGGGCAGCTGCGTGAGAATTAATGTTACAATAATTTCAAATGTTGTTCTTGATTCTGATTATTTGGATTATCTCTTTTCCAATTTTTATTAATATTATTAATTGCTGGGGTTAGGTCATATTATATTTTTTCAAGTCTTTATTTTTTAATATCTATCTGAAGATTTAAAAAAGTTTCGAATCTTAAAACAAAGCTCTTATTATCTTTGTTTCTTGTAAGCGGTCCAGGTGGAATTCGAGCAGTTAGCTTCTCTAATTTGAGGCTTATGATTAAAGGGGCGGTCTTACAAAAGGGGAAGAACACTGAAGCATTTGGAGCAGCCATAAATATTCAATAATTTTACCTCATAGATTGTTGTCATCCAGTGTCTTCCTTGAAGTGGAGTGGTATCAAGTGAGATTGGATTTCTCTGTTAGCATTAGCTAGGTATGTGGATGATGCACACACATAGTTACTGGGTAAGGAATGAAATCACTACGAAAGGGTTTCATTTAATGAACAGTATCAACTGATTTCTCCTCATTTGGGCACTCCCATGCACTTGGCTTCACAACACAATTCAGAACTCCCTACGAGCGTGCATGATAACTGAGTTTGTCAGTTAACAAAGCCTGGGAATGCTATTTGAAATTTGTGGGTCACGTCTTTTTAGACACAGGTCCACAGACCTCGTGCACTATTTCTAGAACAAGTCAAGTCTCTTCTCCAGGAGAAGTACATAGCAACGTTGATTACTAGCTCCTCCCATTGGTCCAAGAAAGATGCCAGAAGTTGCCCATCTCAATCCATCCCATTATTACGTTGTCTGTAACTACAACTGCTCATGTGATCTGCTCCATAGGATTGATTATGTGATCATAGGATTGATCATGTGATCATTGCATGTGAGAAAAATGAACACTTATATACGAAGACGTTCTTTATCTTCTTTCTTGTCGTGTTTTTCATTGCTTCTGCAGAGTAGGGCATCTTGGGACTCCATGCATTCTCCATGTGCACAATCTGCCCTTCATGAAAACAAAAATGGAAAGGTGGGGAGAAAACCCTGCACTCGTGGAGAGTGTGTCATCTTTGTGAGCATGAAAGCTTCAAAGTAGGACAAACCTTTATTTAATGATCTCAAACTCTGCGCAGACGAACGTCAAAGTGGACATCAGCATTAGCAGCAATTAGCGCACTACTTATATCTGGGCGTGGCAGGTTTCTTACTTACTGGTCACCGCTTTAGTGCTAACGGGAACTAAATACATCTACAGTCTGCCCAGCCGAGCAATAACCAATACCCTATCACTGATGTCATGGGTTAATTAAAGTGTTTGGATAATAGTTCGGACAACTGAAGTTCTACTGTACTACTACTACTACTATTATTATTACTATTATTTTTAAGTATGTAACTGTAGCCCTCCTTCTCGCTCGGTAAGATTGAGGAGATGTGTTCCCAGTTAGTTTATAACAAGTGTGAACATCTTCTGTCACTAGGTGGCCTTTACAGCCGGTGCATGTCTGGTTGTAAAATAATAACATCTTAGCACTTTACCATTAGTGTGTTCTAGGTTGTAAGCTAATGTGAGTCAGAGGGTGTGAGAACACTGGAGGCTCAGATTCAACTCAGTGGGAGGTAGGACAACACTGGGGCAGCTGGATTCAACTCTGCCTTAGGGCAATATTGTCAGACTGTAACTGACGAGCGAGACACTTACAGGGGTAACACAAGTGAAAATCGGGGATGTTTGTTTATTTATATATATGTTTGGACGTATGTATGTCATTTTGTACTTTGACCCTCCGTATTTTTGTGTTCGCTCCGTGTTCGACCCCGTCCCAAACTTCACTAAACAGAATCCTCTGGTTTAGCGACCATTACCCGTATCACCTTAGAAATTGAATTGTTTACCACTTTGAATTGTTTTGCGGGTGCAGTTAAAACGCAAAAACTTATGGGAGCTCCATTTCTATTCGAGTTAGTGGCGGTGGATTTGTCACAGTTATAAGCCCTACTCAACAGCATTTACTTGAAAATTCATTGTCCACTAGACTTACCACGAAGGCAAGTCTTGCGTAGGTATGTTCAGTTGTGTGAAAGTATTGTGCGTTACAACTACTATTAAGAATATCACAAAGAAAAATTTAAATAACGTGACTTGATTTTGTTGCTTCTTTTTTCAATTCAAACAGTTGCGGGGAGCGGTTACTATGGCATTGAATCCCCTTTACCGCATATACTTAATTAAAAAACTCGACTTTATTTTAGTAGCTTGAGTGTTAGTTGTTTTAAGGCTCGCTCACCATTTGTGCTCAAGCACACCACTAGTATAATTAATTATACCACAGTTGCTGCGGTAAAACAATGTTATTCCCTGGTGAGTTTCCCCCTGTCGTTATGCAGGATTGGAAATTTCGCAATGGTATCTATGGTTAAAAAATAGTTAAACCGTGGCAACTTGCGGAATCGCTGGAATAAGACTATGAGGCTTGGTGTATGTATGTGTGTGCGTGTGGCGTATGTTTAGACTGAGACCGTGTGTATGTGTGTGTATGTTGACGTGTTGTATCCAAGTATTCTGCATGTGCCTGGCATGTGGGTGTGGCCAGTCTGACTGCGTGTCAATTAGTAAAGCAAGGCCTTTGAACTTGACCTCGTGTGGTCCATGGACCTAGAATGACAATAATTGATTCCTCTGTGAATGGGTATTAAGAGTTGGATCAGTAATCTTTGATACTTGTAAGACTGTGAGACAGAAGAGTGGATTTGGTAGCACAACAATAGTATGCCTGTGGTCTTGCTGGCTAATGGCCCAGCTGTTGGTGAACCACTTTCAATAGCTTGAAAATTCCTGCCAATTCCTGCTTACTGTTGCATGTACTTCAGGAGACCTACCCACCAGGCCACCATCTGAAAGTTGTGATGTGGGCAGGGTGGGGCCCTGGGGATTCCCCCTATTTTGACTAGTACCCAGGTATTCTGTGTGCTGATGAAGCATAGTCATTGTGATCTAATCCACTCTTTGGTTTCCTTTGTACACAGTTTATATGACAACATTCCAAGAGTCCATGTCAGCAGTAAAGTTGTGCACTCTGGATGTGTACACAGCCACCAATGGAGGCTGTTTAAATATACATAATATTACCCAACACTATGAGGTGGAAAACAATTTTAACACTGGAGGAAAGGGGGAGGACCATAACAAACAAACAAAAACAACAACAACAACAAAAAAAAAACTACAACAACACGCAAATGAACCAAAAAAAAAATCCAAAAGGCTCACCAGGTATGAAATCATCACCTTGAAAAGAATTATAGTTTTAATAGTACGCCTTTTCTCCCTCTGTAGCTCATAGCTTGCATGTGCATCGTAGGTGAGCTAGGCATTGTATGTGTTTAATTTTCAGATTTATGACGTCGCTATATATCCTGTGTAAGACAAGTTTGAGAATGGTTGATAAAACAATGTTATGAGGCGGCGGAGGGAGTGGGGGAGGGGCATTAGAGAGAGAGAGAGTCACAATTCATCCGCTTAATCACTAGCACATTTGGTAGTATCCATGGCGACCTTACTCATCGGCACCAGTCCTTGTCTTGTCATACGTGCGTGTGCTTGTGAGTGACAGGGTCACACCATGCAGGCGTTGATGAGATTGTCGTTTGCACAGGTGGAGTCGGAAGGATTAAACACCGGAAGGCTAAGATTGCCTCAGGCTGGCGGTTATGTAACACCTCTTTAGTAGCCAGGGAGAAAAAATGTATCATAGCTCTAGGCTCTAATTTTGCGGCTCCAACACAAATTTGCATGTTTCTAATAGATAGTATCTTTTGTAATTAAAAGCTACCTTTATGGTTAACCCAGTAGTAGTAGTAGTAGTAGTTGTAGTAGTTGTAATTGTAGTAGTACTATTTACTAACTGGATTATTGAAGTCTTACTCTCCAAGGCTAAATTTTTTTTAATAATAGCTACTAATTATTGGATTAATATTCAGTCTACATAGCATTGAATGTGATTTAAGGAATTAATTGTTCCATGTTGTCAAACTAACTTTGTAAAAGAGGTGTGTTTGTGTGTGTATGTGTGTTTGCGTGTCTGTATCCACATAGCTTGAGGCTCTCCCAGGAACTGCCAGGATAGGTAGGCAAAGTTGTTCCAACATTCCTGGAGTTGAAGGTCGTTGCTGTGGCTGCGCTCAGACGAGTCGAGACAGGACGTTTATAGTGAAGCCTCTGCAGGACCATAACTACCCAGGATGCGACTCACAAATTGAATGTGTGTGTGTGGTCGTGCACAAAAGCAGCTGAAAGACTTCCAAGGTCATAACACTGGAAGTGATCAGCTTCCTGTCAATTAAGACTACAATGTAGCAAGTAGTGGCCCACGAGTTGGGCTGGTAGAATTCCTAATTGTTTATTTAGCCACTTCTTAGAATTTCTAACAATGCTGTTGAAATAAACTAGATTTCCTGCTTTACTGGAGTAAGGTAATTATCATGAGAGAGAGGGAGAGTTGGCGTGGTGAGGTAAATTATTGTCAAGTCCGAGTCTTCCTTTGATGTTGTGCTTCATGTGCATCTTTATTTGTGTATATGCAAACACTGGAGGTGAAGCACTCAACCAATACCTAAAGTAGTTTTATTAGCCATTGATCATACCAACAAGCACTTTTGTAGAATTTTTTATTTTTTTTTTTTTTATTTTTTTTTTTATTGTTAGTGGCTGTTCAGATTTATTGTTAAGTACCAACTTGGAATCGATCCAGACAAATTGACGCACAAGACAAGCACTTTGTCACGAACAGGGTGCGACTGCAGCCATACACTCCATCCTGGTATCACAGTCACAACAGCAAATCGTCAAGCAAAATTTATATAAGCACACACAAATACTCGTACATACACACAGACGAAGGAAGACCTACAAATACAACAACACTGAATGTTGTTAACTTCCTGAGGCGAGGAATGTGCGAGTGGTGAAGGTGTCTGTAACGATTGCTTACTCAGCTTTTATTCGTGTGAGCGACCTTTGTCACTTGTTCGCATCAAGACCTTGTAGTTGTTAACAACGGTGCAAAAATTGGCGTCACCGTGAGGCTGTGCTAGTTGTAAGTATAATCTTTTTGGCATTTCTTTTTTGATACATATGCACGCACGTACGCACGCATGCTTGTCTTTTTGTGTCTTCTTGCTCGCACATGTGTGGTGGTGGTTGTGCAAGTAGGTAAGGACATAAAGCTCAGACACTCCATCAATGAACTTAGTCCTTGAAGTCATTCAAAGTATTTTGTGTTAACTGCTGTAAGAGTATAATGTATGTGTGTGTATATTATATACTTATATACCTATATATATATATATATATATATATATATAACCTATCTATCTATCTATTATCTATATGTGCTTATTGCACGATTAGCATACAATATGAGGAGAAATTTCATGAACATGTGTAAGTATTCCACAAGCCGAATGCATGTGAAAATAAAAGTGCAAGAGGGAAGTGTCATATTGTACGTCGAGTATAATAAATTGTTTATTATACAACACTGAATTTCAGAGGTGATTCTGCTGCACTTATGAAAATTCAGTTGTCCAGAAGTACACACGGCTGACTGGAACCAGTATTCAATATGGAAACACATGATGTGGAAATACTCAGGAATAATATCCAATGTATCGAGTATGTATGTATGGGTTTCTGAGAAAAATACTCAATGCATAAGCAAAGCATGCATATCTATGTATAAAGTTGTTTTACTAAGTGCTGATTCAACTCGGATGTAAACTATGTCTTCATTCTTGAGCGTTTGCATGACTTAACTTGCATGACTGCTTAAAAATAATTTTTAGGAGTTTCTGGTTTGGGAATATACTTAACTCGAGTGTCACAGCTTTGTCTTCATCTTGTCCTTGTTTACTCTCTTAGGTTACCCTTCAGGAAGTACTCGTAACTTTAGAATGAAGCCAAATGCCGTGAGTAGGCGTGAAGGGATGTGCGAATTAGTGGCTGAGGGTGTGTGTGGGGGGGGGGGGGGGGGGGGGAGGAGGGGTTGTTAATGTGGGCGAAGAGTTGGTTTTCCAAGTATTCAACTTATTAATAAAGTTTGACTTTAGAATGTTTATAGATTGCTTGGCAGGCTGTTGAGGTGATTAGTGAATAGGTGTAATTAGTATTTAATTATAATTAGGACTGATTACCTTTCAACAAACTGATGTTCACAGCTAGTTCTTATATATTAATTTAATATATAGCCTGAGGGGTGTCAATAGTGGGGTTTTTTCATTTCTTATTTCCATTGGGCTAAGTGGTGATATACATACAACAGCTACTATAGCCCACTAAAGCCTCAAGTGCTGGTAGCATTTCCATTACTTGAATATGCGCTTACTTATCCCTTCAGCCGTGACTTTGAGGTGCACCACAGGTAATTTAATAAATAGAGTTGAATTACACCCAACGCGTTATTCATGACTTGCCTCACGATCTCTGATTACTCGGCTGGAGAGCGTACTCTATCTAGATGTAGCTTGCCAACAGATCAACAACCCAAGCCAACCAACTGGCCATGAATGGCTTAAAAGACTACTATACACCATGTTTAGTCTACGGAAACAAAAACCAGCTGTGGACTCAATGAACTGTATGCTGGCTAGGAGGAAGAAGGGAAAAGAAATCTAATTTGGATTGTGTGTGTGTGTGTGCGCGTGTGTGTGAGAGTCTTGGGGTTGGCAGGATATGTTACTTTCAAGTTGCCTTCTTGTCCAAACAAAGGTATGAGTTTATTTCAAGTTGTGAAGAAACATTACATAGTCTTTCTCTGTTTTTAGTGAAAGTTTGACAAGATGAATTCCTCAAAGGTTACTCTCCCCGCTAAGTACACACTGACTAATGGAGTTAGATTTGTACAGTGTAGCATACAGTAAAGATGACCAATAACTGCACTATTTATACTAATATAAGCCAGCTATATCAGCCTGCTGTAGGACTACCACAGAAATGTCAAAATATTTCAATTAATCTAGATTTTTAAGCACATGATTGTAATTTGCACTGATATGTCGTATTATAATCCTCACGGTCTTACCATACTACAAGTCTGTCTTAAACTGTATAAATGAGCCAGAAATTGCCTTATTTTGGTCAGAATTAGTCTGTGGTATTATACATAAGTATAATTGTAAGCATATTTTGTTTTTACACTTTCAGCTATTGTTGTTTGCGTCTTCCCTTGTTTTCGCTGAAGCCTCACTCCTGCTTCCTTACAGTGCTAGACAACATGTTTTTTAAGACATTAAGAATATCTGCCAATATCCTTACAACTACCAGCACAAAACATTAAGGACATCCTGGCCATTGAAAGCAGCATGGTGTTGCTAACAAAATGTCCTTCCTGCGCTTTGTAAAGACTGAAAAAGATCATCTTCTTTTAACTGTGTATAAAGTCTTTGGTTTTCCCTTGTAAGCATCCATGTTAAGAAAAGGGGAAAACTTGCACACATTCCTGACTTCTTTAGTCTCTTTGAAGGGTTGGCATGAACTTTAAATGAAGCTCACTTGTGTTAGCAATAATGGATGACACATGTTGAGATGAGGTGAAATGGTTAAAGAAAAGAAGTATATGTTTGTGATGCACTTATACTGGCTGTGGTTCAACATAGTCCACCATCTTTGAGTACTCACTCCTAGTGATATTTGTGAGTATTCTATTGAGTCATTTCATCATTCCTCATTCAATCAAAGTATGTTTTCACGGATTAACTCGGCCGTCTTAATGAAAATCTAAGAGCTGTGCAGTATATGTAGGACACAATTAATGGATTCAAAAAAATATTAGTACAAGAGAAAATGCACAGTATTTTTGTTTAAGACTTATCGAGTTTGTTTAAGTTAATATGCCCAGGCTCCCAGTCCTGGTTGTGATCCCTTGACCTCATTCCAAGGACAGTGTGACAGTTATAGTAGTGGTGTGTGTGCAAGTATAGCTACAGATGCCATGGAAACTGGAGGGGCTTTCTCTCTTGTCACCTTGTGTGTTTTTTCTGATTCGTGTTGATATTTCTTGAAGGGAGTCATTTCAACGGCTCCTTGCTAAAGTGTTAATTATATTTAACAAATAATAGTTGGTACAACAAATACAAAATGTGAAATCTTATTATTCTTTATTATTACTATTATTACTACTATTATTACTACTACTACTATTATTACTACTACTACTATTATTATTATTATTATCATTATTATTACTATTATTACTACTATTATTATTATTATTATTATTATTATTATCATTATTATAATTATTTACTTATCAATGGATGACAGGTGTATGCAGTATCCCCTCTTCCTTCTTGTGCACACATGAGCCTCTCCACTGTCATGTATGTCCAGTGTGGTTGAAAGAGTGGTTATAATGGACTAAAACAATTTGTAGTCTTTATACAAGAACACCAAGTCATTACTCAACCTGTCATGGCAGGTCTCCTTCAAACCACAAAGGTGATATTCTCGTTCAAAAGAATGCAAGAATGTGCAAACACCTGTCGTTTTAGGTAGACTGTGCAGATAAATAGGTGTCCATTGTTAGCTTGGATAGTTATTCAGTTATTTGGAACATATTGGGAACATACCGGGCAACCCTGGCCTCTAGGAAAAAAAAATTTTTTCTTGGTGGGGGGTGAAGAAGGGTCTGGTGTGGTTTGGATGGAGGAGGAGGAGTTGCCATTAGCTGTGGTCTAATTGAGTCAGTTATGTGCTTGGTAAACCAGTCCTGAGTGGAGGCTGTGCTGAGGATGGGTTGATAGAGAAGTCCGAGAGAGTTAGTAGCCTTGTGAGACGGACATCATCCAGAAAAATGGGTCAGTGTATAGTATGCTGGTGATGGGTGGAGTCAGAGAGATAGGGATTGGGGTCCATTTTATATGTGTGAAGTTGCTCAAATTGGATCCAGCTACTTCAGGTGACCACTTTGGTGACTTTATGATCACTTCCATGCAAGCCTGTCAAACCTCAATGTTACATACTGTTATTGTCTCTTGAATTCTTTACCAGTGAGAAGTACAGGTGTTTTGAACAATAAGCTCTCCATGTGTTAGTGTGTGTGTTTGCATGATGCCATGCCGAGGTAGGTGTCCATAGAAATTAATAGCTACAGGCTACAATAGATTAGTCCCTCCCCCTCCCATTCAACCCTAGAACGATCAGTTTAAGATGACACACTTCAGCACTACTAGTTATGTTTTCCTTTTGTCCGACTTGCAGGTTCTTTCTTCACTCCTGTGTATGAGCTTATTGTGTCGGGATTATCTACCAGTTCTACCACAAGCCAAGTGATGCCGATATTCACGTGTGGTGGTGGCTAGGGCAACACAAGATGCACTCTGGTTCACTGGATACCACGATTGAATAAACTCGATGGATTGTTCTAGAAGCAAATAATTCATAGTTTTTGTCCTTCAGTCATCCCCACATGACTCTGTTTATGTCAGCAATTTTTTTCCTTCATATTTCCATTTAATGCATTGCTCCATACATCTTTAATAATACATTTTAACCAACTTATTTTCCACCATACTTTCTTCAACTATTTGAACAACTTTTTATTAAAAATTTTCTTGATATATTTTTTGAATATCACTCATCCCTGAAGTGAACGTATAAAGGAAAAAAAATAAAAGAACAGATGTAGTGGTCGGATATGAAACAAAATGAAACCTGGATTACTGAAGATGATTTAAGGCATCTTGTATGTTTGTGGAGAAAACAAACAAAAAAAAAAAGAATTGGAAGTGAAATGGTTACTCAAAAAAAATGATTGTTCACTAAATTCAAGATGTTCGGCAAATGTGGCACTTCAGGTGATGATCTAAAAAGGAATTTTTAAAGTTTTTTTCTTGTTCGGAAATAGATGGTAGACATGAAGGTGGGAAAAGTGAAGGTACACACCAACAGGGAGAAAATTATTGTTGAAGGGTGAAAACGACTAAGAATGCAGAAACGATGAAGACTGGAAAAATGGACAAGTTTTGATATGGATGGTAGGTTTGCGGTAGTGGAAGGCAGTGATCGACCAAAGGAGCTGTTTACACCTGTACTTGAATCAACCTGGTGGAAATAGGAGAGCTTCTGGGGTAGGACTGCCCATTTCTTTGGTGGTAGTAGGAAGGTGGGGAAGTCGAGGGAGACATTTGAGAGGTGGGGGAACGCCGGGATGAAGGAGCACCAGCGGGGCTGCTGGAGGATCTGAATGGAGGAGCGTTGAACTGTAGAGAACCGCTAGGAGGACTATATGGCCTGTAACTGCTGTAGGTATTGTGCGTAGAAGGGGAGGCCGGGACGTGAGAAGACGCGGACTCGGACCGTCTCATCAAGTTTGTCGGTACCGAGCAAACTGACCCGTCTTCGCCGATTCTGTACGAGACATCCCCAGGATCGATCCACATAGTAAACTCAACAGGCAAGTACTTTGAAATGTCCTGTAGACCGGTAGCTTTAGCAGCGTCGTTGACAATGGGGTCCATTTTGGAGTTGATTCTGATACAGCGATAGCCGCTACCCTTAGTAGGGTTGCTAACGTCCCAGTGCTCCCGGAATCTGTCGGACAACAATTCACTCAGTCGGACTCTAAAGGTCTGCACGAACTGCCTCGGTAGATTTCTAGTTTCGAGCAGTTTCGAAAATAGTTCACAAGCGCACTTCACTTCTTCCTTCATTTTTATCACGTCTCACGACACTTGACTGTGGAGTCTCTGAGAGTAAGTCAAAAAGTAATAAACTGAGTCTAGGTGGCGCTGGAGAGCTTTTTATTGACATCTGCAAGATGAGTAAGCCGTTAATTTGCGCACCGCATAACATATTGCCGCAAAACAACACGTCACGATTACATCATCCATATTGTGACCAATCGCTGCGAGTGAAGGGCGTGACGTAGCCGCAGCGCCCCCAATTCGACGTGGAATTTCCACTTATTTCTCCCTCTCTCACAACCCGCAAGTACGGTAATTTCCGGCTGCGGTTAATAGTACTCTGGTCATCGGTATGAGGAAGTTGTGGTGATAAGTGCAGAGAAACCTAGCACAATGTAGTCTGTCATTCAATTATATTCACCGCTTGTACAGGGTATTGGTACCAGTATGACTCTAATAAGGACACTGAAGGGAAGGGTGTAACTGTGGGTTGGCTTGGAGCATACATATGGGTGTAACTTGGCAAGGCTTTAGTGTTCAATATATAACTGATATTCCAATAAGCTACTATTGAGATTTGAGCTACCTAAGTAACTTGAAAACTCCTTAGCAACCAACAAAGAATTGAAACAGATTCCATAAAAAAGACTCTCTCGCAAGTCAATCAATGTTTACTAAGAGTTGTGCTAACCACAAGTCTTGACACTGTTGTAAAGAGAATTGAATAGGATGGTGTATGTAAGATGATAAATGATTGAAAGAATTTGCCTTAGAGTCTAGAGTCTCAATTGTGATAATATCTCATTGTGTAATGTTTAGTTGAAAATGAATTGAAAATGTATGACCAAGTTAAAATTTACTTGCATTCAGACAAGAGAGTGTCTTGGGACTGATCATAAATTTACAGCAATTGCAGGTTTGATGCATTTTATGATGAAAGATATAAATTAGCTTCCTCTATTATAGCTAATTAGTTACATATTTTTAGTCCGTGTTTACAAATCAAATACGACTGTTTCAACCAAGTTGTTTAAATTTAACATTAGACCCTTCAATTTGTTCATAGATGTCTACAAAAAAAAAGTTTTTCTTGTTTTTGAAAATAGTGTTGTACTAGTGGTGATATCCCAATGCACTCATATTATAGCATGCGTTTGTCTGGATGAATGAATATACTATATGATAATTAACTTTTGAAGTGGTAGCTATATAGCGCTTGAAGTGCTGACTCGGTCAATTATTCTCCTCAATGTATATTAGGTTTTGTTTCTGGGACTTATTTTTATACCCTTAACGGCAAGTTAGCTCTAGGGTAGAATGTAGCCACAACACAGCAGCAGGTATTTTCATTTCAATGTATTACTTCAGCTACTTTGCTAAGCTCATTTAAAAATTCAAGCAGGTTTTTTCATTAGTGTTATGCAATTGAAAACTGGAAACAACCCAATTCGTCTTGTACATATCAAAAGGGCATAGCTAGATTTACATTTTTTTCTTCTGTTCATTGCCTCTCTAAAACAACTAACACATAATCTCTATCAAGTTACAGCGGGGTTGTGTCGTGTTGACATTTCTAACATGGTGTCTCAGCTTGGAGGATAGAATGTAGCTGACAGCTGTCCCTCACTGGCCAGCCTCTAGCTGGACCAGACCTTGGCAACAAGTCCTAGCAAGGAAGATCCTTTGTCAAGCATGTGTCCACCACAATTAATCACACAACCACTTCATCGATGGTCTGCAGAGAGTATGGTGGTCTGGAGCTACAAGATGATAAAGCAAGAACAATGGCAGAGGTATGAAATTTATGGGAATTGCCAGGTTTCATATCTCTATAACCACGGGTTCATGATCTTCTTAAAATGGTAAGGTATGTCCAAATTAGGATGCCAGTTTTTTTTTGTTTTTTTGTTTTTTTGTTTTTTGCCTATGCATGAAACAGTATGGTTGGTACATTTATGTGAGTTATTGTAGTTACTAATCTGACACATTTAATCTACTACTCATTAATTGGGATTTAACTATATGCACTAATTTGTCTGCACTGATTAAACGCCACTTCATTTTGTTATGAAGCCATTTTTTTTAGTTACTATATTTTTGTTGTTGTTGTTATTGTGTTTTTTGTTGAGAGTGTGCAAATTTGAGACTTGTTTATCAAGTATTTAGTCTGCCAAGTGCTGTTGTTCTTACTTTTGGAAACGTCTTCATAGAAGAACCCAGACAGGATGCTTCATGGCTTGGTCATTTAAAGGGAAACGCTTCAACAGAGAAACAACAACAGTGAGGACTAACTCTGATGTAGGCTTGTAAGGAGACGGAGTTGGTTCAATAAGAAGTCTTTCTTAAGAGATACAATGATGACAAGGTAGGTCCTGACAATAGCCAGTTACACACACACACACACACACACACACACACACACACACACACACACACACACACAAATGCACATAATATGCATACACACACTCCTACTCACTGGTTGCAGCCAATGCTTCGTAGATTCCTTGCAAATGGCTAGTAACCCCAGTGACTGGATGACTGAAATCTCCCATGAATTATGCAAATTGTATTATAGTTTTTGTTTTTAAGCTATAATATTTGTTATTGCTTTTTTAATTACTTTTTAGTAGCTTTATTTCTATTTATTTTATTTTTTTTGTCACTTTTTATTCTTGCTTTCTAATGTGAATTAAATTTTCTTTACACTTATATCTAATTGTTTAGATTGTCAAAATAAATATATATTAATTGCTACACAGTAGATTATAGTCCACAAGGTAGCTGCTAGCTGTCCACAAACAAACATGGCACCCATCCAGACTAATGAATCGTGTTCCACGACATACAATTAATATCGATGTAAGAGAAATAGAATGTCTAATTAATTGAATTAATAACTGGCAAGACACAAAGAAAGGTTTTTTACAGTAAAAATCAGGAGCATACTTTGAATTTTCCTTCAGTGAAAGTACAGTAATCATAATTTAAATAAGTAAGGGTGAAGTTATGGAGACACTCCTGCATTAAACTGAGTGCCTAATGGATTATTTCTGACTGTAGTTAGCAATATCTTCTCACGCATCTGCTCCTGTGGTCACGGACACATCCCCCAAATCTGGCAAGCTCATGCTACGTAGCTATGGGTATGCTGCCAAAAATGTGACCGTTAGTAGCAGCTAGAAAACTGCAAGGATGTTCTGTTGACCACAGACTGTTGTGCAATATGGACAAAATCTTTATCACTGGCGGCATCAAACAGTAGCTCTTGTTAGAAACGTATCACTCTCTCTTCATAATCAGTTCAGGTTTCGGCTCAACACTCCATTTTATGTTGTCTGGGAACTTTGTAAATATTTTCACTCAAGCATGAGCTCAGTTTGTTGGCTGTGTTCAGGCTCGACGTGCTGCAGTCTCAGATGTCAAAAAATGATAGCAATGGCCTGGCATGCGTGGGGTTGTCAAGGCCTGCCCCTGCAACTTTATGCTGCAGCAGGCTAAGTAATCATTGTATATTTTTTTCCCGGTTTTACATGACTGGTATAAAACAATTGTTTAAATCAACTCATGTGAAATGTATGACATGTTTGTTCAATTGGTAACTAGTATTGGTTGATAATACACTGCAAGAATGTCTTCATTAAGTCAGTGCTTTTGTTCTAAGCTATTTCCCGTTATTTCTTTTGTTGAACTTCTTTTTAAGTTTTCAGAATAGATCAATAGCTAGGAAGACATATATTCAATTGCATGGGAAATTCAAGATTTGTAAAAGTATGAAAATTCAACAAGAACAACAGAAAGAGGGAATAATGTGTGTGTGTGTGCGTGTGTGTTGTCAAGACGATGCCCTTCACAACATTGTTTGTCCTATCCGGTATGCTGTTGGCCGACACAAGGAGTTGTAAGAACTTGGATTCATGGCTGCCCTAGACATCATTAGAAATGATTGTCTGTAGAACACAGGAAGTATTGACACAGTGTGGACAAGGAAGTTTAGGATCTTGCTACATACATGCATACATACATACATACATACGCACGTACGTACATACATACACACACATAATATGTATACGATTATTCACAATGGGGTTTCATTCTAATAGAATACACCACTTCCCTGTAATCTCCCACCATTTCTGCTATATTCACACTAAAATAACTGGTTTGGACAGAGTTGGTCTTCATTTGCTGTTTGGTTCCTTTGTGTGGGTTTTGAATGAATTAAAGTTGTGGCTAATGGTTGACCACCTTAGGTCTCTCTAACAGTTAGACCGCTGAGTCAGGGGATGCCCTGGCCTGGGCAAAATAAACACCTTGTGGTGGGAGAACACGCCACATGAATGGGAAGGAGATGCCAAGGTTGAATGAGACTATCAAATGAATGGAAGTGTTATTAGACGGTGAGGGATGTGACACATTTTTTATAATCTGATCAATGGGTTTAGAACATAGTGGAAGTAGTTTTTGTATTGTGGCAAAGGGATGATAGCCTAGAGAGGGATACTATTAAATTACTTACTGTGCTCAAATTGCGTTGTTTACAGGAAAAATAGATTCGTTCAAACTTCATCAGGAGGTGCACTTCATCGTTGATTCCATTTAGAGCAGTCGCTACGTTCTAAATTAGTTATCCACGTGCAGCCTTCGTTAACTAGCTAGGGTGTTTTTTTTTTAGACGCTACAGCATAGGGCCTTTGGGACCCTAAAAGCAGTAGTTCCCTTTGAGGCAGCACCTAACATTATAAAGCACAGCAAGGCAGAAAGAGCTGGAAGGAATTAATACAAAGATGTGTGTTTGAAGGTTATTTTTGTTCATTTATACCCTCCACCACTCCAACCCCTTTAATTACTACACAAGTATAGCTACTTTAATTAATCTAACTTGATCTGTAGCTCAACTTTGCAATGTTTTGTTTTCTGTTGTGCGTAGATGTGTGTTGTTAAGGTGCACTCAGAATGGCCGTATTAGCAGTCACACACACACACACACACACACACACACACACTGAAATGTGTTAGAGCATGAACCAGTAGCTAATGGCAGACTGCTGCTGGTTAAAAAACAACAACTACATTTTGGTGTAATCAACATGTCTTTGACTAAAAAATCCTATTTTTAAAAAGTGCTTTAAAGTACTTTAATGTGCTTCAGTTGTTGGAACTAAAAGTGCTACATCTGCAGTTTCATTTAAGAGGTTTGTGTATTGCTACGTGTGTATGTGTGGATTTGAGTTTTCATATTTTATATAGCTATGTATAATTAGGTATGGGCATATGAAATATTATTGACTTGTTGTTGTTAATCCATGTTGATGCCACTGACTAATTGTGTAGCTATGTGCATTACACTTTAGACACCGTTGTACGTCTGGTTATTCAGAAACAACACAATTACTCTTTTTCTATAGCACACTAAGCTCTAGTGTTATTAAGAACCAGGTAATGACTATAATAAACAAATTCTTCTTTAATCGGGGTGGTAAACAGACATGTGAATAAAAATAATGGAGATGAAATTCAGTGGAAAGTGTTTGTTAAACAAAAGTAATTTATCTACTTAGCTGTCAAAACTTTCATTTCGTGGCTTAGCAGTTTGTACCTTGAATGTAAAAATTGACTTTTGCTAGCTAAAATCATATACTGAACGAACAAAACAAAGAGTTGAGGATCAAACACACACACACACACACATACATACGGAATCGTTGCAACCTTTCTTATTCCTTTTTTTTTTTTGTCATGCATAGATAATCTCTAAATGCACTCACTCATTCTAAAGCGTTTGAGTGTGTCATTAGATGACGGTTGATGACAGGCAAGGCATGACTGGTTTGTCTACAACACAATCTCGTCAATCTGCCTCCATTGTCATGTTCCAGAAGTAGCTACATGTGTGTGTATGTGGGTAGCTGTGTGTTGCATGCACGAGAGGTAGAGCGTGGACAGTGTGCAGTCCCGAATGGGCCACTGAGAAGATAGTCACTACAATACCGGCATAAGATGAGTGTATTATAGTGCAGTCTCGAGTGGCGATACACAAGATAGTAGCTATGCCATAGTTATTATAACTTCTATTTCAAAGCCAAAAATAAGATTTATTTCCTATAACCCCTCCCCCTCCCCCCCACGCACACACACATCCCATCATAAGTCATAAGTAGTCTGAATCCAAATATTTTTAATCTTGCATGTTAACAATGGACTGATGTATGAATGTAGAAATTAGTCAAGCTAATTTAATAATCATAAAACTTTTCTTCCCTAATTTTTTCTGATAAATTGGTTATATTGGAAGGAGTGGGCGGACTATCAGGAAGTGAGACAGGATTGCCATCAGTGAGAGAGAAATTATGCGTGAAGAGGATGTGGTTGTATGTTTACGGTCGTGTTATTGTGTTTGTATGATTGATGTTTGTGTGTTTGGTACACCAAAATCACACACACACATCCACACACATGCGTGTTTGTGTATTTCATGTGTTTGATTGTGTATGTGTGTGTGTATGTACGTGACAAGAGTGCATATGCATCATCAACGGATTAGGTTTCTTTGAACACGTGTGAAGTGGTGACTACAACTAATTTTCTCAGTTAAGCAGCCAAATTATTTATATTTATGACTTAAGCCTTACAGCTTATTGGGCGTGTGAACAGACAGAACTGCTATTATTATTATTATTATTATTATTATTATTAATTTGAAAATTCTTCTGTGACTAGGTACACTAATTAATTCCATATAATATTTCACTAGTCATAAATACACAAACGTTTCAACCATTTTTCAATGATCATCATCAGTGTGTGTATGCTTATTATTATTATTATTATTATTATTATTATTATTATTATTATTATTATCATTGTTATTATTACTATTATTATTGTTGTTGTTGTCATTGTTGTTATTATATTATTATTAAACATTATTATCATTTTTATTACTTTGTTATGATTTCAGTCAAGACTAACTGAATCTTCAAAAGTCTCTTTGTTAACTGGCTTCCATGTTTTTTCCCATCATTGTTTAATATTAATACCTCTATTATGTATGAATGTCCATACACAAGATACGATACACACACGTACACACAAACATATGTACAAACACACATACACGCTCTATTGCATAGCAATGCTGTGTTCTTATTGATGTATCCACACAAACACACATACACGCTCTATTACATAGCAATGCTGTGTTCTTATTGATGTATCCACACAAACACACATACACGCTAAACGAAGCTGTCTCAATTCACCCGTTGAACCTCAAAAATATTGGAACAAATTGTCTCCCATTGTTCGACATCTGTTCCATTTGTGCCCCTCCCACTCTTCCTCTGTATATAGCCCGTGCCACAACAAGCACTTGATAGTGTTTGACCAGTGGGAGTGAAAACTAGCTCCTTCGGCTTTTACCGAATAGCCTGAGGGGAAACGATGTGTGTGTTGTCTGTACCTCTAATGGAATCAAAGCGTGTGCATGTGTGCGTGTGCATGCCTCAGACAGCTTTATGTGTTTGTGTGTGCTTGTGTCACCCCCTATATGCTGATCTGTGTAGACTGCTTCATCACTTTAAATAAATGATTTTTTTTTCTAGTATTGGTTCTGGAATGGAATGTTTGGTAATAGAATGGAATGGTAACAATGGTAAAGTGGATTCTAACACTTATTAAAATAACATACTGTTATTAATGTTACATTAATGCTTGTTTAACTGATGTGGGTTTGACACAATTAAAGGAAAGGGGAATTTATTACTTAATGACATAGCTATATCCACAGCCCAATAAATGTAATTATTTTAGGATATTTCATTAGCACAGATTTGAGTAGTTTTGCTGTATAGAGATTGTGATCTCAAGTTAGGCACTTGTGAAATATCAGCCTCAACAGGATATTAGGAGGATGAAATCATCTGACATGAGGCACTACAATGTAACTTCTAGGCCAAGTGCTAAGCCATTTGTGCCAATTTGTAAACAATTATTGCCGTGGTTATTGTTAAATATACGAACTACCTGAGATTAATATGTTTTTAATTATTGTGAGTATGTTTAGTAATAGCTGTTTAAGTGAATCAGTGCATGTTGTCTGGGGAAATATAAAGTTTTGCAGTTATTAGACTCCTTAATTACAGGAGATGCTCTCTTTTGATTCTTTCAGAACTAGACATGGGGTGAAGTACTTTGAAAAGTGTTTGGGTACTTTACAAGTACTTGTAAATTTGTAATGAGTGGACGTATGAGTACATATCAATGGTCTCATACCCTTACCTCGCTTGCGTACGTTAAAGGTCTGGCCTGGCGAGAGTTTATCCTTAAGGGTACTTATAGTACGAGTACATTGGTCTTATACTTAAGTACTAATTAAAGTACATATATGATTTGGTTTCAGGAAAGCTGGGCAAGCTCACTGCTATCTTCATAGGTCTGACCTCTTCCAGGAGAAGTAAGAGGTTGACCAAACTTAACTTCAAAAGTACTTAGAAGTATTTGCCAAAATGGGATGTGCTTAAATACAGTATGCATATTTTACTAATTTACCAAAAGGATTTGAGTGTTTCATGAGTACTTTATTGCTTGTACTTAGTGTGCTTAAGCACGATAATGAAAGTACTTCGCTCCATATCTGGTCGGGACATGATCATGAGTTATGCTGTCATTGACTTATTTATAAATAGTAAGGATGACAGAATTCTTCAGTTGTTTGCAAAATTTTAAATATGTTGTTGTTGTTAGGCGGAATGGAATCTTATTATACTTTTGAGGAATAAAAATTTTTTTTTTAGAATCTAACACACACACACACACACATTTACACAACAATGAAGTTTTGTCAATGGCCAACCACACATACATGCATGCAAACACACACACAAACGAATACATTCGCACACAAACACACATTTTTGAGCTCCTATCCACTTTAATCAGCCCACCCCTAGACTAATGAGATGGAAACACTTTTCCTCATCTGTGCACAATTGATTGCACTTGGAACTTGTTCAAGCTGGGACATTTCGTTGTAAATGATTACAAGATGACAGATCATGACTCACAGCTATCATACTCCACATCAGTGCTATCACAGTGACCGGTGAGCTGCATCGAGCAGGATACACAATACGTCACGCACACGCAAACAAGCATGACATACGTACGTGCGTCACAGGATGTGTCGGCGTGGTGACCAAGCAGGAACATACCATAGAGGTGATCCCTTCTTTGATCAAAGCAATCAGCTCAGAAGTTAGAAGAATAATCTCAAGGAAATTTAGATTTTTTTAATATTATATTTTTAGCATGTAGCTAGTGATAATTAAAAAATGCAATCTAATATTTCAGTTGTAATCCACAATGTTCAACACTTACTCACAAACAATCCAATTGTTTGTTGTTGTTGTTGTTGTTTTTTGCTTTTGTGATGTTAAAAGCATACACCTAAAGAATAGGTGATAACTACTATTATTATAATGATAGTAATTTTATATAAGAGTGACTTATTATATTAAGTGTGATTATAATGGTAAGGGGTCATCAACAATTGAGACTTCATAAAACACGTTGTTTCCATAATAGTTCCGAACTTCATTAAAATTACTTTTGTGAGCTGGTGTTTTGACCTTTTTGAGAGTAAACTCTAATCTTTTAGATGTATTCCCTCTCTTTCACAGGCTTTTTTTAAACAATACAGAATTACCAACGGGAATCGAACCCAGGACCGAATAATTTTAATTCTGTATTGTTTAAAAAGCCTGTGAAAGAGAGGAGAATACATCTAATGAGTAAAGAAAGAGAAAGAAATTGTGAAGTGATAAACTCTAATCTTGAAATTTACCATCAAAAATTGGCAAAGTTTACACCAGCTACTTAAAATAATGAAATTGCAGTTAGCATCATCAGATGATAGCACATGTAGTCATACGTTGACTTGAGAGACCATTCTTACTTGCTTACATCGCTCTAAAATGATATATTTTAATAGCAAACTTAATTTAATTAGTTTTAATTAACATATTGGCTGTTAGAATGAGAACATTTGCTATTATAATTTTTTTCAGCCGAGAATGACTGAATCATGACATTTTTAATTCGCAACGAGTTGTTATTTATTCATAGTGACCTGTCTACTATATACATCTCATTATCCAATAGGGAGGGAGATTTTTCTCTATTATACTAACCACTTGTAAAAGGAGATTGCTTATGCAAAGAAAGGCCATTTACAATTATGTAGGGTTAACAAACTTCTTTCAACTCTGAGCTGGCCTGGACAAGTCCCTGTCTACATGTGATTTGCCACATGAAAGAAAAAACCCCCACACAACACACATACACACACACACATACACGGCTCCTGGCAAACTGAAAGTAATCTTATGGATAACAATTACATCTCACACTTCCGTTGTCGTGACAATACAGTGAAATACCCTCTTCCCTTAGAGCATGTGAACCAATAACATTTAATTTACCAGTAGGTGCTATAATAAACAAAACATATTACGATATCTAGTGTCACCCGCTATGGTGACAGCACTAACGCCCACTGACAAGTATCATGGAAATACAGTACTGTATTATTCCTGCATTTTTCAAGGAAAACGCAAAATGTTTTGAGTAAATTTCTCCAATTGTCAACAAATTAGGACCAAATAATTAGTCCTTCATGGGACCCGACTCGATAATGTGGTGGGCCCCTATGGTTAAGGTAGCTTATTAAAGGAGATTGGGTATTCTTTCACCGACTAGTTTCCACTCCAGGCTACCTAAAATAACACAAACCTATTGTTCATATGGCACAGTCACGCATGGACTATGTAAGAGGGCAATTTATCTTGCTCACACCTTTCTAAAAATGACACCTTGCTATTTTTAATTCTCTACTGCAATGAAATGTTACTGAATGGTGGTTTTCAAATGAACCCAATTATGTGATGGGTCCCTATTATTAGTTAGCTTATTATACCACTCCACTGCCACACAGTTTGTAAACGTCCAGTTAAGTCACAGATCCATCGATACAAAAGGTAACAAGAAGGTACTGTATATACAAGTTTCCATAGTAACAAAAAAAAGGAAAAAAAAAGGAAAAAAAAAAAGGTCAAGAATAAAGGATGCAAAAAAAAAGGGATCAAAACAACTAACAATTGAAAATAAAATCTGTGAAGTTACAAATAAATCAAATGTCCTCTTTTAAATAACTTCTAGTGAAACTCAACAATTGAAAATAGCAGATGCAACTACAGCAGTGATTGCTATTGAAGAAAAAAAGAAAGAAGAGAAAGTGAACGAGAGAGTGAGAGAGAGAGAAAAGGTGCAACGCAGCACTTCTGAAGTGCAGGTTTATTGGGTGTCAAGTTTGCGGAAGTAGAGAGAGGGGAGGAGTCAAGATGAAGGCTGAAGATGAACTGTGGCTTTTGCTGCCATGGGAAACCATTTGAAGTACTTGGCTGGAGGGATGTACTTGGCTGTCACGAGCTTACCTGCAAAAACACAAACGACTTACTTCATTACAAGACTAACTTTACTAGAAAAGTTATTCCATAAAAAAGAAAAGAAAAGAAAAAGAAACAACAAAAATCCACACATGGTAACAAACCAATCACCACTAGTCCATTATGATTGCCAATCAGTAAGAATGAAATGGATATGGATACACCTTTTTTTTTTTGTATTATGCCCCATGTTGTCATTAAAAAAAAAAAAAATAAAATAAAAAAAAATTCACCCACTATACCAACTCATTGGAGGTCAAACACACGCCAGTTGCGGGTCAATCACGTACACAATTAGTTTACCCTGACTGACCTTTGTACCAGCCTCCATGGAGGACCTGGTATGCTCCTACTGCCGACTTCAAGCTGTCCATCTTCAGGTAAACACATCCCTGCACAGGATAGCAAAAACACCAGCTTACACTATACATACCATATAAACATGTTGTTGTTGTTTGTGCTTTCAGTCTGCCTCAATCTATTCTTAAATGATTCTTAGTGCTGAAAATTTACACCAGTGGTACAAGATGTTAGGGAATCATCATTAGTTGAGAAATAAATAAACAATTAAATGGTCCAAGCGACCCTTACCACATTATATTTAATTCTTTTAGTGGAACCACACCTTACCCACTCACATAAGTGCTCCTCTTGTCCACACTGATGTGGACCACGCCCCCATGTGGGGCACAGCGATCTAATACAGAGTCCTCTAGTTCCTTGATCTGCTCTACACTCATATTTCTACACACAACAACGACAACACAGACATTAGTGGGGGAGAACAAACAAATAAAAAACCAAAAACCAAAAAAAAAATGGATTCTACATCACACATGAACCAAAAAATGAACAAAAAAAAAAAAAAAACAAAAAAAAAAAAAAAAAAAATTCTACATCACATGAACCAAAAAATGAACAAAAAAACAACAACAGCAACAACAAAAAAAAACAAAAAAAAAACAAAAAAACAAACAAACAAACAAAAAAACAACTAGCAGATTGACCACACCCACCAACTCACTTCACATATTCAAACATATTCTTGAGCCTTAAGCACTCCGATGGTGAACCGTTTGGTGAGTTTATCCAGTTATTATGACCAGTATTCCTACCACTGTCATCATCAAACGTCGTTCCTGCATACCAATTCTTATTCCTCGAGGAAGGAACAACTTTCTTAGCTGACGAGGACTTCTGTCCGTGATCGATGGTATCAAATGGCTCCTCCGTGTTGGCAGCGATCTCCACGGAGATCCATCGCCACACATCAAACTCCTCCCCCGCAATCTGCTGCTGCTCCACGCGAACTCGACTTTCGTTCTTGGCGATGTAGTTACATGCCTTTTTCCAGACGGCCAGCTTGCTACTCCTGAGGGAAGAGAAAACCAAATTAGTTAACGGAATTGTCAGAAATGTGAAAAGCACACAAACACACACACACACACACGTACATACACACACACACAACACACACACACACACACATAAATGTACATAAGCACAGAACACACACCAGCAAAGGACTACCATCCATTGTACTAATAAAGTAAACCATATAGCATGAGTGTGAAAAAATAACACTAAAACGAGGCAATGCATCCCATTTTAAAATCTTTCTCATCCTTCACACATACAATAAGTACTTAAGACACACTCCCTCTCTCTCTCTTAGGCTATTAAAAAAAAAGTGAAGGGTTATAAACCACCTCGCCTCACTACGTATGTTTGAGCTCACCTTTCAGAAGGAGGAATGAGGAGATCCCGGACGTGCATAATGGCCAAATATGGCAGCAAGTCAGGTTTGCGCTGGATGGTCTCAGCGTGCTTCATCAATATAGCTGGGCAACGTAAAGGAGCGGGAAAACAAACAAACAAACAAAAATAATCATCACTAAGAACATCAGCAAGGGGTAGCTTGGACTAATGAATTAATCAGTAATTAATTGTATACTCAAATCTTGACAATTACAATGGACTAGAAAAATGGAGCAGTGAACAATGGCAATTCAACTAATCTACTAGTGGTGTGCTTGAGCACAAATGGCGAGTGAGCCTAAAACTACACTATTGTTAAGGAATGATTGATTTTAACTTCTAACACTCAAGCTACTAAAAAAAGGTTGAGTTTTTAAAATACGTGTATAAGGTAAAGGAGTTTCAATGCCATAGTAACCACTCGCTGCAACTCTTTGAAATGAAAACAACAAACAAAACAAAAAACTACAACAACAAAACAAAACAAAACAACAACAAAACAAAAACAAGTCACGTTATTTAAACGTTTTCTTTGTGATATTCTTTAGCTAAGTAGTAGCTCAACGCACAATAGTTTCACACAACTGGACATACCTACACAAGACTTACCTTTGTGGTTAGTCTAATGGCCAATGAATTTTCAAAAGTAAATACTGTTGTGTAGGGCTTATAACTACGACAAATAGCGTATTAACTTACCACCGCCACTAACTTGAATAGAAATGGAACTCTGGCAAGTTTTTTAGCTTTAACTGCACCCGCAAAGAATTCAAAGCGGTAAACAATTCAATTTCTAGGATGATACGGGTAATGATCTAGTGAAGTTTGGGACGGGGCCGAACACCGAGCTAACACAAAAATATGCAAGGGTCAAAGTACAAATGACATACGTACGTCCACACATATATAAATAATTATCTCCGATTCTCAATTCGATACCACCGCAGTGTCTCGCTCGCTAGCCAATAATAATACGCTTGTGTGTCAGTAACAACCACGACAGTGTTCAAATACTTTATGAGCTGAGCAGAGTTGGTAAAGCATCGTCATTACCTGAATTAAGTTTTACATAGAAGTCAGCAGTTATTGCAATTAAAAAAACAACAAAAAAAAAACAAAAACAAAAACCTAAAAGAAAAAAATTTCAATGTTGAAATATTCCTGACCCTCCAATATTTCAGCTCCTGGAAATGTCACTCTAATGTGGTGTGTGTGTGTGTGTGTGTGTGTGGTGTGTGAATTGGTCCACTCACAAGTGATCTTCTTGACCATGGCATACATGAGGTCTCTCTCATTACGCCTCTTCCTCTGCCAATAAACAGCCACACCCATCAGCAAGACCACGCCCATCATAACTGTGAACATAAAAATGTGAAAAAGGTAAATTTAAATGTCCATGAACACTTGGATCAAATAGTGGACATATAATATTATAAAAATGTACTCAATACAAATTACACATTCATCATAATTACACTAAATAAATTCTCACCAGAACACATCAAACAACTTACAATAACTCCATTTATATATTAAGAGGGAAAAAGGTAAAAATAAAGAAACAAACAAAAACAACAACAACAACAAACAAAGAAACTGCAGGAGATTTAAACTTTCCACCACCTCTTTCTCTCACCTAGCAACAACCACCTCAGGAAACTCCAAAAGAAGCCCACCACCTGGCGAATGTGGCACTTGAAAGTGAGAGAGGGAGCAGTGGACACCAAGAGGTCAGAGTCTAGCGGGTTCCGAAGATAGTCTTCCAACTTGTTTCCATTCTCGTCCTGCCACCTGGAATGGGAATGGAACTGAAAATGTCAATAGATTCATTAATGATAGGATACCCTTTCTATTATATCATCAGTCCTATCAGTCTGGAAAACTGCCATCATATTACACTACATGCAAGTTGTCATGTAGGAGATCAAACCTCCATATTTTTATTTTTGATGTAATCTAGTAATAATTCACCATATCAGAGAAAGACAAACCTTCGGCTAGTGAAAATGACATTCCCTAACTCCTAGTCAATATCTTCATTATTTTAGTGTACCAGACACTAGTGGGTACCAGACACTAGTGGTATCATTGGTTGTGTGGTGGGTACCAGACACTAGTGGGTACCAGACACTAGTGGGTACCAGACACTAGTGGTATCATTGGTTGTGTGGCTGAACTCATTACATGCTTATCTCACTAACCTAAAGTTGGAAGCAAGGCACTGCATTACATAAAAAATCAAGTCTCATTCCCATTTTGTACTGTGGTATTAAAAGCGGACTCACACAATATTCCATTCCGGATTGGCCAGGATCAAATAAATGAAGTTTTGTAAGGTTGAAAAGTTGGCGGAATCAAACTGCAGAGAATAGAAAAGAAAGGAAGAGAAAGAAAGCAAACTTAGTTTTAATATGCCTTTGGACAGTCATTATTGAATGAATAAATAATACAGAATATTTCTCAGTTTTTACCGCCGATAATATTATATTAATTCTGTATACACATAGAAACAAAACAAACAAACAAAACAAAAACGAACAAAAACAACAACAACTTAAGACAGGCAGAACCGATTTTAAATTAACAATTTAAGTGAGCATTGCAATGTCAGGGATGAGACCAGTCTCTCCGCCCACTCACTCACTCACCGCCCACTCACTCACTCACCTCTGGCAAGGCTCTCTTCAGTCTGTCCAAGGACACACCGGGAGAAGACCCTGTCTTCATACCACACTTGTGCTGACCTAGGGACACAGCACGCATTGAGATGAATCGGTAAAGGATCATTAACATGACAAGGGTGTTCGCTTGTACTGCCCATACATTGGGATAACGAGTTAATGAGAATGGCCACATAACAAAATATGAGGACTTCGGCAAGAAGTCGAAACGTCAGGGGTAAGTTTTAATTAACAATATTGGCTGTTGAATCGAGAAAATTAGCTATTATTAATAAATAAATTAACAAACAACAACAACAAAATAACCACAATCGTATATTTAAATGTAATGCATACTTGTACTACCATGGTACATACAATATTATTCGTTCAAAGAATAGTTCACCATTGCTAAGTGAAACAATTAACTCTTTATTTAGTTTTGACTCTGACTAGAGCATTTTCAATATCTGTAGGAGATAATTGGTAATAATATATACCCAAAGTAGCAAGAAATAGTAATTAAAAAGGAAAAAACAACAACAACAAAACAACAAAAAACAAACAAACAACCAACAACTTTGATTCTTTAAGATAAGATATGTACACATTATGAAAAACTATGCACATTAGACCTGTGGGTAAAGTAATCATCAATTATTAAACGGCAAATGTTTGCGCCACACCTTCTTTCTCTCGGGGCCCCTTCATCACTTACCTGCTGTAGTGTGTAGGTAAGGTATAGCCACATGAGCTAGCTGTAGGGCCATGTGCTGCTCACTGGAAGACAGGCACGGCTACAAGAATGACAGAGACACACAATATAACGTAGATTTGGGTTGTTAAGTGCCCCGCCCCTGCTTATGACTCCAAACGGTAAGGTAATGGGCACTTAACAGCGAGTGGTAACCTAAAAACTTGGGCCAAGTGCATATAAGCAGTGGACAGAAAGTACAGAGGGCTTAACAATAAGTGCTAAAATCCTGGAAGAAAACAGGAACTTATTAAAGAAGGGGTGGGGTGCTTAATCGACAGTATAATATATCACACAGATCATTTCTACCTCAATTCCAACCAAAATATTTTTCTGACATATTTAACGTAACAACAGTGACCGTTGCAACTTTGGAGTGTCGGTAAGGTATCATCAAGCCATAAAGCTACTGCCACTATCACTGGTGAATTACATAGCAACTCACTTTTTCTGAGTTCTCTAAACCGCATGGAAGAAGGTTATCTGAACACACACAACAATACTGATATTCAGAGATGGTTTTATTGCCTAAAACTATTAATAAAAAAATAAAAATAAAATAAATAAAATAAATAATAAAAAAAAAGAAGAGACAATCACCACACACACACACACACACACACGCACTTGTATACATGATCATTATTACAATTATTCCTAAGTTTACTTCATAGTATGAAATATAAGATCTTGTCACGGTTTCACCCCTTCCCCCCCCCCCCCCCCTCCCAAGAATTTTAGAGTTAATACAGTACAATAGCTAAATTTAAATTTTGAGAGTTGTAAAGATCACGTTGATCGGTGTGAAGTACATACACTTTCATATAGGCATGTGCATCAAAGTAGTGTGGGTTGTAAAGATGGGTGTGGCTAAGTATAGCAGTGTTCCCCAACCCTTGAGAAAAAAAAAAAAAAAAAAATCACGTATGAC